>Ga0302314_10002219_pt1 | contig 36241 bp, 31 predicted proteins | sample III_Palsa_N2_3_FD_200533 | JGI IMG/M metagenome (GOLD analysis project Ga0302314, IMG submission 200533) | Peat permafrost microbial communities from Stordalen Mire near Abisko, Sweden - III_Palsa_N2_3 | ecosystem: Environmental > Terrestrial > Soil > Palsa > Peat permafrost | place: Sweden...
CTTGAAAGTGGTTGCCGAAGGCGTGGAAACCCGTGAGCAATTGGATTTTCTCAAGACTCTGGGGTGCGATCAGTACCAAGGATACTATTTCAGCCCGGCGGTGCCGCCGCAGCAATTCGCGCTGTTATTGCAGAATACAGCGGCGAACGGCTCTTTCATGGACGACGCCCTGAGAACGCACAGCAAACTGGCGGCGTATCGACGGAGCTAGCTTTAGGCCCGGCCGTGACGAGGCTGTCAGCGTTGGCCCGCGACGCTGCTGTAGTGGTCGCCGTTATACATAGGGTGCTCCCGGGCTTTCTCCAGCTTACCCAAGGGGAAGGCGATGGATACTCGGCAGCCCCGGCCCGGTGAGGTGTCCACGGTCAACTCACCGGCTGCCTCGCGAATGCGCTCCGCCACACTCCACAGACCGAAGCCTTCCGCGCGAATTTCAAACAGACTGAGTTGCCACTCGAATCCCACGCCATTGTCAATGACTTCCAGGCGCAGTTGATGCGGCGTGGTGGTCACGTTCACCGCAGCGGTTTTGACGCCCGAGTGTTTGACCACATTCCTGAGTAGTTCGCGAATGAGCTTGAAGACCAGGATGCGCAGATCCAGGTCGAACACCCGATCATCCACATTGACGTTCAATTGCACCTGCAAGTTGTCGTGTTGGCGCATGTAGATGCTCAGCCACTGCAGCGCCGGCTCCAGCCCCAGTTCATACAGTCCGGGAGGGCTCAAGTCTGCGATGACCCGCTGGGTGATGCCATGGACTTCGCGAAGCGAGTGTATGGCTTCTCCGAGCAACAGGCGCGCCTCTGGCGTGGAGCGCGAGGCGGCCGCTTCGAGAGTCAGTGCAATGCCCACCAATTGCTGGCCGATACCGTCGTGCAGATCCACCGCCGTGGCACGGCGTGCACGCTCCTCGGCGTTGGTCAATTGCCGCGCGTACATCTGGACGCGCTCTTGTTTCGCCTTCAGCCGGCGGTTGAGGTCCACCAAGACCGTGATGTCGCGAGCCACTCCCCACAAGCGAAGTAGTCCGGTCTTGTCGACCACCGCCGTGAAGGCCGCCATGTAGGTGGACGCCCCGGATGGGCTTGGCACGGTGAACTGCAGTCCGTCGATCGAATAGTCGTGGCTTGCCGCCTCGGCGAGGTTGGCGACGTACACCGCCGACCAGGGCACCTCGGGCCGCCATTCGCGCAGTTCCTCATCGGGAATGCTCAGCAGATGATTCAGGCGGCGGTAGGGCAGGTTGCACTCGGTAATGTGCGCGAAGCGGTGCAACCAATCGACTTGGGATTTCTCCGGCAGGTCGAAAGGCATGGGTACGTCGAGTTCGATTTGCCACACCGCTTCGGAAGTTTTTTCCACGAAATGGCGGTAGCGCTCCTCGGTTCGGCGCAGCAGAGCCAGGGTGTTTTGCATTTCCAGAAGAACCACGCTCAAAACGTAGTTCATCGCGATGAGCGTCACCAGCCACAACTGTGCTGCGCCCACCCGGATGAAGGGATCGGGATCGCGTGAAAAGGGTCCTAGGCGCCGCCCCTGATCGTAGACGGCGATAAGGACGCAAAGGGCGGTCAATGTGGTGGACCAGCGCGGCGGTAGGCGAAAAGCGGCGACCACCACCAAGCCCACCAACAAAGTCTGGGGATGCAAAATAGGAAGTAGGGCCGTTGCCGGTGAGCCGAACAGCCAAAGGGACATGGCGATGAGAGCGGTGCCGATGCCCACCACTTCGCCCCAATGGGTCACCGGCGGCGAATTGACGGGCACGCGCCAACGCATGAACCAACTCAGGAGCACGGGTGCCAGAAACATCGAGCCGAGCCAATTGTCGGCCAGCCAAAGTTGCCACTGCCGCAGAAACTGTGCCCCGGGCGGCGCAGTGTGAATGGACGCGTAGCCGCCGACGAGGGCGCTGACGGCGGCACCCAAGGCCATGGCGGCGATCAGGATGAGGATTTGACGTACCCTTGGCGTGGCAGGGGTCGGAATGAAGCGACGCGCGAGCGAGGCTGCGACCAAGCCATTTAGGGAATTGGCCGCGACGAACACGGGTCCCCATGACCAGTGATCCGGAGCGGCCACGTAATAATACATGGCAAGGTGGACGCCAATCTGGACGGCGAAAATCCATTTCCAATTGCGCTGGGTCGAGCACATGAGCGCAACCAGCAGAAGGCCGGACGCCGGCCACATGAGGGAAAGGGTTTGCGCGTCGTCGTGCAGGCTGTAGCCCAGCGCGAGCGTCAACCCTAAGAGAAGCGCGAATACGGCGAACGCGAGGCAGCGACCCGCCATTCCCAGGCGCATGACGTCCCACCAAAGCGCCGAAGGTCCCGTGTCGTGGTTGAGCGTTGACATCTGTTCGAGTTGTGCTCCTCAGGTTGCCCACGAGTGTTGCCACTGCAATGCTACGCCTTTTGCGGCGCACAACGTTCGCCCCCAATTGCTATCGCGCGAAAGTATTGTGCGCAGCACAACGATAGTGGACAATTTAATTGTACGCAATATACTTCATGGCATGAATGTCGACAGTGACGACGTCTTGCGCCTCGACCGCCAGATCTGCTTCAGACTGTATGCTGCGTCGAATTTGTTGACCCGCTTATACCGGCCGGTGCTCACGGAGCTGGGCCTCACCTACCCGCAATATCTGGTCATGCTGACTCTGTGGGAAAGTGCACCGCAGAGCGTGGGCGATATCGGGGAGCGCTTGTATCTGGATAGCGGAACGTTGACGCCTCTGTTGAAGCGACTGGAAATCGCGGGTCTGGTAAGCCGCGAGCGCGACACCGCGGATGAACGCCGGGTGCTCGTGACGCTGACCAAGGCGGGTCGGGCCCTCAAGCAGCAGGCGAAGAAGGTGCCCTCCACCTTGGCGCGAGGCTTGAACCTGCAGCCGCCCCAGGTTATGAATCTGCGTAAGACGGTGGACGACATGATCGGCGTGTTGTTGTCCAGTGTCCAGGATTGAGCGAGAGTCTTCGAGAATACAGGAGAATTAGATGAGCGATACGGTTTATGAAATTCCGCTGAAGCGCATTGATGGGCAGCCGACGACCCTGGGTGCTTATCGCGGCAAGGTGCTGTTGGTGGTCAACGTGGCCTCCAAGTGCGGACTGACCCCTCAGTACGAGGGCCTACAGACGCTGTACGGCGAGAAGCGCAAAAACGGATTGGAAGTCTTAGGGTTTCCGGCCAACAATTTCATGGGTCAGGAGCCTGGCACCGAGGCAGAGATCGTGAATTTCTGCTCCACCAATTATCACATCGACTTTCCGCTGTTCAGCAAGATCAGCGTCACGGGCGCCGACAAGCATCCGCTGTATTCGACGTTGACGCAGGCGCAGCCCCAGGCGGTGGGCGAGGGAGCCATGCGCGAGAAGCTCGCGGGCTACGGCATCAAGGGCGGCGAACCCAGCGACGTGCTCTGGAACTTCGAGAAGTTCCTCATCTCGCGCGACGGCAAGGTGGTCGAACGCTTCGCTCCGGATGTCACGGCCAGCGATCCCCGTTTGGTTGCCGCCATCGATCGGGAGTTGGCCAGGCACTAAGCAATACGCTTAGCGCTCGTTGCGGCCGAGAATGCGCAGCAGCCGGTTCCTGGAGCTGGTGCCGCCATCACTGGGCGCCTGGGCCGCCTGGAGGGCCGCCAGCGAGGTCAGGGTCTCGACCCGGTTGCGGCCGGCGTGTTTGGCTTGGTACAAGGCCGTATCCGCCAATTGAATGAACTCGGACTGTCCATCGCCGTGGACCGGTATGAGGGTGGTGTGGCCAATCGACACGGTGACCACTTCCCAGGTGCTTCCCAGGTGCGAAACACCCAAGTCGACCACGGCTTTGCGAATGCGTTCGGCGACCAGAGCGGTGCCTTCCGCGTTGGTATTCGGCAGCAGCATCGCGAATTCCTCGCCGCCGAAACGCGCCACCACATCCTCTGGACGATGGATTTGGCTCACCAGCACGTCGGCCACGGCACGGAGGCACTTGTCGCCGGCCACGTGTCCGTACAGATCGTTGAACTGTTTGAAATTGTCCAAATCGATCATGGCGATGGATAGCGGCGCCCGGAGGCGGCTGGCGCGGCGCCACTCCTCGTTGAGGCGCTCATCGAAGGAGCGCCGATTGGCGATGCCCGTCAGACCGTCCATGGCTGCCAGCACGGTCAGGCGCGCATTACTCGCGCGCAGCTCCTCGGCCATGGTCCGGCGCTCCATGAAGAGCACGGAAGCGGGGAAAAGAGCCGTCATGTGAAAGGCAAAGAAAATCTGCAGTGCCATGTTGCCGGGTACCCATAAGTCGGCCGGCCATTCACCGAAGGGGCCCATCGAACGAGTGGTGAAATACATGGCAATGGGACATACGCCGGCCACGGCGATGGCGGAGCCGGCGAAGGCCAGTTGGGAATCCGCCAAGAGCAACAACGGATATAACAAAAATACCAGCGGATAGCGGCTGACCGAGAACACCACGGCCGTGCCGGCGAACACCAGACCGAGTACCAGGAGAGTTCTTGGCAGGGCCTGGGGCTTGAACAGGGCCTGCATCTGGGGAGAACGTGCCGACAAAACCAGAGGCATGGTGGCGGCGATCCCCAAGCCGTCGGCGGTGGCCCAGTTGTTGAACGCCACGAGATACGGCTGGCCTTTGGCGACATGGAATAATATCGCGGCCAGCACACCGGATATACCCGGTCCGAGCATCAACGCGACAACGACCTTACGGAAGATCTTGGGCACGCGCAGCCATTGGTCGACGGTCGTGCAGGGGGGCAGCAACCAGGCGCAAATCACCACCTCGATGGCGGAACAGATGCGCTGAAAGAATTCCATGCCGGGGGAAAAGTCCTCGATGAGGCACTCGCCCACGCCGGTACCTATTTCAACGCCCAGGAGCATCCACAGCCAGGAACTACGGGGGCGCATGAGCAATAGAGCGACCGTGACCCCGTTCAGCGGCCAAATGATGGTCCAGCCGTCCGCAAAGGCGAACATGTTCAATGCGACGTCGACGACGAAATAGATTATGGCAAAGGCGGCTACCATTTGAGCCGCGCTCGTCCAACTGCGCCTGCCTGTGATCTCCGCGCTCAGCAAACCTATTCTCCGGCTCCTCGATACCCACAGTTTGCGGGTTGCGGCCGGGTGGGTTGGTCGGGCTGCTACTCCCTTTCTCCGGCTGCAGAGTGACTACGGTCTCACAATTCAAGATTCATGGCTAAACATCCGTGCCCCTCAGTGGAGTGCCGGTGAAACCCGTAACTTTCGGCTTGTGTGCCGCGCCGCACGGCCTCCATCTCGGAGGCGGCGCAGCCTGCCGGGGGTGGTGTTTATTCATGGCAGGTGGTAGCGATGAGCACGAATTATCGGCAGGACGACAGTTCCAACGCGGCGGTGACGCATTCGGCGCGCATGCTTTTGGATTTGCATAACGCCCTCGACAGGGTGGAACGGCTCGAGCAAGCCAACGGGCACCTGCGCGAACTGGTGCAGCATTGTTCCGCCTACTGGGGCTATTCTCACTGCGGTTACCAGCACATGGACCCGCCACAACGCGCTTTATACGACGAGGTGATCGGTCGAACGGCGCGGTCGCAGAAGGCGCTGAGTTCCGTGGCGGCGAATGCGTCCGCGGATTGGCGTAGCTGCGATTTCTGCGGCTGCAACACCAACGCGCGGGAGCGAGTGTGCTGCCAACCGGGCCGCGACGCTGATCGCAGGTCGTGGAGCCAGCCCGCGCCATAAACGCGAGCGCAGTGACGTTGTGGTCCTGGAGCTTACTCGGCGGCTACCGCGGCCGGCGCACCGCTCGGCCTACGCACCAGCCAGCATAGCGGCACGATCGCTACGGCCAGCCACGCCGACAAATAGAAAAGATCCAGCGACGATAACAAGTAGCCTTGATCCACCAGGGTTCGCGTTAACGCGCCGGCGGCCGCCGTATCGTTGAGGCCGAGCGCCTGCATGTGGCCCAGGGCGTCTTGGTAGGCGGGCGTGAAGGGGGTGACCGCCTCGGCCAGATGCGACTGATGCAGCGCCTCGCGCCGATCCCAAAACGTGGTGGTGAGCGAGGTTGCAAAGCTGCCGGCGGTTATGCGCAGGAAGTTACTGAGACCGGAAGCCGAGGGGACCTTTTCAGGCGGCAGTCCATCGAAGGTAATGGCCAGCATGGACACGAAAAACATGCTCATGGCTATTCCCACGACCAGCTGAGGCAGCATGAAAGCAACGAAGCTGGCGTCGGCCGTAAACTGCGCACGCATGTAATAGGAGATGGCGAAAAATATAAATGACGCGGAAGCAAACAGACGCGAGTCGTAGCGCCGCATCAGCCGGCTCACGAAGGGTGACAGCACCACGGCCACCACGCCGCTCGGCGCCGAGATCAATCCCGCCCAAGTCGCGGTATAACCCAGATTGGTTTGCAGCCACAGCGGCATGAGCACGATGTTGCCGAAGAACACCGCGTAGCCCAAGCACAAGGCCACGCACCCCAACGCAAAACTCCGGGAGCGAAACAGGGACAAATCCACGACGGGCTGTGCTTCGGTGAGCTCCCATATCAGCCAAGCGACGAAGGAAATCGCAGTGACAACCCCCAGCACCACAATGGGTGCGGACTGAAACCAGTCCAGATCCTTGCCCTTGTCGAGCAAAATCTGCAACGAGCCTACCCAGATGAAGAGCAGTACCAGTCCCATGCGGTCGATGGGCAGTTTTCGGGTCGGTGTTTCCTGGTTCTTGAGATTGGTCCAGCAGATATAGCCGCAAAACAGGCCCACCGGCACATTGATGAAGAATATCCACGGCCACACGTAATTGTCGGATATGTATCCGCCCAACAGGGGACCGGCGATGGGTGCGACCAGGGCGGTAATGGACCAAATGGCGAGCGCGGTGCCGCGTTTGGCGGGACCGAAGGTATTAATGAGCAATGCCTGGCTGCCCGGGATCATGGGGCCCGAGACCGCGCCTTGCAGCACCCGAAAGAAAATCAGGGAAGGCAGGCTCCACGCCACCCCGCACAGGAACGAGGCGCCGGTGAATAACAGCACGGACAGCACGAAGGTGCGCACCACGCCAAAGCGCTGCATCAACCAGCCCGTCAGGGGCACCGACACCCCGTTGGCCACGGCGAAGGAGGTAATGACCCACGTGCCTTGATCCGTGCTCACGCCGAGGTTGCCGGCGATGGTGGGAATGGACACATTCGCAATCGAGGTGTCGAGCACCTGCATGAAGGTACCGAGTGCGAGCGCAACAGCCGTGATCGCCTTGGCGCCGCCGGACAGTGCGGCCGCCGCTCCGCCGCCCGCCGTATCGAGGGTCGCACTCATGGCCGTGATGAAAGGTCCGCGGTCAGCGCGCGCCCTGCATTCTGCGCGATGATGTCGTTAATGCGCGCCTCGACGGCAGGATCGCCGCCCAAGCTGTCGACCTTGGGTTGAGGCGTATTTCTCACCGGCGTCGCAGGCAGGGGACCGGAGCTACGTACATCCACACGCACGTTGGCCGACAAGCCCACTCGCAGCGGATGGTCTTTGAGCTCCTTTTCGTCCAGGACGATGCGCACGGGCACGCGTTGCACGATTTTGATCCAGTTGCCCGACGCATTTTGCGCAGGCAGCAGCGCGAACGCATTGCCGCTGCCGGCGGCGATTCCGGCGAGATGTCCGTGGTAATCGATGCCGCTGCCGTACACATCGGCGTGCACCGTGACCGGCTGACCCATGCGCATTCGTGACAGCTGACCTTCCTTGAAGTTGGCATCGATCCAGACATCGTCCAAGGGCACCACGGCGAGGAGGGGCGTTCCTGCGGCAACGCGTTGTCCCACTTGTACAGAGCGCTTGGCGACCACGCCGCTGACCGAGGCGATGAGCCCCGTACGATGCAAGGCCAGAGCGGCATTGCGAACGGCGGTGGCGGCGGCCAGTACCTGCGGATGGGTGGCGATGTGAGTGCCCTCGATCTGGGCTGTGGTTTGGCCCAGCTGGTCGCGCGATGCCGTGAGACCTGCGCGCGCGGTGGTTACCGCGTCGCGGGCATGCGCCAACTCTTCGCCGGAAATCGCACCGTCGCTCAGCAAATCGCTGCGCCTCTTGAGATCGGATTCCGCCGTGCGCAAAGCCTGCTGGCGCTGCTCGATTTGCGCCCGCAGTTCGTCTTCTTGGTGAAATAACCCGCGTACTTGGCGCACGGCCCGTGCCAGATCCGCCTCGGCATTGGCCTCCGCGATCTGCGCGTCGGCGGGATCCAGTTCCAGCAATGGTTGACCGGCCTTGACGGTCTGCGTGTCATCGATGTGCAGCGCCAGCACCGTGCCGGGGACTTCACTGGTGATCTGGACCACATCGCCGTTCACATAGGCATCGTCGGTGCTTTCGTAGAAGCGGGCGTCGAGGAGCCAATATAAGAAATAGCCGATGCCGCCGAGTAACACCACGGCGCCGAGAACGTAGAGGCCTGTGCGTCGAGTGCGGTTGGGTTTGGTGGTGTCAGGATCTGGGGTGCTCATGGATTTGACCGGGTTGTCAGGTGAGAAGAATCGGCAGATGCGTCATTGGCGTCGAAGCTGCCACCGACAGCCAACAGCAGAGTGACGCGAGCCACGACTTGATTGGCCACGATGTCGACGAGTGCTTTGCGAGCCGTCAGCAACTGAGTTTCCGCATCGAGTACCGACAGATAGTTGGCGAGGCCCGCGCGATAGCGCTCCTCGGCGATGCGATAGGCATCCTCGCTTGCGCTAAGCGTTTGTTGCTGGTCGATGCGTTCCCGCGCCAGTGAATCGATTCGAGTGAGTTGATCCGCCGTTTGATGCACGGCGTCGAGTACCGTGTCGTTGTATTGGGCGATGATGCCGTCGAGTTGGGCCTCGCTGCCCTTGTATTCGGCGCGCAGCCGGCCGCCGTCGAACAGCGGCAGTGAGAGGAGGGGCCCGGCGCCATAGCCGCGGGCATTCCACTTGATCAGATTATCGAGACCGAAGGCGCCGAAGCCGGCAAGTGCCGTGAGACTAATATCTGGATAGAACGCCGCCTTGGCGGCCAGGCGCTGCGAATCGGCCGCGTCGATGCGCAGCTTGGCGGCCAAAATGTCCGGCCGGCGCGCGAGGAGGTTCATGGGCAGCACCGTCGGCACGGGCAGAGCGGCATCGACATTCAGCGTCGGCCGCACCAAGGCGCCGTAGCCTTCGGCTCCTTGACCGGCAATCGCGGCAAGTTGGTGCACCGCTAGATCGCTCGCGGCGACCGCCTGCGTATGATCCACGCGGGCTTGAGGCAATTGGCTCTCGGCCAGGCGCAGTTCCAGATGCGTATCGAGTCCGGCGTCGACGCGGCGGCGGGTAATCTTGATGATGCGCTCTCGTTGCGCTTCGGCTTGGGCAGCGATGTCGGCAAGCGCGTACGAGCGGTACAGTTCCACATAAGCCTGAGCCACCGCTCCAGCCAACATCAAGCGGGTGCTGTCGATGTCCAGTGAAGAAGCCTGAGTGAGCGCCGTCGCGGTCTTGACGGCATCGGCCTGCTTCCCCCAAAAATCGAGATCCCAGTTGAGCGTGGCGCCGCCCTGGGCCATCCAAAAGTTGCTGCCGGCGAGTGGCGCAGGAATCAAATAGTTCTCGGGTGCATGTTGGCGGAACGCGCTGGCGTCCAGCTTGGCACTCGGCAGCGTGGCTGCATGGGCGAGCTGCGCCTGTGCCGAGGCTGTGCGCAGCCGCGCCTGGGCCTGCGCGAGCGTCGGGCTGTCCTTCAATGCCTGCTCGATGAGCTGGTTCAGCTGGGGATCCTGAAAGCTCGTCCACCAAGCCGCAGCCACGCTCACCGGCGCCCCGCCAAGACCCAAATGTTCGGCATTCACCAGGGGCGCGGGTGCGACGGTGCGCGGCGGCGTCACGCACCCTACCAAGGAAACCATCAACGCAAAGGATAGGGTTGCCCGCAGCATCTCAGGCCTGCACGTCGGGCAAGCTGCTGGATACGCCGAGTTTCGTTTCCATGCTGGCATTGAATTTGGTCAAGAGGCGCACCAACTCCGTGGCTTCTTCGCGTGTGAAATCGCTGATGGTCCAGTTCATGACGTTGACTACGGCGGGAATGACCGCCTCGATGCTTTGTCGGCCGGAATCGGTAAGGCGAAGTTCGACTTTGCGGCGATCGCCCGCATCTCGGCTGCGTTCAACCAAGCCTCTCTCGGCCAATTGGTCGATTACGCGGGCGAGGGCCCCGCTGTCGTGACTGAGCTCCGCGCAAATGTCCTTGGCTGTGGTCGCGATGCCCTCGCGCAGCCAAGCAAGCACGATGTACTGAGTAAAGGTAAAGCCGCGTTCGGCGATTGCCGCCTCGAATGCCTCCAGCATGAGCGTTTTGGCGCGCCGCAGGAGATAACCGTGACTGGCTTTGGCGGTATAGCCGTTCGCGTTGTAAAAGTCGTTTGGCATTCGGTGCTCGAGCAGTAACTGCTTAGGCAGCCATTATCGGGGCAGCCTGCGAATAGTCAAGGATGGCGCGCACGCGGGAGCTCCGCCGGCCGTGCGTTATGTAAAACGGCTAGATTGCGATGGGACGAAGAGAGGGGTCGAATGGGGCGTAACCGCCCCTGCAGGCGCTAGCGGAGTTGACTATCCTTGCTGCCGCGCCGGTTGTAGCCGGCGACGCGCGGATCCTTGTCCATCGCGTCTTGGCAACTCAGGCAATAGCGCACTCCGGTGATGGCCGCGCGACGTGCCTCGGGAATCTCTTCCCCGCACTCCGCGCAGTGGGTGAGACCCGGACCTTGAGGGATCTGGCTCTTCGCGCGGTTCACGGCATCCTTCACCGTGGCGTCTATTTGATCCTGTACCGCGCCTTCCGCCGCCCAACCCGTTGCCATTGATCGCTCCTGAATTAATGTCGCTCGAGCAACCCGAATACTAGGGGTTCGGCGGCGATTTACAAGCGGGTCTGAGCGTAACGGGCATCGGCTTGCAGCTTGTAAATGGCTGATTGCATGAGTTTGTTGTAAGAGCCGACCTACTCGCGTCCTACAGAAGGCGTGACACCATACTGTTATATTTGCCCGCATCGCGCTGCGCACCATGACGATGAAGGGGTTGCCTGGGAATGACTGGATCCGCACCCGGTCGACTGACCATCATGGTCGTTGAACCGGATATTTTGGTGCGCATGGTGCTTGCTGAGTATTTGCGCGATTGTGGCTACAAGGTCGTCGAAGGCGGTTGTGCGGACGACGTGTTCGCCGTGTTACGCAGTGACATCAAGGTTCACACGGTCTTCGCCGAAGTTCGCCTGTTGGGAGACAGCGATGGGTTTGCGCTGGCCAAGGCCACGCGCGAAATGTATCCGGATGTCGACGTGGTATTGACGTCGTCGGTGGCTAACGCGGCCGATAAGGCCAGTGATTTGTGCGCGGAGGGAGTGTTGGAGAAGCCCTATCATCCGGATGAAGTCATCCGTCGCATTAATGTTCTTCGCGACCGTCGCGCCCCGCGGCCGGCCTGAAGGCTTGTCATGGTGGGACTGGAACCCGAGGACACCGCCGCAACTCGCCCTTGTATCTTGATCGTCGAAGACGAACTGTTGACGCGTATCGCGGCAGCGGAATTTTTGCGCGATTGCGGCTTTACCGTCATCGAAGCGGCGAATGCGGAGGAAGCGCGGTTGGTGGTGGCCTCGAGGGCCTACGTTGATCTGGTGTTCACGGATATTCAGATGCCGGGGGACATGGACGGACGCTCCCTGGCCGGTTGGCTGGCCCGTGAAAAGCCCCGTCTGCCCGTGATTCTTACCTCGGCGCGTCTCGAAGGCGATGCCGCCAGCCGCGGCCAGAGGCGCTTCGTGCGTAAGCCCTACCGCCTCTCGGATATCGAGAAGCAGATTCGCGAGTTGCTGGGTCAGTCTTAATCCACTCGGTCCGTGTAAAAGAACATGATTTCGCGGGGTCCGATTCTTTCCTTGGTTCTCGCCATGCTATCCCTGCCTACGTTCGCCGGCGATGGCCACGTTCCAAAGAATGCGAGCATCGACCAACTGCATGCGGCGCTCATGTCCGGCCGTTTATCGTCGGAACAGTTGGTGCGCTACTACCTGGATCGGATTGCCCGCTTCGACAGGGCCGGGCCCCGCATCAATGCCATGATCAGTGTCAATCCGTCGGCATTGGAAGAGGCTCGACGCGTGGATGCCGAGGACAGGAACAGTCCAAGGCGCGCGGCTTTGCTCTACGGACTACCTTTTATCGTGAAGGACAATTTCAACACCGCGGGTATACCCACCTCCGGTGGTGCGGCTGCCCTGAAGAATTCCGTGCCCTCATCGAACGCGTTCGTGGTGCAAAGACTCTTGGATCAGGGCGCGGTACTGATCGGCAAAGCCAATATGTCCGAGCTTGCCGCCTCCTATGGCCGCCTGGGCTACAGTTCCGCGGGCGGTTTGACGGTCAACCCGTACAACACGGCCCGCGATGTGTCGGGGTCCAGCAGCGGCTCGGCCGCTGCGGTTGCTGCCGATTTCGCAGTGTTCGCTCTCGGCACGGACACCAGCGGATCGTTGCGGGGACCCGCCAACGTCGCGGGTCTGGTGGGAATTCGCCCCACACTCGGGCTGACGAGCCGCAGTGGAGTCATTCCGCTATCACTCACCTTCGACACGACGGGCGTGATTACCCGCACGGTGAAAGATGCCGCCATCGTCCTAGACGCCATCAGTGGGCCGGATCCTTACGATGCGGCGACGCTCCAGCGGCCGGTGACCCAGGCCCATGTGACGATGCCTGGTATCTCCTCGCTCAAGGGCATGCGCCTCGGTGCGATTACTAATTTTCGCGGCGGCAACAGAGCGGTAGACGGCATGGAACAAACGGCTCTGAACAAACTCGAGGCTCTAGGCGCCATTGTCGTTCCGGTGACCTTGCCCAAGGAATTCGAGACCTTGTGGGACACGGTTTTGAGCCCGGTTGGGGAAGCCGAATTTAAGCCGCAATTCGAACGCTATCTTCAGACGCTCGCGCCGACGCAGCCCAAAACCCTCGCGCAGTTGATCGACATCAGCGCATCTCCCGCGGTGGCCAACTCCAGGGCACCCGTCAACCCTAAGCGTCTCGAAGCGCTGCGACAGGCGGATAGCACGCTTCTCACGGATTCGCCGACCTACATTCGCATCTTGACTCGAGTCATTCCGGAACTGCGGGAGCGGCTACGGCTGTTGATGACCGACGATCGACTGCAGGCCTTGGTGTTTTCCACCATGAGTTGTCCCGCGAGTCCGCGATTCGATCGCGCGGATGCGAGCTATCAGTGCAGCAGCGACGATCCCTACAAAGCTAGTTACATTGCCTCTGTCGCGGGATTTCCCGAGATCACCGTTCCGGTGGGCACGGACAGCTCCAACATTCCGCTGGGATACTCATTCATGGGCCTGCCTGGAAGCGAAGAGCTGCTTTTCCAACTGGCGGGTGGGTTGCAAAGCAGTATGCCTCGCGTGCCGCCACCGACACTCAGGCGATAAATGCCGTCTCGCCGCAAAGACTAGTTACTGTTACTTATAACAGTAGCGGTTTCGCGCCGCCGTCGGTTGTGCGCAGAATGCCGGCTAGGCGGATTGGAGTCAGGTGGAATGAATACGACAGGCAAGAGAATACTCTGCATCGAAGACGATCAGGAAACGGGGACGCTGATTGCGGAAGACCTCGAGGAGCGCGGCTATGCCGTGACCGTTGAGCTGGACGGTCAGGGGGGGCTGAAGGCTATCCTGAAAACGGCCCCTGACCTAGTGCTGTGCGACATCGATATGCCGGGCATGACAGGATTCGAGGTGCTGGAGTCGCTAACGTCGATCGCGCCGCAGATGGAACCCACGCCCTTCGTGTTCTTAACAGCGTTGAGTGATCGAGAGAACGAGCTGAAAGGGCGTCGTCTCGGCGCGGACGACTATGTAATCAAGCCAATCGATTTCGAACGGCTGGCCTCCATCATCGAAGTCCGTCTTCGGCAGGGACCGCGCCACCAGGTGGGGTCTCAGCAAGTCGATCTCAATGAGCGCGAATTGGCCTGTCTCACTTGGTCGGCGCGGGGTAAAACCTCCGTTGAGATCGCGGCCATCCTGGGAGTCGCCAAGCGCACGATCGACTTTCATATAGAAAATGCCAGCCGTAAGCTCCACGTGACCACCCGGACTCAGGCGGTGGTCAAAGCGATTGGGGGGCGTCTCATCAATCCTTGAGCTCCTCGCGAACAATGCGTGCTCCGGCGACCATGGCGGCCATCTTTCCATCCGCTACATCCCGAGGCAGGTATTTCATACCGCAGTCGGTGCAAACAATGATGTCCATGGGGCTGACGAAGGGCAGGGCGCGGCGAATGCGCTCGGCAACGATCTCGGGTGTCTCCACCTCCATGACCGACAAATCGATGACCCCCAGCATGATGGTTTTGCCGGCCAGCGGCCGCAGCGCAGAGCAATCGAGATTCGATTGAGCCGTCTCCACGGAGACTTGATTGCAGGAGCAGTTCTGCAATTCCGGAAGGAATGAATATCCGCTGGGCCGCGCATGAATGATCGCGGCGTAGCCGAAACAAATATGCACGGCGGTCACGCCATCGACGCCCTCGAGGGCGCGATTCAACGCCTTCTGGCCCAAAGCGCGCGCCTCGTCCGGTCTGGCGTGCAGGTACGGTTCGTCGATTTGCGCCTGTTGAGCCATCGTGAAGGGGCCGGGCACCGATATCTTTATTTTGCGGTCGGTATGGCGCCGTAGGAATTGGACATCCTCGACCTGTACCGCGTGTTTGCGCCGAATCTTGCCGACCACCCGCGGCACGGGATTGGGATGTCCGCTCCTGTCGAGTGCGGTTCCCGGGTTGTCGATATCCACGCCTTCGAGCGCCGTGGCGAAACGATTGGAGTAACTTTCGCGCCGCATTTCACCATCGGTAATGATGTCGATTCCCGCGTCTTCCTGGGCTTTGATGGCCAACAGGGTGGCGTGCTCGCCTTGGTATCTGCACATTTCTTGTTCCAGCTCCGTCGGCATGCGTGCATCGGCGCCATTGCCGGTGACGCAACTCGCGCCGTACGGCGATCCGCCGGCTACTTCACTCATGCCCATGAGACCCTTGAACGTGTAGGGCAGGCCTACGATGATCATGCCGTGATGAAGCAGCGTGGTGTGGAATGAGGTGATGGTGGTCTCTTGACCGCCGTGTTGACTGGCGGTACTGCAGAACACACTTCCCACCTTGCCCACCAACGCATTGGCGGCCCAGAGGGGGCCGGTCTGGTCCAAGAAGTTCCTCATCTGTGCCGCCATGTTGGTCGGGCGTAGCCAACGCAGCCTGTTGGTCGAGTCGAAATCCTGCCGCGGCGGCGACCTCTGCTGGAACGATTTCAGGAACTCGTTTGAGCGTGACTTGCGCTCCGGAGATGCGCGACGCGCCTTCGGCCTGCGCCTTCGCAAGGACCTCAACGTGGCCGTAGCTGCTGTAGTAGAGAACCAACACTTTACACATGGGTTATTCCTGGTTGAAGGCTGTGTGGAGGGTGCGAGCCAAAAAACTTCCCACGAGCACGTTGTATGCCGAGGAGTTGTCTAGATTGCATAAATGGCCGGCGGCCGGAATGTGGGCGCGTTCCGCCATGGGAAGCTGCGACGCGAGGTCGTCGGCAAAGGCCTGGCGGCTCGATAAATCGAATTCTCCGGTTAACACGAGAGCCGGCACGCAGACCTTCCCCGGACTCCAGGGAAGCGCCGGCGGCGCTTCGGCCAAGACCTGCATGAGATCGTTGCCCGGGTAGCGCGCGATCATGCGCGTGAGCAATTCGCTCGCGCTGCGCTCCTGGGTCCGCAGCCGCGCCAGCGGGTGCTGCGACCACTCGCGGCGAAAGGCCTCGACGCCGTGATCGCGAGCGAGCGCGCAGTAGGCCGGATAGGGGATGTCTTGGACACCGTCCGGGTGCATTTGCGGCGGACCATCGACGACGAGGCTCGAGAGTGTCGTCGGCCAGCGCTGTGCATATTCAAGGACCACCCGCGCGCCCTGCGACATGCCCACCATGGCGACCAGCGGCAAGCCGAGATGCGCACACAAGGCTTTCAGGTCGTCGAGGTCATTCGTCAGCGACGCGCGGCCGGATGACATGCCGAAGCCGCGGCGGTCGAGACGAATGATACGAAACGAGGCAGCGAGCGCTGCAATCTGCGGCTCCCACATATCGAGATCCAAGGTCCAGCCATGGACGAAAATGACCGGGGGTCCTCGCCCTTCGTCGCGGTAGCGCAAGTGCGCACCATTGACTTGCAGATACGAGTCCGCGGCATGTGCGGTCAGGCTGGCGTCCATAATTATTCGTATAGCGAAAGAAATTTCGCAATCAGCCTACGCGGCAACGCTTGCACTCGTCAAGGCGACGAGCGCCGAGGCGATGGTTAGATGTAAGCGCTGAGCGAGAGGCCAGGTACGCTTTTGAGATCCGCGGAGATCTGGCGGCTGATCTCCTGGAGCATGGTGAAGCGCTCGCGCACGAGCTTGTTCTTGGCGATGCGTTTCGAGTGGCTGGAGCTGTTGAGGGCGGCGACCACACGTCCTTGCTGATCGAACACCGGAACCGCGAGCGCAACCACACCGTAGGCCAATTCGTCTTCCACCGCGGAATAGCCGGTGCGCTGGCAATCCTCGATGAGCGACCGCAATTTCGCCGGATCGGTGACGGTGCGGTCGGTCAGCGCCTCTAGCGGCGCCGATGATAAATACTGTTTCAAGCGCTCCGAGGTCAAGCCCGCAAGAAGTACGCGGCCCGTGGAAGTCGCGTGCGCAGGAAAGCGGCTGCCGACATGGGCTTCCAACCGCATGAGCGTTCGAATCGACGCGCGCGCGACGTACACGACTTCCACGCCGTCGAGCACGCATAGCGCTGCGGAATCGCCGGTGTTGCGCGCGAGCTCTTCCAAATGCGTCTTGGTTAATTGCTCGATGTTCATGGACTCGAGGTACGCAGCACCCAGCTCAAGCACTTTCGGGCGCAGCAAGAAGGTACGACCACTGCGTGTGATATAGCCGAGTTCCTCCAAGGTGAGCAGGCAACGTCGGGTGGTTGCGGCCGGCATGTCGGTAATGGCGGCGATCTCACTGAGGCTCAATGCCGTGCGGTCACTCGTAAAAGCGCGAATTACCGCGAGGCCCTTGGCGAGACCGCCCATGGCCTCACGCCGCCGGCCAACTATTTTGCTTCGAGTCATCGGGCAAGTGTATTTCGATATGCGAAATCGAGGAAGCGCAATCGTAAAGGTCTTGACGCTCGCCGCACATCGGTCCAGCATATTCGGTATACGAAGTGAATTTCGCTATGCGAAATCTATAACGACGCTAGGGGAGATGGACTACAGTGAAAATCGGGTCTCAGGCTCATCACAGCTCGGCGATATCGACGTCCAGCGAAGCGACCATCGTCGTACGAGGCAAGGATCTCGCGGGCGAATTGATTGGCCACATCGATTTCTGCTCATACTTTTGGTTGTTGCTCACGGGCACGCTGCCCACCGCCGGCCAGCGGCGGGTACTCGATGCGACACTCGTGGCCATCGCCGAACATGGCCTTGTGCCGAGCGCCGTAGTCGCACGCGTGACACTCGCGGCCGCGCCCGAAGCACTACAAGGTGCGGTCGCCGCAGGGATCCTCGGCTGCGGCTCGGTGGTGCTGGGATCGTCGGAGGCGGCGGGACAGTTTCTCGCGTCCATTGCGCAGCGGCGCGAAACCGGTGTCGGCTTGGACGAAGCTGTCAGGTCCACGGTACTCGAGCGGCGCGCCGAGCGACGGCCCATTCCAGGCTACGGACACCCGCTGCACAAGCAGGCTGATCCTCGAGTACGCCGTTTATTCGAGGTCGCCGCCGAAGCGGGTCTGGCGGGACCGCATTTGGACATCGCGCGCCATGTAGAGAAGGTGTTACCGGAGTTGCTTGGCAAACCGTTGGCACTGAACGTGTCGGGAGCCATTCCTGCCGTGCTGCTCGATGCTGGCTACCCACTGGCGGCCCTGAAGGGGGTTCCCATTCTGGCGCGCACCGCCGGGCTGGTTGCTCATCTCCTGGAGGAACAGTTGAAACCCATTGGATTCGTGATGTCGCATGCATCGGCCGCCGCCATCGACTACGACGGCGAAACGCCGCTGGGGTTCATTCCTAGTCATGACTAAGCTCTCAGGTCTGTCGCAGATGGCCGGAGTCCTCAAAGGGATCCGAGTAGTGGAACAGGGGACGTTCATCACCGGACCGTGCGCAGGGATGATGCTGGCCGATCTCGGCGCAGACGTCATCAAGGTGGAAAGTCCGGAAGGGGACCCGTATCGCAGCTATCAAGGCGAACAGTACTCGCCGCACTTCCAGGCCTACAACCGCAACAAGCGCAGCATTGCGCTGGATTTAAAACAGCCTTCCGAACGTGAGTTGTTCGATAGCTTGGTGCGCGAGGCCGATGTGTTCATCCAGAACTTCAGGCCCGGTACGGCAGGGCGTCTCGGTGCCGGCCCGGAGCGTCTCCAATCCTTGAATCCTAGGCTCATCTACTGCTCCATCAGCGGCTTCGGCTCGAGCGGACCTTACGTCGATCGGCCAAGCTATGATTCAGTTGCACAAGCGCTGAGCGGCTTCCTGAGCGTGGTGGTCGACTCCAATCGCCCGCGGTTCTTAGGACCCGCCCTTGCGGATGCAATTACCGGGATCTATGCGGCGTACGGCGCCCTGGGCGCCTTGGTACAGCGTGGCCGCACCGGCGAGGGCTGCCTCGTCGAAGTGTCCATGCTGGAAGCCATGGCTCATTTCGCCGTGGAACCATTCGCTGCGTTCTTCGCGCTGGGCGACACGCCGACCTCGAGTGACCGTCCCCGGCTCGCGCAGGCCTACATTTTGAAAGCACGGGATGGCCGGCTGATCGCCATTCACCTGTCGTCATTAGAAAAATTCTGGGACGGGTTGGTGGCTGCGTTGGAGGCGCCCGAGCTCGGTGCCGATGAGCGCTTCAGTCGACGCACCGCTCGGATTGCGAATTACGAAGAGCTCAACGTGGAACTCGCGCGCCGTTTCGCACAGCGCGACCTCGCCCACTGGGTTGAACGACTGGGGGCGAACGATGTTCCTTACGCCCCGATTAAATCCATCGATGAGGTCGTTCACGATCCGCAGGTGGAGCATTTGGGACTTATCGTCCCGGTCGAGTCTGCGCAAAGCGGCAGCCAGGCCGTGAGACCCCCGGTGCAATTCGGGGGAGCGCGCGATACGTCGGTGCGAGCCGCGCCTGCGCTCAATCAACACGGAGCCGCGATTCGCGAGGCGGTGGCCAGGGGCGAGGGCTGGCCGTCCCTTATAGGCAAGAAAGAGGGTGACGGTGTGTAGCTGAGGGTGAGTTGAGAATATAACGGAGAACTATATGCGCATTGCAAAGGGGAGATGGGCGGCGGGTTTGGCGACCGCCGGGGTTTGTGTGGTGGCGGCGGTGCCCGCTCCAGCGCAGACGAGCGACTTGGAAGAAATCGTGGTCACTGCGCGTAAGCGCGACGAGTCGCTGCAGAACGTACCGATCACGGTGAGTGTGTTCACGACGCAGGAAATACAAGCGGCAGGCATCGAGAGCCCGCGCGATTTCATCGCCATGGTGCCCAACATGACCTTGGTCGAGACCCAGAACGTGGGTAACTCCTTCATTAGCATTCGCGGCATTTCGCAGGCGCGCAACAGCGAGCCCTCCGTCGCAGTGCTGGTCGACGGCGTGCTCGAAACGAATCCCTACGAGTTCAACCAAGAGCTCTTTGACGTCAAGCAAATCGAGGTGCTGAAGGGGCCGCAGGGTGCGCTTTATGGCCGAGACGCGATCGGGGGCGCGATTATCATCACCACCGCGGACCCGAGTGACAAGTTCGAAGGCAGCACCCGAGTCGGGGTGGGCAATGGGATTGCCGAGAAAGCGCAGGTGGCGCTGAGCGGGCCCATCGATTCGGCTGGGACGTTGCGCTATCGTGCATCGCTCAATTTTTACGATACCGACGGTTACTTGCAAAACGTATATCTGGATCGCAAGGCGGACCCGTATCGCGATTACGCGGCGCGCCTGCGCTTGCTGTGGAAGCCGAATGACGCCTTCAGCGCCGATTTGCGATTCTCCTACGACCTCGCCCGAACCACCGCGTACTACTACGTAATTCCGCGTAGCAGCGAGGCGAACCCGTTCAGCGACTTCACGACCCCAGGCGATGCCAACAACATCTCGTCCCCCATTCAGAACAACAATCTGGGGACGGACAATCGCACCATCGAGGATGTGGCGCTCAAGCTCGACTACAACTTGGGATACGGAACGGTCACCTCGGTCTCGGACTACAATCACACCAAGGAAATTGACACCGGCGATGCCTACGATTTTCGACCCGTGGCGACCTCGGTTGAAACGGCGCTCACCGGAGGCGTGCCGGCCTCTCTCGGCGGCCCGTTCGACGAGAGCCAGAGCCAGTTCGTCGACGAGCAGACCTGGAGTCAGGAACTACGCTTCACGGCGCCCACCGTGGCGGGATTCTCATGGAACGGCGGCGTGTACTTCGTGCACACCGAGCGCTTCATATCGACGGGTAATCTTGCGGATCGAGGCGACGGCATTCCGGCCGTCTATCAAGATCCCATTGTAGATCCCTCGAATCCGTATGCGACCAACACCAACCAGACGTTCTTGGCCGACAGTCAGAACAATAACGCCTATGCGGTATTCGGCGACGCGACCTACGAAATCACCTCACAGTGGGAATTTGATGCGGCCCTGCGCTATGACGAGGACCGGCGTCAGAACACGACCGACACACCCACTGAGTTTCTGCCGGCCGCCTCGGCGTACACGGGAGAGGTTCGCAAGGTGGTATACAGCGCGACACAGCCCAAGGGGACCTTGCGCTTCAAGGCCAACGAGGACTGGACGGTGTATGGCGGCTGGAGCCGCGGGTTTCGCAGCGGTGGCTTCAATCAGACCGGCGTGGGCGAGGTGGCGCGCGCGAACGGCGTGCTGGGCGTCAACGATACCTTCCAGGCTGAAATCGCCGATACCTACGAAGTCGGTGTCAAAGGACAGATGTTCGAGCGACGTCTGACCGTGGACGCGGATGTCTTTCATACACAATCGCGCAACGGCTATTTTTTCGTCTACATCGCGGCGGATTCTACTCAGAACTTGGGTAATTTGAGCGCCACTTACAAGGGCGCCGAATTGGCGCTGACCGGCCGCCCCACGGATCGCATTGATCTCTATGCCAGCTACGGCTACACCGATAGCCGCATCACTGCCATGGCAGACCCGACGGTCATTGGCAATCAAGCACCGTTGGTGTCCAAGAACACCGCCAATGCCGGCATTCAGTACCGGCAGCCCTTGGCTGACGATCTGAACGGGACCATTCGGGTGGATTATCAGGAAATCGGCCGAACCTGGTGGGAGCCGTACAACATTACTTCCCGAAATCCGGTGTCCCTGGTGGACCTGCGCATGGGCGTGCAGGCGCAGCGCTGGACCGTGACGGCGTGGTCCAAGAATCTCACCAACAAGATCTACAATGCCGAATTCTCGCCGGGCAATGTCGGCGGATCAGGGTTCCTGTGGAGAGCCTTGCCGCGGCGTTATGGTCTCGATCTCGACTACCGATTCTGATTAGGAGGTACATCATGAATGCATCGACCAAACTGCCGTCTCGGCTGCATCACACGGCTTACGTTACTCGTGACCTCGAGGGGACGCGCAAGTTCTACGAGGAGATCATCGGTCTGCCTCTGGTGGCGACCTGGTGCGAAAAGGACGAACTGTTCGGGGCCGAGCGGGTCTACTGCCACTTGTTCTTTGCGTTGGCGGACGGGGGCGCATTGGCGTTCTTCAAGTTCGCCGATCCGAAGGACGAGGAGTTGTTCGGGCCAAAAATGCCGGCCTCGCCGTTCCATCACATTGCGCTCAACGTGGACAAGGAAACTCAGGACGCGATCGAGAAACGTCTTGCCGCAGCAGGCTACAAAGAGCCGCAGACTTATGTGCTCGAGCATGGTTATTGCCGCTCGGTCTACGTGACCGACCCAAACGGCATGATCTTGGAATTCACGCATGATAGTCCGCGGGTGCTGGACATCAATCGTGAACGGCTCGCAAACGCCAAAGCCGACTTGAAGCGTTGGTTGGCGGGCGATCACACCCCCAACAATACCTACCGCTAGAGTCTGAGGGTCGGAAGGATCATGCGCGAGTTCAATGAGAGAAGCATCACGGCGGCGGTGATCGAGCGCCTTTCAGAGAGCGATGACCCGCGCTTCAAGCACGTCATGACCTCGCTCATCACGCATGTTCATGACTTCGTGCGAGAGGTGAGTCTGACGGAGTCCGAATGGATGACGGCCATCGAGTTCCTCACCGATGTGGGTCGGACCTGCACTCCGAAGCGCCAGGAGTTCATCTTGTTGTCGGACACCCTGGGGGTGTCGGTGCTGGTCATTACGCTCAATCATCCGGCGGACGAGGGCAGTGCGGAGTCCACCGTTCTGGGGCCCTTTTATTGGGAAGGCGCGCCCGATTTGCCACTGGGGAGCGACCTAGCTCAAGGCGTTATCGGAGAGCCGACCTTCTATGCGGGGCGAGTGCTCACCGTGGACGGACGGCCGCTGGCGAATGCGTTGCTCGACATTTGGTCGGGAGACGGCGAGGGCAACTATGACATGCAGATTCCCGGCGAACTTGGCATGAAGGCTCGCGGCAGAATTCGAACCGACGCCGAAGGTCGGTACTGGTTTCGTTCCATCAGACCCACATTCTATCCCGTGCCTACCGATGGCCCGGTCGGACGCATGCTGCGCAGAATGGGACGCCATCCATATCGTCCCGGTCACATCCACATGATCGTCTCGGCGACGGGTTTCGCACCGGTGACTACTCATTTGTTCGTGTCGAACAGCGACTATTTGGATTCCGACGCCGTTTTCGGGATGAAGGAGTCGCTGGTGGCCCAGTTCGAGAGGCATCCGCCGGGAGTAGGGCCATATGGTGAGCCTGTGGACACGCCGTACTACAGCGTCAACTACGATTTCATATTGAAGCCGGCTAAATAACGGTCTTCGCGGGCGGTTCAAACCCTAACGCGTTTCGCATCCGCCGTCACGGCGGAGCCTTCTTCGGCCTACACGGCCAGAATCTTCCTTTGAATCCGAACTCCGCCGAGCGACTTTGCCGCCTCCGCTCGCTCGTCCAAAAATTGATATTCGCTATCACGCGAGTGAATGTTGACTAGATAACGAGTTGGTGTAAGAATCCTGCCACGCGCCAAAAGAGCGCATGGGCAACGCAACGGGGGAGCCATGAAAATCCAAGAATTCTGGTTGAGTACATCCGCAGTCACGCTGACTTGCTGCGGTATCGCCACCGCACAGACGACGACGACCACGCCCGACTCGAGTTCGGGGACTACATTACAAGAGGTCGTGGTGACCGCGGAACGCCGGCAAACGGATCTGCAAAAGACCGCGGTTTCCGCCACCGTGTTGAGTGGCGGCGATCTTGCCAGCATGGGCATCATCACCGTCGATCAGCTACAGTTCGCCACGCCGGGCGCCACCATCGATAATTTCGGCCAAGGCATCGATTTCAATATCCGCGGTATCGGCAAAGCGGAGCACAACTCTCAGACGACGGTGGGCGTCGTGACCTACCGTGACGGGGTGGCGACCTTTCCTGGGTATTTCCAGGAAGAACCCTACTACGACGTTGCGAATCTCGAAATTCTGCGTGGGCCCCAAGGGACTTTCGGGGGCCAGAATGCGACTGGCGGCGCAGTCTTCGTCACCACCAACGACCCCATCATCGGAGGGGGTTTCAAGGGGTATATGGCGGGGCAGGTGGGCAACTACAGTGACTTCGGGTTGCAAGGTGCCATCAATCTACCCATCAGCGATACCTTGGCGGCGCGCGTCGCATTCAACACGGAAACTCGCAATAGCTTCTACACCATCGCTGGCCCCAACGGCACTGCATATACCGGTAACCCCGGTAATTTGCATATTGGCAGCGGCCGCATCGGGCTCCTGTGGAAGCCGGATGACGCGCTGACCGTTCTATTCAAGACCGACTACAACTATCTCAACTTAGGCGGCTATCCCGCCGATCCGTACTACGCCGATAACGACCTGTTCAATATCTCGGCAAATTCGCCACAGCTGGCGCTTGACCGTTTCGGCCGGTCCGTACTGAAAGTCGACTATGTTCTGCCGGACGGCATTACCCTGCGCTCCGTGTCGGGCTATCAAAAAGGCAACACTGCCTACCAGGCCGACTTGGATGGTACGAGCACTGCCGACAGCTTTTTCGCCGACTCGGTGAATGAAACGCTATGGAGCGAGGAATTCAATGTCATCTCTCCCGATACCGGGTTCGTGACGTGGATCGTCGGAGCTTACGCGGACAACGACAAGTACGAATTCCCGGCTCCGTATCAATTCCTCATCGGCGCGCCCCCCGGGAATTTGGCGACGGAGTATCTGCTTCAAGGCACCAATCCTGAATCGGCATATGCGGGTTTCGGTCAGGTCAGCTTTCAATTCGCGGACGGGTTCCAGCTGCAAGTGGGCGGACGGCATACCGAAGCCAAGACGACCAATCATGTTCAGGTGCTGCAATACGGTCTATATCTCACGGATGATCAGTCGGCCAAGTACTCGAACACGTCGGGTAAGGTTTCTTTGAATTGGACCGTCGATCCCAATAACTTTCTCTATGCCTTTGGCTCCACGGGCTTCCGGCCCGGTGGGCTGAACGTGCCAGTGGGCCTTGGCACGCCTGCGGCCTTCGGTGCTGAGAAGCTGACAGATTATGAAATCGGCTGGAAGAATACCGGCCTTGGCGGACACCTACGCACCCAGGTCGACGCTTTCTACGACGTTTACAAAAACTTCCAGGTCACCGTGGGGTACCCTCAGTTTCCCACCTTCGGGTTCGAGCTGAACAACCCGAATCCCACTCACTTGTACGGCTTCGAGGCGCAAACTCAAGCCGCCTTCGGCGCGTTTGCTCTGGACGCCGGGACCACCATCATGCACAGCTCACTCGGGCGCTTCTTCGCCACAGATCCTAGAATAGTGGCTTATACGCCCTGCGATCCCCAGGCGGGTCCCTCGAGTACGTCGTGTGTCGATCTCACGGGACATTCTCAGACCTACGCGCCCAACTTCAGCTTCAATATCGGAGGTCAGTACAAATTCACGCTGAGCGCTCAGGATGCGCTGACGCCGCGCGTGAATTTCGGATATGTCGCTCCGCAGTGGGCCACGCTGTTCCAAAATTCCTCGCTGGGAGATCATCTGGCAGGACGGGATATCTTGGGTGGGCAACTCGCGTGGGCGCATACGCGCTTTCTCACGACCTTGTACACCACCAACGCGACCGATCAACACTATGTCGGGGCGCTGAACTCGGGCCTGCGTTTTGCGGGACCTCCTCGTCAATATGGGCTACGGTTCCTGACGACCTTCTGAGGATGCAGGCGTGACGCCTCGGGTGTATCATCAAAAAGATACGGAATTCGTAAGACGGAAAGACTGGTTAGTGCCCAAAGACTCGAAAGCCGCGCGACGCCCTACTAAAGCCGAGCAGCGCGCCGCCACAACGGAACAGATACTCGATGCAGCCGAGTACCTGTTCTCCAAGCACGGTCTTTACGGCGTGACCCTGAAAGACGTGGCGAAGCGTGTGGAAGTTCACCACACCTTGCTGAATTATTATTTCAAGGATAAGAAAAAACTTTTCGATGCCGTGTTCGCGCGTCGCGCGGTGATCACCAACGAACGGCGCATGAAGGCCCTCGATGAATACGCCGCCTCGGCCGGCGACACGCCGACGGTGGAAGGCGCATTGCGCGCGTTTCTGGATACGGACCTCGATCTGTACATCGAGGGCGGAAAGAGCTGGAAAAACTACGCCGCGCTCGGCGCCCAGGTCGCCAATACGCCGGCGTGGGGCGCTAAATTGATGGATAAGCATTTCGATCCGGTGGTGCTGCGCCTGATCGAACTATTGAAGAAGGCGCTGCCTGACTGCGCAGAGGCGGACATTTTCTGGGGCTATCATTTCGTCAGCGGCGCGTTGATGCTCACGCTCGCGCGCACGGGACGCATCGACAAGCTGTCGGGCGGGATATGCCTGTCGGACGACTTCGTTGCCGTCAAGGAACGCATGGCCTCGTTCATGGCGGCCGGATTCATCGAGTTATGCCGGGGACGGAGAAGTTGAATGTCGCTTGAAGGACGAGTTGCAATCATCACGGGCGCCGGCGGCGGACTGGGTCGTTGCCATGCCAGGTTTCTGGCGAGCCGCGGCGCGAAAGTCGTCGTCAACGATCTCACGCAGGAGGCGGCCGACCGCGTATGCGCTGAGATAGCGGACGCGGGCGGGAGCGCCTTGGCCGCCACTGGTTCCGTCACCGACGAGGCGGCGGTGGGTGCCATGGTAGCGGCCGCCATGAAGCAATGGGGCCGCATCGACATTCTGGTGAATAACGCGGGTGTGCTGCGCGACAAGAGCTTCGCGAAAATGACCCTCGATGATTTCCGTCGGGTGATCGACGTCCATCTGATGGGGTCGGTGACTTGCACCAAGGCCGTGTGGGACGTCATGCGCGAGCAACGTCATGGGCGTGTGGTGATGACGACTTCTTCGTCGGGTCTTTACGGGAATTTCGGTCAGGCGAATTACGGCGCTGCAAAAATGGCGCTCGTAGGACTCATGCAGACGCTGGCTATCGAGGGCGAGAGGCATGGCATTCGCGTGAATTGCCTCGCGCCCAGCGCGGCAACGCAAATGACGCAGGGGGTGCTCACCGAGACGAGCCTGCGCCTATTGGATCCGGCGCTGGTGAGTCCCGGGCTCCTGGCGTTGGTCGGCGATGATGCCCCGACGCGGAGCATTCTCTGCGCGGGCGCCGGTCATTTTTCCACGGCACGCATTACGTTGTCGCAGGGGCGCCAGATCGGTGCCACAGAGGATGCGGGTGAACAGGTGATTGCGCATTGGCAGGAAATCTCGGATCCAACCGACGAGATCACCCCGGCTTATGGATTCACTCAAGTGGAGCGAGAGCTTCAGAGCGCGGGCATAGGCTCTGCGGATATCGTCGCTCAAAGGTGAGGCGTCAGTTTCCAGCGCTGCCGTAGTCGGATCGCAGGCGCAGCCTGTCAATTTTGCCGGTCGAGGTCAGCGGCATACGCTCCAGACGCACGACGGCGTCCGGCAGCCACCAGGTCGCCACGCGGCCGTTCAAGGGGGCTAGAAGTTCCTCGTCGCTAAGGGCTCCTTGATTGCGCATTTCGACTATCAGGATGGGTCTTTCGCCCCACTTGGCGTCCGGCCGTCCGACCACCGCCGCCAGCGACACTTCAGGGAGTGCGCCGACGATGGCTTCGATCTCGGCGGGATTGATCCATTCGCCGCCGGACTTGATGAGTTCCTTGGTGCGCCCGGTGATAATGAGATTCCCATCTTCCTCGATGCGAGCGAGATCGCCGGTGGTGAACCAACCGTCGGCGTCGGTGGCTCGCAGCGTGTGGCCAAAGTAACGCTCGATGACGGCAGCGCCTCGAACTCTCAAGTGGCCCTCGACGCCGCGTTGCTCCGGCAGCGGTCGACCATCCGCGTCTGTCAGCAGAAGATCGACTCCCACCGCCGGCCGCCCGGACACAGCCGCCGAGCGCGCCGACTCATGCGGAGCTGTTACCGTGCCGGAGGGGGAGAGCTCGGTCATTCCCCAGCTGTTTTGCACGATCACGCCGAGCCCGCGCTCGATTCTCGCCATCAATGCCGGCGACAACGGCGCACCGCCCACCACGATGCGCTTCAACGTGGGCAGTGCGCCGCCCACCGCGTCGAGGTGCTCGACGAGCCCAAGCCAGACGGTCGATACGCCGATGGCGACGGTTACATCTTCGGTGGCGATCAAGCGGGCGAGGCTGGCGCCGTCAGCGTATCGGCCCGGCAGAACCAATTTCGCTCCAACCGCAGGAGCAACAAATGGCAGGCCCCACGCGTTGGCATGAAACATGGGCACGACCATGAGTACGTTGTCCTTGCCGGAAATCGCCATCGAGTCCGCCTGCAATAGGCGCAGCGTGTGCAGATAGCTCGACCGATGGGTATAGGTGACTCCCTTGGGATCGCCGGTGGTTCCGGAGGTAAAGCACAGGCCGGACGGCGAGGTCTCATCAAAACCTCCCCACGTCACCGTGGCGCGCGCCTTGGCGACCAGGGGCTCGAGTTCGCACACTTTGGCAGTGCTGGGAGCGCCCACCGTGCCGCCGGCGAATCCATCGACGATGAGCACCCAATCGATTTGCGGGGCGCGTTCGACAATCTGCACGGCGAGAGGCCAGAGTTCGGCGCTCGCGATCAGAATGCGAGCGCCGGATTGATCGACCATGGATGCGCACTGTGCGCTCGTCAGCCGCGGATTGAGGGTGTGGCAAATCGCCCCAATACCCATAATGGCGTACATGGCCTCGATATGGGCTTGAGTGTTCCAGGCGAGAGTGGCAACGCGGTCGCCGAAGCGCGCGCCCAGATCGTTGAGCACCGCCGATATGCGCAAGCTTCTCGCGTAGAGCTCCGCATACCCGATGCGATCGATGCGCCCCCCCTCTCGACCGGTGACGACCTCAGCGAGTGGATGCCATTTGGCCGCATGTGCCAGGAATTTGTCGAGCGTCAGGGCAAATGACTGCATCCCTCCGTCGATCATCGACATCCCGGTGCGTCGGGCGGAATCGCCGGCGAGACGATGCCAATGTTCCAATTCCACGGCGTGTTCCCTTGGGCGCGTCGGCGGCAGACCACCTGTTCACTGAGTTCGTACATACCGGGCATGAGATGTGTGCCGGGTTTAGGCCCATCGGTGAAGGCCATATAGGCACGAGCCTCTCCATAGGATTGCCACGTCGGATGGCCCGAGGCGTTCGGTGTCCCGCTTCTGGCGAAAGCAGCCCAGTAGTCGCCCATTGCCGTGGACAGAGCGCTCTCGCCGGCGGTCGCCGGAATGGTCGGCCAGTGAGCCGGCGTGCGGTCCGCAGTTCCAAAAACATAAGGGATCTCGCTGGCGTGGAACGCATGCAGCCCCAAGTCTTCCGCGGCGGGATAGCCGTGGTCAAAGAAATAGAGATAGGACGGAACGCCGATGGCGGCCTGCTTGGCGATGAGTCGTTCCGCGGTCCATCCGTAGATCGCATCCCGAGGCGCCATGAGGACGCTTTCCGCGAGGTCGGTCGGCGGGTACAGAGTCAGGAACGCATCGGCCAAATCTCCATAGCGCTGGCGTATGGCGGCGGTGTACGTTGCCGCATCGGCGGGCGGTGGCGGTGCGAGAAATCGCAAGGACCGAATCTCTCCTCCGTTGAAACCGGCCAGCAATGGTACGTGGGCTTGCTCGCCTCGATCGAACACCTCGGCGAGTTGTCGCGGCAGCACGTGGCCATCGATGGTGCCGAAGGGGATATATCCGGTGGCCGGTGCGGCAAGAGTAATGGCGTTCGCGTCCATCGCGCGTAGAGCGGCGAGATTCGCGGCACCCAGCTTGGTCGCCAGGCGTTGACCAATGGCTTCTGCAGGCTCTTCACCGAAGCGTTTCTCTTTCAGCTCCGGCGTCGAGATCATGTAGGCGCTTTCCGCGATAGCGCGGTGAAACAGCCCGTGAGCAGCAGGCGCGGCCATGAGGTACATGACGCTCAGTGCCCCGGCGGACTCCCCCGCGATGGTTACATTGTGCGCATCGCCGCCGAAGGCCGCGATGTTCCGCTGCACCCAGCGCAGCGCTTCAATCTGGTCCAGAAGGCCATAATTGCCGGACACCCCCTGGCTCGACTCCGCACTCAACTCGGGATGTGCGAGGTAGCCCAACACCCCCAGGCGGTAATTGATGGAGACCAACACCACGCCACGCTTGGCAAACCCAGTTCCGTCATACGCGGACTCGGAGCCGTATCCCGTTACCAGGGAGCCTCCGTGAATCCACACGATGACGGGGGCATTGTGGGCGGCCGCGGGTGCCCAGATGTTGAGCGTCAGGCAGTCTTCGCTCATGGCGGGTGGGTCATCGGCATAGATACTTCCGGGCCGTGACTTGGGCTGAAAGCAGGCCGGTCCGAACTGCGTGGCGTCGCGTACGCCATGCCAAGGGGTCATGGGTACCGGTGGTCGCCAACGGGCAGCGCCCACGGGTGGCAATGCGTACGGTATTCCTTTGAAGGTGCGCACGGTGTCAATGGCCGCGCCCTTGACCAAGCCTGCCGGTGCGTGCACGACCGGCGCAGGGTCGGCTATGGCCGGGCCCGCCAGCAGCGCCGACAATCCGGCAATGGATGCCAATATTTTAATTTTCATCGCATCAGCTCCGCGTCCAGACGTTGCTCCCGCCGGAGGACTCGCGCTAGAACGAGATAGAGAGCCACGGCGAGAAAATAGAATGGGACCAGGGTGTAGAACGCCAACTGCAGCGAGTGATGCGGATGGGTGGCGCGAAAGTAGTCGCTCGCGGCGCCAAGGTAAGTGGGGCCCAACCCAAGTCCGATGAGATTCATGACCAGTAGCAGCAAGGCGCTGGACAGCACCCGCCGCTGCGGTTGTACGGTCTGCTGTACCAGCGCGATGGCGGGCGAGAGGTAAAAATAATTGAAGAACATGGGACCGGCGAGAAACACCATGGCCAGCGGCCAAGACGGTGCCCAAACAAAGCCTATGAAAAAAGGGATCGCCGCCGCCAGCGCCGCCGCAGGTACGGTGGCATAGGCGGCCTTCGACCGCGGCACCATGCGATCGACCAGCCGGCCGGAGGTGTAAATGCCGGCGCCTATCCCGATACCCACCAACAAAGCGTAATACACGGCGATGTCGCTCAGCGTCATGCCCTTTTCACGCATCAGAAACAGCGTGGTGAAATTGATGGTGGCGTAGGTCACGAATTGAGTTGCACCGCTTGCCAGCGACACCAGCAACAGGACGGGGTGCGCAAAGAAATAGCGGCAGGTGGTCCAAAAATGCTCTCGAACGTCTGCCATGTCGCCATTCGCGGCCGCAGGCCTCGCATCGAGGCCGCCGCGAACCGGGTCGCGCACAAAGAGGAAAACGACCACCGCCGCGATGACGCCCACCGCGCCGAGCAGAATGAATGCCCTGCGCCAGCTGTATGCGGCGGCGATGGATGCGCCGAACGCCACGCCCAGCGCTTGTCCCAGCGGCGGCCCCAGATTGTAGATCCCTAGCGCAGTGCCGCGTTTTTCCGGCGGGAAGCAATCACTGATGATGGCGTGGGAGGGCGGTACGCCGCCGGCTTCGCCGATACCCACCGACATGCGCGCCGCCGCGAGGCCGGGATAGGTAGACACCAGACCGCAGGCCACCGTGGCCACGCTCCACAGCGCACACGCGAAGGAGAGCACGCGTGCGCGATTCGTGCGATCTGCCAGCCAGCCCACAGGAATGGCGATAATGCAGTAGAAGAGCGCAAAATAGAGACCTGTGATGCGCCCCAGTTGGGCGTCGGTCACGCCCAACTCGTCCTGGATCGGTTTGGCGAGGATGGATAGGAGCTGCCTATCCAGGAAATTGATAATGTAGACGCTGCCAAGGATAGCCAGCACCACCCAGGCTCTGGGCACGGCGCGCGCCCTCGGAGGGGCAGGCGACTCGCTCGCCATACGGACAGCGCTATTCATCGATGGCTCCCCCAACAACGCCGATCGTAGGTGTCGACTAGAGGGAAGAGTGCGCTTTTAGGTCACGACTGTCAATGTTCACTCTCGCGCGGGTGAAGATCATTGGATGGGCGCGTAGTATTGAGGCGCCTCCCGTCGATCGAACATACCGTAGTCACGAACGACACGTACGACGCGGTGGCGTTGGCTCTGTGCGCCCGCCAAGGATCTGGGAGTCCAGGACCTCGCCGATTCGGCATCCTGCCATGCGCCGACCACTGCAAGTTTTCCTGGCGCATAAATGCTCTCGTATATGTCGTATCCGACGAGCCCGCGGGAGTTGGTGTCGAGGCCGAGATGCGCCACGAGATCGTCGGCTGCGATGCCGAGTGTCGTATGAGACTCGGGATCGATTTCGGTGAAGGTCGCGAATTTTGCGGGTGCCGTTTCGGTCTCGTCGAATCGGAATTCCCGAATCGGGGCATCCGCAGGCGCCGCGGTATCGCTCACGACTTCGCCGACGCGCAAGTGATAGTCCCGGAATATATCGAACCGGCCTTTCTCTTGGACGCCGTGATGCTCACCCTCGGTGCGCCAACGTACCACGGACTTTTCGTCCCGCCAGGTCGAATGGGAGAGCAGCCATGCCGGTCGACGTTTACTTTCGAAGCGCTCGTTGTCTATGAAGCCGTCGATCTTTTCCAGAAGCGGCTTGAGGTGCTTGGCAAGGGCGAGGTATTCATCGGAGCGCTCCGGCTTTCGATTGACTTCAAAAATGACTGAGAACATACACTGTCTCCTGGTTGAGTGACCGGACGCGCCTTACCGTCGAAGAAATTCAATGCTCTCGCGCCATAGCGCTGACCGCATGACTTCGAGGTGCATTAGGTGAGTGGCTCGGCTGATTTTGATGTCTCGCTTTTCCGGCGCGCGAGTGAAGGCGTCGAATAACGAGCGCGCGTCCTCGTCGGGGATGAGTCCGTCCCACTCCCCCCTGATGAAAGCCACCGGGCAGGCGACTTGCGCCGGGTCGTAAGGGAGCGAGCCATGCCAGGCCCGGATGATTTCACTGAAAGGCCCGAGGGGAGTTTTGACGCTCGGTGGATTGCGTGTCCGGCTGTCCGCATCGCTGTCCAAGTAGGCCTCGGCCCACGAGTCGAAATCGCTCTTTGAAAGTACCGCGGGTTCCGTGGCGGGGACGTCCTCGATGAAACGCCGCCACTGATCCTCAATCGTTATCAGGCGCCAAGCGGGAAAGCTGGGAGGCGTCTCGTAGCGCCGAGGATGTCGCTTGGCGATGGGCGCGAACAGCACCCATCTATCCAGCAGCGTGGGATGAACCGCGGCCAACCGCCCGACAGGCATGGACCCCCAAGAGTGTGAAATGATCGAGACTCGATCGATGCCCTCGTGAGTCAGGATGAAGCGCACCGCGGTATCGAGTTGTCCGGCTGCATCGTCAGCCGTGCACAGCGGAGGGTGGAGGGTTGCCTCCTGATTCATTTCGGGATAGCGGTCCGAGTTCCCAAAACCGTAGAAATCCAAACCCCAGACAACTAAGTCGGCCTCGCACAGAGCATCTCTCCACGAGCGTCCGCCGAATCGGTGCGCAATGGACAGAGCCGAGGGAAATGTGGCGCCGTGCACGTATAGCACCACGGGACGGTCGGCCGGCGCATTCGTTGCGGCCAATCGGCGGAGGAATAGGGCCATCCCTGCGCGCGGACCCGCGATGCGAAAGTGTTCTTCGTGTGGATCCAGTTTGGCCCAACGTGATGTTGTGTCTGAATTCATCGAACCAAGATAGCACCGAAGCGCTGCGACAATTCGCTCGGCGTCCAAGTGTGGGATGAACTCGGCGCGTCAAGTCCTACAGCAAGCGGGGGAGCTTTGATGACAGCTTGGAGCACATTGTTGCACGACCATGGTGAAAACTCAGGTCAACTCCATTGAGGTCCAGGGCCATGAGTACTCTCAACTTTCGATCAGTCACACACGGTGCAGGACATACAGCGCGACCCAAAGGTCGGGTTGTCCTTCGTTGGATCGAAAAGTTTACTGGGAAAGCCACCCACCTTCGTTACCATTGAAGCGCAAGCCGAGTTAATCCGGGACAAATCTCAGTTTGAGAAGCATTGGCATAGGGGCGTCATCGCAGACGTGCCGCTCGAAGGCGGCGTTGATGGTGACTGCCAGTGCGCTGAATGTAGCCGACGGCTCCGAACACGAATAGATAGGCGAACATGACCCAGCGGACGAGGATACCGCCGGGTTGGAACAATCGCCCATGAGGGAATATCACGCCGCGATTGAAACACCGACGGGATGTACCGTAAAGTCCTGCATCCCCCCCGTTTCCAGTTGGAGGAGCAGAAAATTCCTTTCCGCAAATTTTTCCCAGCACTTTTGGTGCTCGCCGGTGCCACTACGACGATCCAGACATCTGCAGCCGACAATCGGGACGATTGGCCGACGACGGCGGGAGATGGCAACGGTTCGTATCATTCCCCTTTGACTGATATCAATACGACGACTGTATCGCGCCTCGGTTTTGCCTGGGACGCCGCACTGCATACCCACCGCGGCCAGGAAGCCACGCCGGTGGAGGTTAATGGGGTGCTGTACGGCGTCGGCAATTTCGGCCGCCTCTATGCGGTGGACGGCGGCACGGGAAAGGAGCTATGGACTTACGATCCTGCCGCCGACGGTCAATACGGACGATACGCCTGCTGCGATGTGGTGAATCGTGGCGTGGCCATCAAGAACGGCATTCTCTACTTGGAATCCCTGGACGGATATCTCCATGCCATTGACGCCGGCAGCGGCCGGCTGCTGTGGAAGGTCGACACCTTCCCCGGCCGGGGATCGAGGTTGCCCTATACGAGCACCGGAGTGCCGGTGATTGCCGGGGACCTGGTGCTCATAGGTTCGGGGGGAGGGGACTTCAAGGGCACGCGCGGTTATGTGGCCGCCTTCGATGCGCAGTCTGGTGCTCTACGCTGGCGCTTTTATACGGTGCCCCGCAATCCCGCCTTAGGTCAACAAGACCAGCCCGCGTTGATGGCTGCCGTCAAAACCTGGGACCCGCGGCATCAATGGGAAAACGGCGGCGGTGGCACCGTGTGGGATGGCATTTCCTACGATCCGGCGCTCGACCTGATTTACATCGGTACCGGAAACTCGTCTCCCTACAACATCAAGGAGGATGGACGGACGGGCGGCGATGATCTTTACACGGACTGCATCATCGCGCTGCACGCCAAGACGGGCGACATGGCCTGGCACTTCCAGGTGGTTCCCGGCGATATGTGGGATTTCGACAGCACGCAGAAATTTATTTTCGCTGACCTGCCCTCGAAAAATGGCGCGCGTCCCGTCGTGATGCAGGCATCGAAGAACGGCTTCTTCTATGTTCTCGATCGACGTACCGGCGAATTCATTTCGGCACGGCCTTTTGCCTCCCAAAATTGGACCAAGGGCCTCGATCCCAAGACGGGGAGACCCATCCTCAGTGAAGCGGTCGACTACAGCACCTCGCCTAAACTGGTGTTCCCCTGGGTGGGCGGCGCACACAGCTGGCAGCCGATGTCGTTCGACGCCCGTTCCATGAGCGTGTTCATTCCCGCGCAGGAATGGTCCGAGATCATGCTAGATACCAGTCATCGGAAGGCGGGAATGGTGGAAGGGGAGTTCAACACCAACTTCATCACGCCCGACGGTTATGATCCGGCCGCTCTCAAGTCGCTGTATGGATCGTTGCCGCCGTTAAAGGCGTTGGCCAAGGGAGTCACCCTTCAGGGGCGGCGCGGGTTCATTCGGGCGTGGGACCCTGTTCATCAGAGGCTGCGGTGGGAAACGCAGACGGCGAGCGGGTGGGACGGTGGCCTTTTGTCGACGGACGGAGGGTTGGTGTTCCAAGGCGATGTGAACGGCATGCTCAATGTCTACGCATCTGCCACGGGGACGCTGCTCAAAAGCGTTGCGGTCGGCACCTCCATCATGGCAGCGCCCATGACCTACCGAATCCATGGCGTGCAATACATTGCGGTGATGGCAGGGTATGGGGGAGGCGACCTGGGTGTGCTGTTCCCTGACAAATCCGCCGCCCTTCGCTATGGAAATGACAACCGAATCATTGCGCTACGCCTCGACGGGCCCGCTCCTCCGCTGCCTGCCGAGAGAGCTTCGCTGACCCCGGTCGCACCACCCGCATCCATGGGCTCGAAGGAAGACATCTCTGAAGGAAGCGTCTTGTTCAACCGCTTCTGCGCGAGATGCCATGTCTTTGGGGTTGGCATATTGCCGGATCTTCGGCGGCTGACGCCCGCGAAGCACGAGATCTTTTCGGCCATCGTGCGGCAGGGTGTTCTCTCGGGTGCCGGTATGGGGCGATTCGACGATGTGCTCAGCGAGAAAGAGGTCCAGGAAATTCACGCCTATCTGATTGACGAGGCACGGAATGACTATCGGGACAAGTCCACGCCGAAGTAGGTGGGCGGCGCGCGCAACGGTATTTGCCG
>Ga0302314_10002220_pt1 | contig 36226 bp, 32 predicted proteins | sample III_Palsa_N2_3_FD_200533 | JGI IMG/M metagenome (GOLD analysis project Ga0302314, IMG submission 200533) | Peat permafrost microbial communities from Stordalen Mire near Abisko, Sweden - III_Palsa_N2_3 | ecosystem: Environmental > Terrestrial > Soil > Palsa > Peat permafrost | place: Sweden...
CGTTCGGCCGTAGCACCAGGGCCTTGCGCAGATCGATCTCGGCCTGCTTCCAGGCGCTGGAGCGTTCCTCGGCGATGCCGCGGCTGAACAGGATCGACCAGTCGCGCGCCGGCAGCTCGTCGCCGATGCGCGCCATCGCGGCGCTATAGGTCTCGGCCGCCTTGGCGAACTCGTCATGGGCGCGCTGCAGATCGGCCAACTCGACCAGCGGTTCCGGGCGCTGCGGGCGTTCGGCACCCATCGCGGCCAGCTCGGCCTCGGCCCCCGCGGTATCGCCCATCTGGTCGCGCAACGTCGCCTCGCGCAGCCGGGCCGACCAGGACAGCGGCGAGGATTTGTCGATGGCGCGATAGACCGCGAGCGCCTCGGGCAGGCGATGCTCGGTCTCGAACACATCGGCCAGGACGAGCTGGGCCAGCGGGAAATTCGGCTCCAGCTCCAGGGCCAGGCGCACGCTCAGCAGCGCCACCTCGGGTGAATCGGCCTGGCCGACCAGGCTCGCCATGTCGAACATCGCCTCGGCCAGGCCCTCGCGCGGATTGGCGATGATGCGCGGCGGCGGCCCGCCGGTCGAGACCTGCGGATCGACGCCGGAGCCGCCTGCGGTCTCGGCATTGTAGCGCAGATAAAGGGCGCCGGCCTCTTCGCTCTGGCCCTGGCGCTCGAGGAAATTCCCGGCCAGCTCGACCATGCGCAGCGGCGCATTGCCGCTCTTGCCGAAGGCCACCTGGTAATTCGCGGCGGCCCCGGCGGCGTCGCCGGTCAGATCCTGGACCAGCGCCGTCTGCAGCGCCTTCAGCCCGGCCAGCGGCGGGGCTTGCGCGAAATCGTCGAATTCCGCGGCGGCGGCCTTGGCCTGGCTCGGATCGGCGGCGAGCGCCCAGGCCCGGGCGAAGGCGCCGGCGAAGCGGTAGAAACCATCCTTGGGCAGATGCCGGGCGGATTCGAGCGCCGCCGCATAATGGCCGGCCTTGACCCGCTCCACGGTCTCGACCAGCTGGGCCAGCCCGGCGCCGTCGGGGTCCGCGGCCGCGAGCTTGGCAGCGATCGGCCCGGCAATGTCGAAGCGGCCTTCGGTCACCGCCAGTACCAGCACGTGGTTGGCCAGCTCCGGGCTGCCCGGCGCACGGCTCAACGCATCGAGATAGAATCCCAGCGCTGCCTTGTAGTCCTGGCTGTCCTGTGCGACCCGGCCGGACAGGAAGGCGCCCATGGCACTCATCGGCGCCGGGTCGCCCGCGGCGGCGGCCATGTCGGCGGCCTCGGCGTCGGTGGCGAAGAAATGCTGGTCGCGGGCATCGGCGCAGCCGGCCAGCCCGAGCAGTGCCGTTGTCACCAGCAGCCCCGTACGCCATCCCGGCCTCGGGCCTCGGCTGCTCTTCCGCGTGTCGTCCATCAAGCCTTCCTAGCACCTCGGCGGCGCGCCGGGCGCCGATTCTAACAGGTCGATCGGCGCCGGCCTACCGGCGGGACATCACATATTGGGATAATTGGGGCCGCCGCCGCCTTCCGGTACCACCCAATTAATGTTCTGGGTCGGATCCTTTATGTCGCAGGTCTTGCAGTGCACACAGTTCTGCGCGTTGATCTGCAGCCGCGGATTCGAGCCGTCATCGTTCCGCACGATCTCATAAACGCCGGCCGGGCAATAGCGTTGCTCGGGCGCGTCATATTCGGCCAGATTGACCGCGATCGGGATCGACGGGTCCTTCAGCGTCAGATGGACCGGCTGGTCTTCCTCGTGGTTGGTGTTCGAAATGAAGACCGAGGACAGCTTGTCGAAGCTGATCGTGCCGTCGGGCTTGGGGTACTCGATCTTGCGGCACTGCGCCGCCGGCTTGATGCATGCATTGTCCGGCTTCTTGTGGTGCAGGGTCCAGCCGACCAGGAATCCCAGGCCCAGACACTGCAGCCACATATGGATGAAGCCGTGGAACATACCCAGCCACGTGCCGTATTTCATCCCCGGCTTGACGTTGCGCACCTTAAAGAGGTCCTGGTACACCCACGAACTCTTATAGGCCGTCTCATACGCGGTCAGCTCGTCGTGACCCTCCGAGCCGGCGGCAAGAGCCGCGAAGGCGGCCTCCGCCGCCAGCATCCCGGTCTTCATCGCATTGTGCGACCCCTTGATGCGCGGCACATTGACAAAGCCGGCAGCGCAGCCGATCAGGACGCCGCCCGGAAAGGTCAGCTTGGGCACGGATTGCAGCCCGCCTTCGTTTATGGCGCGGGCACCATAGGCAATACGCTTGCCGCCTTCGAAGGTGCCGCGGATGGCGGGATGCGTCTTGAAACGCTGGAACTCGTCAAAGGGCGACAGATACGGGTTCTCGTAGCTCAGATCGACCACGAAGCCGACGGCGACCTGATGGTCTTCGAGATGATAGAGGAAAGCCCCACCACTGCCGTTGCCGCCCAGCGGCCAGCCATTGGCGTGCACGACCCGGCCCGGGACGTGTTTGGCCGGATCGACCTGCCACAGCTCCTTGATGCCGATGCCGAATTTCTGCGGATCGACGCCGTCGCGCAGCGGGAAGCGCTCGAACAGCCCCTTGGTCAGCGACCCGCGCGCGCCTTCCGCGAAGAAGGTGTATTTGGCGTGCAGCTCCATGCCCGGCGTGTAGCCGCCCTTATGGTGGCCGTCGCGCGCAATGCCCATGTCACCGGTGGCCACACCCTTGACGCTGCCATCTTCGTGATAAAGCACTTCGGCGGCGGCAAAGCCGGGGAAGATCTCGACACCGAGTTCCTCCGCCTGGCTCGCCAGCCAGCGGCAGACATTGCCCAGGCTGACAATATAGTTGCCGTGATTGTCCATCAGCGGCGGCATCAGAAAATTTGGGATCTTGATGCTGCCGGCTTCGGTCAGGTACAGGAAACTGTCATCGGTGACCGGCGTATTGAGCGGCGCCCCCTTCTCCTTCCAATCCGGGATCAGCTCGGTGAGCGCGATCGGATCGATGACCGCGCCGGACAGGATATGGGCGCCGATTTCCGAGCCTTTTTCCAGCACGCAGACCGTGGTTTCCGTGCCGGCTGCGGCCGCGAGCTGTTTCAGCCGGATCGCGGCGCTGAGGCCGGCCGGGCCGCCGCCGACGATGACGACGTCATATTCCATACTCTCGCGATCCATCCAGCCCCCCTTGCGGGACACGAACGCCACGCTGGCGCCGCCCCCTCGATCTGTCGCTATACTGTCTTCTATATAACGGCCCCGGCGCAGAACTCTACACCCCTATCGCGGCTGCGAGATCAGAATGGATAGCGAGCCTGTGCTCGAGAGATTGCTGGCCTGGTACCTGGCGGCCGGCGCCGACGAGGCGGTGGCGGATATGCCGTATGACCGCTTCGCCGAGGAAGCCCGCCGGCGCAGCGCGGTACCGCCGGCCGCCGCGGTCGCGGCGCGCCCGGTTGCCGTGGCACCGCCCCCCGCCGCAGCCCGCCCGGCACCGGCGCCAAGCCGCCTCGGGCCGGATTCGCCCGCCGCGGCCATCGCTGCCGCGCGCGACGCGGCCGCCGGTGCTGCCACGCTCGACGAGCTGCAGGCCGCCATTGCCGGTTTCGACGGCTGCGCCCTGCGCCAGACCGCGACCCATACGGTCTTCGCCGACGGCGTGCCGCAATCGCGAATCATGTTCATCGGCGAGGCGCCCGGCGCCGACGAGGATCGCATCGGCCGGCCCTTCGTCGGCGTGTCCGGGCAGTTGCTCGACCGCATGCTGGCCACGATCGGGCTCGATCGGACGCGCAATGCCTATATCACCAATGTCCTTTTTTGGCGCCCGCCCGGGAATCGCAAGCCGAGCGACACCGAAATCGCCATTTGCCGGCCTTTTGTCGACCGCCACATCGCGCTTATCGACCCGCTGTTCATAGTATTGGTCGGGGGCACCGCCGCCGCGGCGCTGCTACCTGGAAGTGCTGGAATTACAAGGATTCGCGGCCAATGGGTGACGCTCGACGTTAACGGGTTGCCCCGGCCCGTTCAAGCAATGCCAATGTACCATCCATCCTTTTTGCTTCGGTCACCGGAACGCAAGCGTGAGTCGTGGATAGATCTTCTTTCCATTAAGTCGAAACTCAAGGATACCTAAAGATAGAGGGTTAAAATTTATAGTTATCCTTAAGTAATATCGATATCAAAAATGCATGCAAAATTTTCTGCTTGCGTCGCCGCAAAATCTGCTCTACCCAGTGGGTCATGACTGGAGCACAGAACGACGGCCGTCCTGTTAGGACTTGGCCTGTGGTGATCCTTTGCGCCTTTACGGCGGGTCTGGCCTTCGGCATGCCGGGGCTCCCGACGCAGGCGCTTGCCGCTCCGACACCTTCTGTCGCACCGGCCACCGCAACCGCCCCGGCCACCGACGCCGGACTCGATGTCCCCAACATCCCGAGCGTGCTGAGCACGCTCGACGCCTCGCGCTATGCCGCGATTTTCGCCCTGCAGGAAGAGGGCAATTGGAAGGCCGCCGACGCCCAGATCGAGCAGCTCAAGGACAAGACCCTGCTGGGCGAGGTCCAGGCCCAGCGCTATCTGAATCCGCGCTACAAGACCAGCTTCGAGGAGGCGCGCGACTGGCTCGAGCAATATGCCGATCTGCCCGAGGCACGCGCCGTCTGGACGCTGGCCAAGAAGCATGCGCCCGGCAAGACCCTGCCGAGCCCGATGCCGGCGAGCGCCCAGATCGCCGAGCCGATCGACCCGGCCGTGACCGCCGCCGCGGCGGAGCAGGCGGCCGAGCAGGCGCCCTTGCCGGCCGAGCCGCGGGTGATCGGGCTGGAAACCCCGGCCCGCTACGAAGCCGGGCTCAGCGCCTGGCGTGTCAAGAAATGGGCCGAGGCCGCCGGTGATTTCGAGGCGGTCGCCCGCGACGGCAATACCGCCAGCTGGTATGTCGCGGCCAGCGCGTTTTGGGCGGCACGCACGCATCTGATGCTCAAGGAGCCGCAGAAGGTCAATGCCTGGTTCGCGCTCGCCGCCGAGCAGCCGCGCACCTTCTACGGCATGCTGGCGCGCCGCACCCTGGGCCTGTCGCAGGATGCGCGCTTCGACCGGCTGCCCTTGTCGAAATCCGAAATCGCCCAGCTCCAGGCCCTGCCGGGCGGGCGCCGCGCCCTGGCGCTGGTCCAGGTCGGTGAGACCGACCGGGCCGAGGCGGAATTGCGGGCGCTGAGTACGCGCGGCAACAAGAGCCTGGCCTCCGCCATCGTGGCGCTGGCCGATCTGGCGAATATGCCGGCGCTCTGCCTGGCGCTCAACAGCCAGACCCGCAACAATCCGCGTCAGGTCGATGCGCAATATCCGGTGCCGCGCTGGCAGCCGCGCAACGGCTTCTCGGTCGACCGTGCCCTGCTGTTCGCGCTGATGATGCAGGAGAGCCGTTTCGACGCCGAGGCCCAGGGTGGCGGCGGTGCTGCCGGGCTGATGCAGCTGATGCCGGGCACGGCGCGGGCTGTGGCCAAGCGCGCCGGCATCCCGCTGCGCAGCGTCGCCGACCTGGTCGATCCGGTGCTGAATCTCAGCCTCGGCCAGGAATATGTGAAGCAGCTGATCGAGCATGAGCAGATCAACGGCAATTTGATCCTGGTTCTAGCCGCCTATAACAGCGGCACGGCACCGCTGACGAAATGGCAGAGCGAGCCGGAATATCAGGTCGACCCGCTGCTGTTCATCGAGGCGCTGCCGCGCGAGACGACCCGGCTCTATGTCGAGCGTGTGCTGACCAATATGTGGATCTACCGCCAGCGCCTGGGGCAGGACGCCCCCGATCTGGATGCGCTTGCCGCCAATCAATGGCCGACCTATGTGTCGATGAACGCATCGACACAGGGGACCAAGCAGCATGCCGAGGCTCGATGACAGCCGGCCCTTCCTGCCGGTCAATATCGCAATCCTGACGGTCTCCGACACCAGGACGACGGCCGACGACAAATCCGGCGACACGCTGGCCGAGCTGATCGGGCGCGACGGGCATCATGTCGCCCAGCGCCTGATCCTGCGCGATGACCAGGCGGCGATCGAGGCCCAGCTGCGGCGCTGGATCGCCGATCCGGCCATCGATGTCGTGGTCTCGACCGGCGGCACCGGCGTCACCGGCCGCGATGTCACCCCCGAGGCCTTCGAGGCGGTGTTCGAGAAGACCATCCCTGGCTTCGGCGAAATGTTCCGCTGGCTCAGCTGGCAGAAAATCGGCACCTCGACCATCCAGTCGCGCGCCACGGCCGGCGTTGCCGGCGGCACCTATCTCTTCGCCCTGCCGGGCTCGCCCAGCGCCTGCCGCGACGCCTGGGAAGACATCCTGAAACACCAGCTCGACAACCGCTTCCGCCCGTGCAACCTGGTCGAACTGATGCCGCGGCTGCAGGAGCATCTGGGTTAAGGCGTGAGGAGACGCATGAAAACCCTCGCCCGCTTGGCGGGAGAGGGTGGCGAGCGGAGCGAGCCGGGTGAGGGTGAGCGCTCCGGAGGCGCCGAACCCTTCTGCACGCTCGGAGCACCCACCCTCACCCTCATAGGCGCTCACTTAAGGAATTTCCTGCTCCGTCCGAGCCCTTGAGAAAAAGGGGTCAGAGTGAATTTCCTCGACGCACGGGTCCCGCGCGGAAAAGGATGTGGTGGGAAATTCACTCTGACCCCTTTTTCTCCTCACCCTCCCTCTCCCGCCAAGCGGGCGAGGGGCTTTTCGTCAGCGACATCATCGCCGCCCGTTCAAAACCATCCCGCCGCCTTCAGGGCCGGGCCATGGGCCCGGCTGACCGGGGCGGTGAGGCCGCCGGCCAGGCGGGCTTCGCCGGCGCCGCGCCGCCAGCGCACGGCCTCGATGGCACCGGCGGCGACCCACCACGAGCGATGGATGCGGAAACCATGCGCGCCGGCGAGTTCCACCAGGGCATCGGCGAAACGCAGGGTCACCAGCTCCGGACCGGCATCGGTATGGACGCGCAGATAATGATCATAGGCCTCGACGGCGATCAGCCGGGCCGAGCGCCGCCGGGCCGAGAGCCGCTGGCGGAACGCCGCCTCCGCTTCGGGCAGCGGCGATGCGGTGACGGTCCGGGTCTCGATCACCGTCCGGGTCTCGACCGCGACGCGCTGGCTGCGCCAGACCAGAGCCCGGAAGGCCATGACCGGGACGCAGATCACGAACACCTGCCACAGCAGGCCCGGGAAATCCGACCGGTATAGCGGTTGGCCGGCCACGACATGGCCGGTGCCGGTGACGAACAGCGTCACCGCCGGCGTCATCAGCAAGCTGGTCGCCGCCAGCCGTCGCCCAAATGAACCGGCCCGCCACGCCAGCCCCTCATCGATCGCGATGCCGATCGCCCCGCCGCCCATGATGCAGGCGACCCAATAGAGATAGCGCTGACCCACGGACATGAAGCCGGTGCCATAAGGGCCGAGCGTGCCCATGAATAGGCCCATGACCAGCATCAGCCCCAGCTCGATGCCGGCGCGCCGCCAGCGCGGGGATATGTCGGGAGGAATCATCGGCTCGCTTCCAATTCGGCCTGCCGCCCCATTCGCGCAGAAACGGCACCACTCGCGGAGCGTGCCTAGCGCGGCTCGGCCAGGCTCGTCAATCTCGGTCGAAATCTGGCGGTGAACCGGGATTGGGGGCGAATCGAATGAAGACGCGGGCGAGTTGGGGCATCTGGGGTCTGGCGGCCTTGCTGAGTGCCGGCATCGCGGTTTTTTCCTACCGCTACCTGCTGCGCATCGGTTCGCTGTCGCCGAATGTCCTGGCCAATCTGTTCAGCCGCCCCTGGCTGGATGTGCATGTCGCGGGCGCGGCGACGGCGCTGCTGGTCGGTCCGTTGCAGTTCCTGCCCTGGCTGCGCCGAAACCATCGGGCCGTGCATCGCTGGCTCGGCCGGACCTATGTGCTGGGCTGCCTGGCGGGCGGGGCCGGGGGCCTGGTCATGGCCTTCGGCACGACGGCCGGGCCGATCGCCACGCTCGGCTTCGGCAGCCTTGCCGTGATCTGGATCATCGCCAATATCCAGGCTTGGCGTCTGGCGCTCGCCCGCCGCTTCGACGCGCATCGCGCCTGGATGATCCGGTCCTTCGCGCTCACCTTCGGCGCGGTCATGCTGCGGCTCTATCTGCCGCTCTTTCCGCTGCTGGGCGTGTCCTTCCTCGACGGCTACCGCGCAGTGTCGTTTCTGAGCTGGGTCCCCAATCTGATCCTGGCCGAACTCTATCTCCGCGGCGCCTTTGCCCGGACGGGCACAGGGCCGGGCCGCGCGGCGGCCGGGACATCGACGGCGCGCTAGCCTCATTGGTTGGGCGAGCGTCTTCACCCGATCAGGTAAAGCAACCTGATCGGGATCTGCTCTAGCCCCGCAGCCGCCGCAGCCGCTTCGGCGGCACGCCCAGGAACCACAGGCCGAGCACCGCGGCATTGCGGGCCGGCCGTGCGAGCCAGCCGTCGCGTTGATAGCGCTCGGCCGATACCATGGCCTCGGTCTCGAGCGCGACCAGCCGATGCCGGCCGATGCGCCGGGCCAGATCGGCATCTTCGAGCAGCGGCAGGGCGCGGAAGCCGCCCAGCCGATCATAGAGGTCGCGCGACAGCACCAGGCCCTGAGCGCCGATCGGCAGGCCGCGGCCGGCGCGCCAGGCGGCCACGGTTTCAAGCCGGCGGGCCGCCGGGGCCGGATCGTCGAAGACCAGGCGGAAATAGCCGGCCCGCCCGCGGCCGAGCGGGTCGGCCGCGAAACCGGTGATCTCGGCGCCCCAGCCGGGGCCGGGTACCGTGCCGGCATCGAGGAACAGCAGCCAGGGCGCCGCACTCGCCGCCGCACCCTGCACCAGCTGCGCGCCTCGCCCGGCGTGGTACGCCGGGAGCACGCGCGCGCCCACCGCCCGGGCGAAGGCCGTGTCGTCCTCGCCGGCGCCGGCATCGGTGACGATGATCTCGGCCGGCCCGATGCCGGCGGCTCGCACGGCGCGCAGCGTCGCGATGAGGCCGGTTTCAGCCGGGATCGTGGTGATGATGACAGCGAGCGGCAGCATGGCGCTGTCATGCGCCGAGCCGGCACGAAAAGTAAAGCCCGGGCTGCGGGTTAGGTCTCGCTACTTCGGTTCGGCGTGTCCCGCGACCGCGGGCGGCGCGTCCGTAGTGGCAGCCTCGCTGTCCATCTGCCGCAGCAGCGCCACGAACCGCTCGGGTACGGGCTCCGTCAGGGCCGAATCATACATTTCCTTCAAGAGGCTGCCGATATGCGCCAGCACGGCGGTTTCGAGCCTGACATGCATGGCGTCGCTGATCGGGACGAGATGCAGACCCTGCCGATGCCCGCGGTCGGCCGACGCATGTTTACGCATTTGCCAGCTCCAGTCCTGCAGCACGGGCGCCCCGACCTGACCCTGTTCGCTTTCCGGCACGCCCGGTGCACTGCCTTCCGTCTCGAACCCAGCTCCGCCTATACGGTCGAAATCCGGCGTCGCTGGCTCAACAGATTGGCGGGGCAAACGTTCCTTCCGCCCCCTTGCGGGAGGAGGGGTTTCAAACAAAACATTCACAACGATCATCCTGGGCCGGATCCTCAATGCGCGTCGGCGGTCGGTGCCCGGGGTGGGGCGACCTGGCGCAGCAGCGGCACCAGCAGGGTGGTGAGCGCGAAGCAGGCCATGATCACCAGGAAGGCATCGGCGAAGCTCTGGGTCTGGGCCTCGCGCAGAGTCAGCGCCATGAGCTGCTTCAGCGCCTCGGCCTGGCCCAGCACGAGATTGCCGCCGTGTTTTGCGGCATCGGCGATGCCGGCCTGCTGCAGCAAGCCGGTCAGCGCCGGGTTGGCCGTATTGAGATGCTCGGCCAAGCGCAGGAAATGCAGATTGGTGCGATCGTTGAGGATGGTGCCGCAGACGGCGATGCCGATGGCGCCGCCCAGATTGCGCATCAGATTGAACAGGCCGGAGGCGAGCCGCAGCCGGTCGGGTGACAGGCCGCCCAGGGTCAGAGTGACCGTGGGGGCGACCGCGAATTGCTGGGCGAAGCCGCGCAAGGCCTGCGGCAGCAGGAATTCGCGGGCGCTCCAGTCATGGGTAATCGGCGTGAAGCACCACATGCTGAGCGCAAAGAGTGCCAGCCCGAACATCAGCAGCCAGCGCAGATCGATCCGCCGCGCCAGGAAGGTGTAGAACGGGATGGCCGAGACCTGGAACACCCCGGTCGAGAAGATCGCGAGCCCGATCTGCAGCGCGCTATAGCCGCGCACCTGGCCCAGGAACACCGGGGTCAGATAGATCGTGGAAAAAATGCCGATGCCGGTGACGAAGGAGAACAGGCAGCCCAGCGCGAAATTGGGGCTCTTGAGCGCGCGCAGATCGACGACCGGCTGTTCGCTGGTCAGGCTGCGCCAGATGAATCCCACGCCGCTGATGCCGGAGACCCAGGCGGCGGTGCGGATCGTGTCGTCGCCGAACCAGTCCCAGCGCGGCCCCTCTTCCAGCGTATATTCCAGGCAGCCGAGGAACAGCGCCATCAGCGCCATGCCGAGATAATCGGCGTTTTTGATCAGCAGCAGATTGGGCTTGTCGACCCGGACCAGCATCGGCACGACCACTGCGACGAACAGGCCCGGCACCAGATTGATATAGAACAGCCAGCGCCAGGAGTAATTATCGGTGATCCAGCCGCCGATGGTCGGTCCGAGCGTGGGTCCCAGCGAGGCGATCGAGCCGATCACCGCAGCCGAGATGATGCGCTGGGGGCCGGTGAAATAATGGAACGAGGTGGTGAACACCATCGGGATCATCGAGCCGCCGAGAAAACCCTGCAGCGCCCGGAATGCGATCATGCTCTCGATATCCCAGGCGCAGCCGCACAGCAGGCTGCTGGCGGTGAATCCCGCGGCCGAGAGGCAGAACAGCCAGCGCGTCGAGATCACCCGCGACATCCAGCCGGACAGCGGGATGACCACGATCTCGGCGATCAGATAGCTGGTCTGGACCCAGGCGGTTTCATCCGTGCCCGAGGACAGCCCGCCGCCGATGTCGCGCAGCGAGGCCGAGACGATCTGGATATCGAGCACGGCAATGAAGAAGCCGACGCACATGGTGGCGAAGGCGAAGATCTTGGCGGCGGTCGAGAGCTCGGCCGGCGGTGCGGCGGCACTCACGGCGCCGTATTCCCGGGCAGGCGTTCATCGACACCGGCCGTGACCGACAGGCCCGGGCGCAGCCGGCCCAGCACCGAGGCTTCGCCGTCGAGCAGGATGCGGACCGGCACGCGCTGGACGATCTTGGTGAAATTGCCGGTGGCGTTCTCGGGCGGCAGCACGCTGAACTCAGCCCCGGTCGCCGGCGCCAGGCTGACGACATGGCCGTGGAAGACCTCGCCCGGCAACACGTCGGCGGTGATGATCGCCGTCTCGCCCGGGCGCATGCGGCCGAGCTGGCTTTCCTTGAAATTGGCATCGACCCACAAGCCGCGCGCCGGCACCAGCGAGATCAGCTGGGCACCGATCGGGGCGAAGGCGCCGAGATGGGCGCTGCGGTTGCCGATGATGCCGTCGATCGGTGCGCGCAGCTCGGTATAGCCGAGGTTCAGCTGCGCCGCGTCGCGCTCGGCGACCGCACCGGCCAGCGCCGCTGCCGTCTGGCGTTTCTGCGTGTCGATGACCTCGAGCTGGCGCTGGGCGGCATCGAGCGCGGCGTGCGCTCTGATCCCGGCGGCAACCGCCTGCTTATAGGTGGCATCGGCCTTCTGGAAGGATTGCACCGAGGCGGCGGCGGTCTCGGACAGCTGATGGTAGCGGATCTGGTCGTCGCGGCTGCGGGCGATCTCGGCATCGGCGGCGGCGATGCCGGCCTGCGCCTCGGTGATCATCGCCGCCTGCAGGCGGCTGGTCGCATCGAGATTGGCGAGCCCGGCCTGCTGGCCGGCGATGGCGGCCTCGGCGCGGGCAAGTGCTGCGCGATAGTCGCGATCGTCGAGCCTGACCAGCAGATCGCCGGCATGAACTGCCTGATTGTCGGTGACCGCGACCTCGGCGATCAGGCCGGATACTTTCGGTGCAATCACGGTGATGTCGCCGCCGACATAGGCGTCGTCGGTACTCTCGATGAAGCGCCCGGTCGCCCACCAATCGTGCCCGTACCAGCTGGCGCCGGCGGCCAGGATCAGGGCGGCGCCCGATAGCAGCAGGCGCTTGCGGCTCAGCCCAAGCTGGGATTTCGGCGGTGCGGCGACGCCCTGCCGTTGCAGGGTGACGGCAGTCATGACTTCTCTCCGGTCAGGCTGCGCTCAGCCCGCCGCCGCGCGATGAAGTCGTAGCGCCGCCGGGTGTTCTCATCGGCTGCCGGTCCGGCGATCGGGAAGAAATGCGGCTCCTCCATCGCGTGGCCGCTGATGCGGTCGACCAGGATGGGGTCGGCGACCGCGCCGGTGGCGGCCTCGACGACCACGACGCTCGGCCCCTCGGGCGCGAAATGCTTGTTGCCCCAGCCGATCAGCGCCCACAGCACCGGCCGGAAATCCCGCCCGCGCGGGGTCAGCACATACTCATCGCGCGGTGGCCGCTCACTATAGCGCCGGCGCTCCAGCAGCCCCGCTTCGACCAGCCCGTTCAGCCGCCGCGTCAGCATGTTGGGCGCGATATCCAGGCTCTTCTGGAACTGGTCGAAACGCGTCAGCCCGTGGAAGGCATCGCGCAGGATCAGGATGCTCCACCACTCGCCGACCCGCTCCAGGCTGCGGGCGATCGGGCATTGCATGGTGTCGAAGCTCTTATGCTGCATGACGGGCCAGCTCCAATGACTATCATTATGCTAGTCATATGCTGAGTCACTATCATCATGCAAGCAGCGAGCGCCGCAACTCAGGAATGGGTGATATGCCCACACCCCCCAACCGCGCGCCGGCGGGGTCTTTCCGGCGATTGCTGTTCCTTCGAGTCGCGGCCGAGTCGCGGGTGGTTTGTTCTACTTGTCGCGTATTTATGATCTCGTTCCGAGCAATCCATGCTTGACTGGGCGCCGACCCCCGGTCAAACGGGCCCCACCAGGCTGCGGCCGGAAATGGGGGTGTCGGCGAATGCTTCGGTCTCGGCCAAAGCGCGAACGACCGCGGGTGGGTCTCGGAATTTTGTTCTATGCACGTTCGTTTTGTGATGCTATTTCTGGCAGATGAGTGAAATCGAGCGCCGAATTGTCCAAAAGGGGCGCGGGACGCTGAGCAATGAGGTCGGCCGGTTCGAGCTGTATCAGCGCGCCGGCTTCGACGATGGCTGGGGCAGCGCCGACGAGCCGGCCTTGCCGCTCGAAACCAGCCTGATCGAGGATACGACGCGGACCATCATCGCGCGCAACCAGTCGCCCGATGTGCCCTTCGACCGCTCGATCAACCCGTATCGCGGCTGCGAGCATGGCTGCGTCTATTGCTTTGCCCGGCCGAGCCATGCCTATCTCGGCCTGTCGCCCGGGCTCGATTTCGAGAGCCGGCTGTTCTTCAAGCCGCGCGCGGCCGAGCTGCTGCGGGGCGAACTCAGCAAGCCCGCCTATCGCTGCCAGCCCATGGGGCTCGGCACCAATACCGACCCCTATCAGCCGATCGAGCGCAAGCTCGGCATCACCCGCCAGATTCTGCAGGTGCTGCAGGAGTTCAACCACCCGGTCACGATCGTCACCAAGGGTGCCTTGATCCAGCGTGACATCGACATCCTGGCGGCGATGGCCAAGCGGCACCAGGCCCGGGTCGCCCTCTCGGTTACGACGCTCGATCGCGGCCTAGCCCGGCGCATGGAGCCGCGGGCGGCGACGCCGGAGCGCCGGCTCGAGACGATCCGCGCCTTGAGCGACGCCGGCATTCCGGTCAGCGTGCTGGCGGCGCCGATGATCCCGGGGCTGAACGATCACGAGCTGGAGGCGATTCTCGAGGCTGCGCGCGATCACGGCGCGCTGTCGGCCGGCTGGGTGCTGCTGCGCCTGCCGCTCGAGATCAAGGATCTCTTTGCCGAATGGCTCGAGGCGAATGTGCCGCTGCGCGCCCGCCATGTCCTGGCGCTGGTGCGCGAGACCCGGCACGGCAAGCATAATTCCAGCGAATGGGGCGAGCGGATGCGCGGCGACGGCCCTTATGCCGATCTCATCGCCCAACGCTTTCGCCTGGCGATCAAACGGCTCGGCCTCGATCAGCGCGATCGGTCGGCGCTCGATTGCACGCAATTCCGGCCGCCGCCCAAAGCCGGCGACCAGCTCAGCCTGTTCTAATCAACCGCGCCGCAGGTTGCGACCGCCGGTGCGCCGTTGAGCGCTGCCGAGCGTGGCAAAGCCGCCGGCTCGGTGCGGCACGCCGATCGGTCCGAACTCGCTCAAGTACCGGCGGGTGCGCTCGTCACGCGTCATCATCGGCGCGCCGCGGCGTTCGGCCAGCCGACTGCCATAGCGCGGCAACAGGGCGAAGCCCAGCAGCAGCGATGCGATGATGATGTAGCTGGAGGAGAAATCCGGGATCGCTTCCTGCCATAGCACAGCCATGCCGAAGGCGAAGATCAGGATGATCGCGGTTTCTGTAATGCGGTGGAGCGGCGTTTTGTAGACGTATAATCGATCTGACATTCGTCAGAAGGCCCCTCCTTGGGGCCGGCACGACCGGCGCAGAGCCGGAGCATCGCCAATATAGCGCCGCATTTTCGATTCCTGCAATGACCTGAAAGCGGGGTGCCATGCGCGCCGTGCGTGCAGCCGCAGCTGCCGCGGCAAATTTCGGGCGAAACTGGCTTACGCAGGGTTCACATGATCGTGCCAAATGTCGTATTGCCACAAACGTTGTTGGTCTGGCCCCTCGCCCGCTTGGCGGGAGAGGGAGGGGCCCGGCGCGACAGCGCTGGGAGGGTGAGGGTGGGTGCTCCGGCCCCGCCCAACGACGGAAGGGCCGGAGCACCCACCCTCACCCGGCTCGCTCCCGCCCGCCACCCTCTCCCGCCAAGCGGGCGAGGGTTTCTGCCCCCAGTCTCCTGATCTGTGGCACAACCGAGTCAATCTTGCCCTAACCGCGCGGCGCCACCTCCAGCACGGTGCCATCCACGCCGGTGACGGTGACCGCGGTTCCGCGCGGCAGATCCGGTCCGCGCGCCAGCCAGACGGAGTCGCCGAGCCGGATCTTGCCGCGCCCGGCCGTGATCGGATCTTCGACGGTCGCGGAGGCACCGAGCAGGCGGTTGGGTGAATTGACCAGATTCGGCGCGCCGCCCGCGGTCAGGCGCCGATAGAGCCGGAAGCACAGTGCGAAGAGCAGGCCGGTGACGGCGGCGAAAAGCACGATCTGGCCTTCGATGTCCAGCGGCCAGACCAGGCCGAACCCGGCGACCGACAGCGCGCCCAGTGCTGCGAAGATCAGGAAATAGCCCGGCACCAGCATCTCGATCACGACCAGCAGGGCACCGGTGGCGCCCCAGATCCAGCTGTTGATCATGGCTGCTCCGGGCGTGAAGCGGGCACCGAACCGGGCCGGCCACGCGGCGGCGGCGGCGGGGCATCGGCCCGGGGCAGGAAGGATTCCTTGATCAGCTCGGTCATGCCGGCGAGCGAGCCGGCAATGCCGACCGCCTCGAGCGGAATCATGACCAGCTTGGTATTGGGCGCCGAGCCGATACGCGCCAGCGCATCGGTGTATTTCTGGGCGATGAAGTAGTTGAGCGCCGCCATGTTGCCGGCCTCGATCGCGTTGGAGACGACGCGCGTCGCCTCGGCCTCGGCCGCGGCCAGCCGCTCGCGCGCCTGGGCATCGCGGTTGGCGGCTTCGAGCCGCGCCTCGGCGGCCAGGATCATCGATTGCTTCTCGCCCTCGGCCTTGAGCACCGCCGCCCGGCGGAAACCGTCGGCCTGCAGGATCGCGGCACGCGCCTCGCGATCGGCGGCCAGCTGCTTGGCCATCGAGGCCACGACATCGATCGGCGGCTGGACGTCCTTGAGCTCGACCCGGTTGACCTTGGTGCCCCAGACTTCGGTCGCCAGATCGAGCACATGCAGCAGCATGGTGTTGATGCGCTCGCGATTGGACAGGGTCTCGTCCAGATCCATCGAGCCGATCGCCGTGCGGATATTGGTCATCGCGACATTGACGATGGCCTGTTCCAGATTCTGCACGGCATAGGCGGCCTTGCCGGCGTCGAACACGGTGTAGAACACGATGCCGTCGACCTCGACCGAGGCGTTGTCCTTGGTGATGACGCCCTGGGACGGGATCGGCAGCACGCTCTCCATCATGTTCATGCGCCGGCCGATGCGGTCGATGAAGGGCACGATCAGATTGAGCCCGGGCGAGAGCAGGGCGTGATAGCGGCCGAAACGCTCGACCGTCCAGGTCGAACCCTGAGGCACCGCCTTGACGCCGGCATAGATGGTGACGATGGCGACCAGCGCCAGGAACAGCACGAAGATCAGGAATGAGGACAGCAAGGCCGGTCTCCCGCAAGGTGGTGCCATTCTGACGTGAATCGGTGCGCGATGCACGCGGCGTCCGTTCCGTCTTGCCGCGGCAGAGCCGGCGCCGCATGATCGTGCCGCCTGCCATTCCGAGGGAAACAATGCCCGATCTCAGCCGCGAGGGGCGGCTCGGCCGGCTCGTCGCCGGCATCGACGAGGTCGGCCGCGGCCCGTTGGCCGGGCCGGTGGTGGCCGCTGCCGTCATTCTCGACCCGGAAAACCTTCCGGCCGAGCTGGATGGCCTCAACGACTCCAAGATGCTGAATGCCGAGGCGCGCCGCCGCTACGCCGTGGTGATCCGGCGCGTCGCCCGCATCGGCATCGGCGCCGCCAGCGTCGATGAAATCGACCGGCTGAATATCCTGCAGGCGACCATGCTGGCGATGGTCCGCGCGGTTGCTGCCCTCGGCGTCGTCCCGGATGCCGCCCTGGTCGACGGCAATCGCGCGCCGAAACTCGCCTGCCGGGTCGAAACCCTGGTCGGTGGCGATGCGCTGTCACTCTCGATCGCGGCTGCTTCAGTCGTCGCCAAGGTGATCCGCGACCGCGCCATGGCCAGCCTGGCCCGGCGTTATGATCGCTATGGCTGGGAGCGCAATGCCGGCTATCCGACCGCCGAGCATCGCGCGGCGCTGATCCTGCATGGGATCACGCCGCACCACCGGCTGAGCTTCGCCCCGGTGCGCGCGGTGCTGGAGCGATAGACTCTCGGCTGGGCGGGTCAGCCGGCGCTTTCCGCTTTCGTCTTCAGCGCGTCCAACCCGCCGCGATAGACTCCGGTCACCGCCTTGATCGCCGCGGCGTCGTCCTGGTCGGCGGCGGGCTTGGCAGACGGATCGGCGCGGTGGAAATGGCCGCTCCAGACGACTTTGGCACCATGGGCGGTCTTCGTCACCGCGATGGTCGACTGATAGGCGGTCACCGGAACCACCTTCACATTGTTCGGGTCGTCGGTGATGACGTAGCTATAGCTCATCTTGGCGTCGTTATAGCGAGTGAGGCGCTCGACCAGCTTGGGGCCGCCGAGATCGAGGGTCCGGACCGAGCCGACATGGCTGCCATCGGTCGCCGACGACGCCTTCACCGCGGAATGCCAGGTCAAATCCTCGAAATTCTTGATGATCGCCCAAACCTTGGCCGGCGGGGCCGCGATCTCGACCGATTGGTTGACCTTCAATTCATGCGGGGCGGCCTGGGCGGGAGCGGCGGGGACACTCAGGAAGGCGGCGAAACCCAACGCCAGCAAAAGCTGTTTCATGCTCGTTTCTTTCTTGAGAGGGGTTTACGGCAAGCCGGTGATTGCAGCCCGACACGATAATTGCCCGGCCTCGAAAAGCATACGGCACTAAAGCAGTAGGACAAGCCGGCGCCGTGCGGCAACCGGGTGAAGTTTGACCGGATTCACCGCACTCGTCTATCCTGCGACCGGCGGCATCGGTGCTGCCCCAATCAAGAAAACCGCCGGAGGAGACGAGCAGTGATCTTCACCCAGCAGCATGACGAGATCCGCCATTCGCTGAAGAAATTCATCGAGCGCGAGATCAACCCGCATGTCGATGCCTGGGAGGCGGAGGGCATCTTCCCGGCCAAGTCGCTGTTCCGCAAACTCGGCGATCAGGGTTTCCTCGGCATCAACAAGCCGGTCGAGTATGGCGGGATGGGGCTGGATTATTCCTACCAGATGGTCATGGCCGAGACGCTGGGCCACATCCAGTGCGGCGGCGTTCCCATGGCAATCGGCGTGCAGACCGATATGGCGACGCCGGCGCTGGCCCGGTTCGGCTCCGACGCGTTGCGTCGGGAGTTCCTGGCCCCGGCCATTGCCGGCGAGCTGGTCGCCTGCATCGGCGTCTCGGAGCCCGGCGCCGGGTCCGATGTCGCGGCGATCAAGACCCGGGCCGTCAAGGATGGCGATGACTACATCATCAACGGCGCCAAGATGTGGATCACCAACGGCACCCAGGCCGATTTCATGTGCATGCTGGCCAATACCAGCGACGGGCCGATGCATCTGAGCAAATCGCTGATCGTGGTGCCGATGGCGAGCCCGGGGATCAGCGTCGCGCGCAAGCTCGACAAGCTCGGCATGCGCTCCTCCGACACCGCACAGCTGCATTTCGAGGATGTCCGGGTGCCGCAGCGCTATCGCATCGGCGAGGAGGGCAAGGGTTTCACCTATCAGATGCTGCAGTTCCAGGAGGAGCGGCTCTGGGCCGTCGCCGCCGGGCTGGTGCCGCTGGAACGCGCCATCGAACAGACCATCGACTATACGCGCCAGCGCCACGCCTTCGGCCAGCCGATCCTGGACAATCAGGTGGTGCATTTCCGCCTGGCCGAGCTGCAGACCGAGATCGAGCTGCTGCGCTCGCTGCTCTACCGCGCGACCGAGGAAATGCTGGAAGGCAATGACGTGACCAAGCTCGCCTCGATGGGCAAGCTCAAGATCGGCCGCCTGAGCCGCGAGGTCGCCGATGCCTGCCTGCAATATTACGGCGGCATGGGTTTCATGAATGAGACGCCGATCACCCGGCTCTATCGCGATGGCCGCCTGACCTCGATCGGCGGCGGCGCCGATGAAATCATGCTCGGCATCATCGCGAAGTGCATGGGCATCCTGCCCAAGCCGAAGCGGTAGGGGGAACACCGGACATGGAGGCTCGTTGCCAGTTGACTCCTCTCCGCCCCATTGGGGGGGAGAGGCCGGGTGAGGTGGGGAGCGCTCGAACCTCGACGCGGATTGGTCGCGAAATCCGCCTGCATCGGCATCCGAGCGTTCCCCACCTCACCCCGACCCTCTTCCGCGCGCTCGGCGCGCGGCCTCCTTGCGGAGTCGGAGTGCCGCGCTTTAGCGCGCACTCCCCCCCAATGGGGCGGAGAGGGAGATTTGCGGGGAGGGCTACCTCCCATGCCGGTTGAAGCGATCGCCTGGCAGACGCTGCTCGTCGCGCGCAAGGGCGGGCATCTCCATGTCACCCTCAATCGCCCGGAGAGCCGCAATGCCCTCTCCGAGGAGATGGTCGACGAGCTGGCCGCCCTGGTGCACGAAGTCGCCGCCGATGCCAGCCTGCGCAGCCTGGTGCTGCGCGGCGCCGGCGGGAGTTTCTGTGCCGGCGGCGATATCAAGGGTTTCCGCGCCAGTTTCGAGGCGGCAGCGCCGGCTCCGGGCGAGGCCGATCCGATCGCCCGCCATAATCGCCGCTTCGGCGATTTCCTGATGGCCCTCGACAGAATGCCGCAGACCGTGATCGCCGTTGTCGAGGGCATGGCGATGGGCGGCGGCGTCGGCCTCGCCTGCGTCGCCGATGTCGTGCTGGCGGCGGCGGATGCGCGGTTTGCGCTCAGCGAGACCAGCCTCGGCATCGTGCCGGCGCAGATCGCACCCTTCGTCATGCGCCGGGTCGGGTTGTCCCAGGCCAGGCGCTTGGCCCTGACTGGCGCGCGCCTCGATGGTGCGGCGGCGCTGGCGGTCGGCCTCGTGCATATTCTCGCCGAGAAAGGGCCGGCGCTGGAGGCAGCCCTCGCCCGCGTGCTTGCCGATCTCGGCCGCTGCGCCCCCGGCGCCAATGCCGCGACCAAGGCGGTGCTGCGCCTCGGCGCGGAACTGTCTCTGCCTGAGGTGCTGGATTTCGCGGCGCAGGAGTTCGCACGGTGCCTGCGCGGTCCCGAGGGCCGCGAGGGGGTCGCCGCTTTCCTGGAGAAACGCCCGGCGAACTGGGTCGAAGGCGCCGAATGACCGGCTTCACCCGGGTCCTGATCGCCAATCGCGGCGAGATCGCCTGCCGGATCATCCGCTCGGTGCGCGCACTGGGCTATCGATCGATCGCGGTCTATTCCGCGGCCGATGCCGGCGCCCCGCATGTCGCCGCGGCCGATGAGGCGATCGCCATCGGCCCGGCCCCGGCCGCCGAGTCCTATCTCTCGATCCCGCGGCTGATGGCGGCGGCCCGGGCGAGCGGTGCGGAGGCCGTGCATCCGGGCTATGGTTTCCTCTCGGAGAACGCCGATTTCGCCGAGGCCTGCGCCGAGGCCGGACTGGTCTTCATCGGCCCGTCGCCGGCGGCGATCCGCGCCATGGGCAACAAGGCGCGCGCCAAGGATCTGGCGCTGGCGGCCGGCGTGCCTTGCATCCCGGGCTATCAGGGTGCCGAGCAGAGTGACGCACGGCTGATCGAAGCCGCAGCAGGGATCGGCTATCCGATCATGGTCAAGGCTGCCGCCGGCGGCGGCGGGCGCGGCATGCGGCGGGTCGAGGCGGCCGAGGCGCTGCCCGGCGCGCTGGCGACGGCCCGGGCCGAGGCGCTCGCCGGTTTCGGATCGGACGAGCTGATCCTGGAAAAGGCGATCACCCGCGCGCGCCATATCGAGATCCAAATCTTCGCCGATGCCCGGGGCAACACCATCCATCTGGGCGAGCGTGACTGCTCGATCCAGCGCCGGCACCAGAAAGTGATCGAAGAGGCGCCGTCGCCGGCGGTTGGCGCCGCGTTGCGCGCCGAAATGGGTGCGGTCGCCGTGGCGCTGGCCCAGGCCATCGCCTATGTCGGCGCCGGCACGGTCGAGTTCCTGCTCGATCCGGACGGCGCCTTCTACTTCCTGGAGATGAACACGCGGCTGCAGGTCGAGCATCCGGTGACCGAGGCGGTGACCGGGCTCGACCTCGTTGCCTGGCAGCTGCGCATCGCCGCCGGTGAAGACCTGCCGCTCGGCCAGGCCGATATCCCGTGCACCGGCCACGCCATCGAGGCACGGCTCTATGCCGAGGATCCGGCGCGCGGTTTCCTCCCGCAGACCGGCACGGCACTGGCCTGGGAACCGCCCGAGGGCGCCGGCATCCGCACCGATCACGGGTTGGCCGAGGGGCTGGCGATCACGCCCTATTACGATCCCATGATCGCCAAGATCAGCGCCTGGGGCAGCAGTCGTGAGGAGGCGCGGCGCCGGCTGATCGCGGCGCTGGAAAGCTGCACCTTGCTGGGCCTGGCGAGCAATCGCGGTTTCCTGATCGATTGCCTCGGCCATCCGGTCTTTGCCGCGGGGGCGGCGACCACCGCTTTCCTCACCGACGATTTGCCGCCGCCCGGGCGCGTGCCGCCCTCGGCCCTGGCCCTGGCGCTGGGCGCCGTGCTGCTGTTCCGCGCCACGCCCTTTGCCGGCAGCCCTTTGCTGGCCGGCTGGCGCTCGACCGGGCCGGCTGCTGTGCCGATGGTGCTGCGCCTCGGCGATGAGCGGGCGGCGATCGACATCACCGACCTCGGCAGCGGGGCTTATGAGGTGCGTCGGGGCGCGACGATCCAACGCCTCGGCATCACCGCCGATGATTGCCGCCACCTGCGCTTCGGCGACACTGACGGTCAACGCCGCGCGACCTATGTCCGGTCGCCGCGGCTGCTGCATCTGGCGCTCGGCGCCGAGGATATCGAGGTCGAGGATGTGACGCTGCAGCCGGCGGCCAGCAGCCGGGCGGCCGGCGGCGGCACTGTCACCGCACCGATGAACGGGCTGATCCGAACCGTCTCGGTCGCCGCTGGCGATCCGGTCGCCAAGGGCCGGGTGCTGGTGGTGCTGGAGGCCATGAAGATGCAGCATGAGATCCTGGCACCCATCGCCGGCACGGTGCGCGCGGTGTCGGTGAAACCGGGCGACCAGGTCAAGCCGCGGGCGGTGCTGGTCGAGATCGAGGCCGAGGAGGCGATAAAGTGAGCGACAGGATCATCCGCATCGGCGGCGCCTCGGCTTTTTGGGGCGATTCTTCGGTGGCGGCGGCGCAGCTGGTCCGGCGCGGCCAGGTCGATTACCTGGTCTTCGACTACCTGGCCGAAGTCACCATGTCGATTCTGGCGCATATGCGCAGCCGCGACCCAAATGCCGGCTATGCCCATGATTTCGTCTCGGTCGCGATGAAGAGCGTGCTGCGCGATTTGGCGGCCCGGAAGATCCGGGTCATCACCAATGCCGGTGGCGTCAATCCGCGGGCCTGCGCCGCAGCCCTCGCCATGCTGGCCCAGGAGATGGGTGTCGAGATCCCGATCGCCGTGGTCGAGGGCGACGACCTGATGCCGCAGCTGGAGGTGCTGCGCCCGGGCATAAGCGAGCTCACCAGCGGGGCCGCCCTGCCCGATAAGGTCATGAGCGCCAATGCCTATCTCGGCGGCTTTCCGATTGCCCGCGCGCTCGATGCCGGTGCGCAGATCGTCATCACCGGGCGCTGCGTCGACAGCGCCCTGTCGCTGGGGGCACTCATCCATGAATTCGGCTGGCGCGCCGACGAGCACGACAAGCTCGCCGCCGGCAGCCTGATCGGCCATATCCTGGAATGCGGCGCCCAGGCGACCGGCGGCCTCCATACCGATTGGGATCGGGTCGAGAATTGGGCCGATATCGGCTATCCGATCGCCGAATGCCGCGAGAATGGCGATTTCACCCTGGGCAAGCCGCCGGGCACCGGCGGGCTGGTCGTCCCGGCCGTCATTGCCGAGCAGATGCTCTACGAGGTCGGCGATCCGCGCGCCTATATCCTGCCGGATGTCGTCTGCGACTTCACAGGCGTGACCATGCGCGCCGAGGCGCCGGACCGCGTCGCGGTGACCGGTGCTCACGGCTTTCCGCCGACATCGACCTACAAGGTCTCCGCAACCTATCCCGACGGCTATCGCTGCGTCGCCAATCTGACCATCATCGGCATTGCCGCCGCGGCCAAGGCGCGGCGCACGGCCGAGGCGATCCTGGAGCGCACGCGCGGTATCTTCCGGGCGCTCAATCTCGGCGATTTCCGTGCGACCGATATCGAGATCCTGGGGGCCGAGACGCTGTACGGCCCGCATGCCCGCGCCGGCGCCACGCGCGAGGCGGTGATGAAGCTGGCCGTGCAGCATGACGACCGCAAGGCACTGGAGATCTTCGCCCGCGAAATCTCGGCCGCCGGCACCTCCTGGGCACCGGGCACGACCGGCATCAGCTCGGGCCGGCCGGGGGTGCAGCCGGTGGTGCGGCTGTTCTCGTTCCTCATTGCTAAAACCGAAATCACCATCACCGCGACGCTCGGCGACACGACCGAGACGGTCGCGGTACCGGTCGATGGCGGCTATCGCCGGCCGCAGACACAAGTCGCCGCGGTCGTGGCGGCGGTGGCACCCGCCGGCGCGCTGGTCACGGTGCCGCTGGTGACGATCGCCTGGGGCCGCAGCGGCGACAAGGGCGACACCTCGAATATCGGCATCATCGCCCGCCACAAGGATTTCCTGCCGCTGATTCGCCATGCCGTCACCGCCGATGCGGTTCAGGTATATTTCGCCCATCTGGTCAAAGGCCCGGTCGAGCGTTTCGAGGTGCCGGGCATCCACGCCGTCAATTTCCTGCTGCACCAGGCACTGGGCGGCGGCGGCATGGCCTCCTTGCGCAACGACCCGCTGGGCAAGGGCATGGCCCAGATGCTGCTGGATTTGCCGGTCGAGATCCCGGCGACCTGGGTCGCGGAATACGGGTTGGTGGCGGGTTAGAGCAAGATGATTTGCCTGTGCCACAGATCCGAAGGCTGGCTGTAGAACCCTCGCCAAGCAGGCGAGGGCCTATCGATCGCCGCCGAGGTAACATATTGTTGTAAAAAATATGCCGCGCACGTCCCCCCGGCGTGGCGGCTTTGCAGCAGTTTACCGCCCCTCTGCACGGCCGCGCATGAAAGGAGTTGCGCCGTCGGCAGTTTTCGGGAAGAAATTCAACCGAAAGATCGATTCCGCGCCGTCTGGGGGAGCTGCAGGTGAATAAGTATCTTGTATTGATGCTGAGCTGCGCGGGTGCCGCGCTAATGTCCACCACCGCCCACGCGCAGACCGACACCGGCTTCTCGGTCGATGCCGAGGGCTATTATTACGCCTTTACCCAACCGGGCTTCGACCAGTCGAAGGGTCCCTATGGGCGCATCGGCGGCAGCTATACCGGCAATTACCTGGATACGTTTTGGACTGCCGACGTCCAGCTCGGCGGCGGCGTCCTCAACTACACTTCGGGCGCATCCGGCAATCTCGACAGCTATGTCAATTATTCCAGCGAGGTGCGGCTGATCGCGACGCGCGATATCCAGTTCGTGCCGGATTGGACCCTGTCGCCCTTCCTGGGCCTGGGCTACCGCGTCGGCTACGATGATTCCGGCGGGAACACCACCACCACAGGCAACCCGACCGTCAGCCGGCTGACGCAATATCTGTACTGGCCGATCGGCTTCGGCCTCAGCTTCCCGACCGGGTCGATGACCTTCAAGCCGTCCTTCGAATATGATTTCCTGATCGACGGCAATGTCAGGGCCGAAACCTCCGGCGTGGCCGGCATCGGCGATAATCTCAGCAACAACCTGGCCCATGGCTCCGGCTACCGTATCAATTTCGATACCGAGGTGCAGACCGAGACCGGCAAGTTGAGCTTCGGCCCGTTCGTGCGCTATTGGTCGGTGCGCGTTTCCGATCTGGCGACGATCGATTCCGACGGCCGGGCCGTGGCTTTCGCCTTCGAGCCGATCAGCCATAGCTGGGAAGCGGGCTTCGGAGCCAAGCTCAATTTCGGCGAGCCGCCGCCGGCGCCGGTGCCGGTACGGGCGTCGCTGCCGCTGCCGCAGCCGCCGCGGCCGATCTATCATGCGCCGGAACCGTTGCGTGCCTTCCAGGTGTTCTTCGACTTCAACCGGTCCGATCTGACCGGTGCCGCCCGCCAGGTCATCAAGGCGGCCGCCGCCGAGGCGCAGAGAGGGAAATTCGTGCATCTGGTCGTCACCGGCCATACCGATACGGTCGGCTCGGCCCAGTATAATCAGGGCCTGTCGGAACGCCGGGCCAATGCCGTCAAGGGCGAGCTGGTGGCCGATGGCCTGCCGGGTTCCGAGGTCACGACGCTCGGCGTCGGCAAGACCGACTTGCTGGTCCCGACCGCCGATGGCGTGCGCGAGGCCCAGAACCGGCGCGCCACGATCGAACTGGGCTCGAACGCCGGCTCCTAAGGCTGGCACCGGGTCCTCGACAGGAAGCAGCATCCCCGCGCCGGTACCGGCGCGGGGATTTTTACGTCAGGCGGGCGCAGCTCGGATTGAGGATCCGGTTACGGATTGGACGGGGTACCCGGAACACCGGCCGCCGGCAAATTCGCGGCACCGATGAATTCGCGGATATCGAGCGTGCCGGTGCCGATCACCATGTTGTATTCCCCGACCGTCGGCACCACGATCCCGGGAATCGCAACCGGCTGGCCGGAGTAGTAAAGGCCATTGAAGCCCGGGATCGCGCGGCGAAAGGCGGCAATGTTCGAACTCAATCCCTGCGCCCCGGCGAGTTTGTAGATCATCGGCCCCATATTGCCGTGCCGGGCACCGGTCAGCTCGTCATAGAGCGCCACCACCCCGGCAAAGGCCGGCGCCGAGGCGCTGGTCCCGATCACGCCGGTCACCTGGCCGCCGAAGATCTCGATATCGTAGCTGCGCTGCGGCCCGCATGGCAGTTGCGCGGTGGTCGGACACCCGCCCATATGCAGTGAGAGGTCGGGCGTCGCCCGGTTCTTGATGCCGAGCGATGATTGCCAGGATGGCGTGGGGAAGAACAGGCTGGGGCCGCCGCCAGAGCCCCAATAGCCGCCGCTCAGCGCTGACCCGCCGAAGGCCGAATAGGCCACCAGCGGATCGCCATTGGCGTTTTCCGAGACATAGGCCGAATTCTCCGACCCCTTGGTGAATTTGGTCACCAGATTCGTCCCGCCAACGGCGGTGACGCTCGGGCTGGTCGCCGGATGCGAGGCGCCGGCGATGAAGACGGGCTTGGTCAGGGATGGGCATTGCAGCGCGCCATTATCACCGGAGGAGGCGACGAAAGTGATGCCCTGGGCATTGCCCTGCAGGAATTGCTGCTCATAAGCCGTGACGATCGAGGTCATGTCGACCCCGCCATTATAGGCCGCCGTAAAGAAAAGCTCGCACTCGCCGAACGACATGCTGACGACATCGGCCAGATTGTCGGAATTGATCTGCTGCAGCCCGTCCAGAAGGTCGGGATCGTCGAGCGCCGGGGTATTATACAGCAGGATCGTCGCCAGCGGCGCCATGCCGCCGGATTGCTGGACATCGAGCGTCGCTTCGAACGAGCCGTCGCTGCTCGTGTCGAACTCGGCACCGCCATTGACAGCAATATGGACCAGCGTCGGTTCGGCCAGATTCTCGTGGCCGAAATACTGTTCCATGTCGCTGTCGAGCACGTCGCTCGAAATCAGGATCGCGATATTGCGGCCATTGCCGGCCAGGCTCTGATAGGACGGCGCGTCATAGGCCTGTTTCAGATCCGAGAACCAGTAACCGCCCGTCGCCGAATTGCGGTTGAGCGGCACGGCATGGCCGACCCGTTTCGCGTAGATCTGCTTGTGGTTTGCGCCGAAGGCCACGATCATGGCCCCCATCGCCCGCAGCTCGGCCGGCAGGGTGACACCGGCGCGTGCCACCAGGCTGTCCCGGCCATTGGCCGCGGCGACATGGTCGAGCGCCGTGCCGAATTGCGTCCGCATCAGGCCGGCGGTGCCGGCGACGCGGATGCCCTGGGCATGCGTCGCGATCACCGTGAAGCCGGCCTTGGTCAGAACCGCCCCGGCCTGGGCCAGAACCGCCGGGTCGGCGCCGAAGCGCTGGGTGAATTCCGCCGGGGTCAGCCAGCGCTGATAATCCGCCGATCCCGGGGTTTGCTGGTCCTGCAGCAGGGTCTGCAGCCCGGCCGGGTCGCGCAGCGGGAAGAAGATATCGAACTGCACCGATTCACCCGCCAGCACCGGGCGCGTGCTCTCGATCTCGGCACCGAGGGCCGGCGCCGCGGCGATCGACCCGGCTGCCGTCGCGAGTGCAATTGCCGCCGCAGCGGAACAGAAGAATGACCGTGCCAAGATGCCAGCGCCTCGGGTAATTGACAGTTGAACTACGCTATCGACGATATACTAGATCGGCGGCTATTGTCGATCTTGGAAAGTTACGGTGTGAAGCGGCGGTCGCCGGGGCCGCGCACAGCGCGCGGGCATTGCGGATAGTGCCCTTCCCCTCTACGATAAAATGGAATCGTCCTCCTTCGGCAGCGAAAAGGAAGCACATTCATGATCAGGCGCCTCGTGATCGTTTCTGTGGTGGCCCTGGCGGCGGCCGGCTGCTCGACCCTCACCGAGGGGACGACCCAGAACATCACGGTGACGACGACGCCGCCCGGCGCGCTGTGCACCTTGACCCGTGACGGTCAGGCGATCGCCACGATCAGCCAGACCCCGGGCGCGGTGACAGTCGACCGCAGCACGAGCAACATTCTGGTCACCTGCCACAAGGGTGGCTTCGGCGACGCGAATTATACCGATCAGGCCGACCTCGCCGCCGCCACCTTGAGCAACGTCATGACGGCCGGGGTCGGCTTTGCCGTCGATTTCGCGACCGGCGCCGGCAGCAAGTACAATGGCACGGTCGATATCGATCTGATGCCGGCCGATATCGGCGTGGCCAGCCTGCCGCCGCTGCCGCCGCCTCGGCCGGTGCCGGCACCTGGCCTCGCCCGGCTTCCGGCACTTGCCCCCAGTACCGCGCCGCTGCCGCCGCCCCGGCCGCTGCCCGCACCGGCCCCCATTGCGGCACCGCTACCGCTACCGCCGCCGACCCGCGCCCCGACTCCGGTCGTCGCCCCCGCTTCCGTGGCGATTGCCCCCGCGGCACACCGCGTCTTCGGCATCGGCGTTATCACGCTCGATCCGGAGCAGACGAGCCCGACCACGCCGAAACATGGCGTGGTGGTCGTGGTCGTGCAGGCCGGATCGACGGCGGCCCGTGCCGGCCTCGCCGAAGGCGACATCGTGACTCGCATCGGCAACCAGGACATCGTCGAAAAGGGCGATGTCCAACGCGTGATCTCAGGCCTGCCGGCCGGCGCCGCCGTGCCCGTTCATATCGTCCGCGGCAACCGGCAGCTCGATCTCAGCGCCCAGCTCTGAGCCGTCCTAAGAGGGTCCGCACAGGCGACGGGCTGGGAAGCGTACGGGCGGCGCCACCAGCGCGTCCTGCGCCGCGATCAGCTGGATTTCGCGCTGCCCCGCGGCGAGCGTCTGCCGCAGTACCGCATGGATCGCTCCGGCCGCCGCTTCCAGCGCCGTCGCGATATCGCCGCTGCGCAGCCAATGCCCAAGGAACAGCGCCGCCACCGCATCGCCGGCGCCGCTCGCGGTCAGCGGCAGCAGCGGCGTTTCGACCAGCCAGCTGCCCGCCTCGGCAACCGCCAGCAGGCCGATCCGCTCGCCCTGCCGCAGGCTGGTCAGCAGCACCAGCCGCGGGCCGCGGGCACGCAAGGCCGTGCAGGCCGCCAGCGCCGCCTCGAGCGAGTCGATCTTCACCCCGGTCAGGAATTCGGCCTCGAAGCAATTGGGCGTGATCAGATCGGCCTTGGCCAATGCGCGATCGCGAAAGAACTCGGCAATGCCCGGCCCGACATAGCGCCCGGTCCCGGCATCGCCGATGACCGGATCGCAGCACCAGAGTGCCGCCGGATTGGCCGATTTGACCCGGGCGACCGCGTCGAGCACGACCTCACCCACCGCCAAATCGCCCAGATACCCCGACAGCACGGCGCGGCAGCCGGACAGCACGTGGCGCTCGGCAATGCCCTGGATCACCGCGCCCACGCTCGCGGCGGTAAACACCTCGCCGCGCCAGGCGCCATAGCCCGGATGGTTGGAGAATTGCACGGTATTGACCGGCCAGACCTCGAAGCCCAGGCGCTGCAGCGGGAAGACCGCCGCCGAATTGCCGACATGGCCATAGGCGACCGCGGATTGGATGCTCAAGATGCCCGACAATTCTCGCTGCCCCGCTTTCCCGCTCTCGCACCGCAGCATGAACGGCGCTAAGGTGCCGGCCCTTCGCCAGAGCAAGATGATTTTGCTGACGCAAAATTTGAATCTTGCTCGGCTTTATATGTCTAGAGCCGATCCATGAGGGATTCCATGCCGACCGATATCCGCCCCCGCCGCAGCGTCCTCTATATGCCGGGCGCCAATGCCCGGGCCCTGGAAAAGGCCCGCAGTCTCGCCGCCGACGGGCTGATCTTCGATCTCGAAGACGCGGTCCTGCCCGATGCCAAGCCCGGGGCGCGCCAGATCATTGCCGCAGCACTGGCATCCGGCGGCTATGGCCAGCGCGAGCTTCTGCTGCGGGTGAACGGGCTCGACACGCAATGGGGCCATGACGATCTGATCGCGGCGGCGGCGATGGGCGTCCATGGCGTGGTCCTGCCCAAGATCGAGGGGGCGGCGACGATCAAGCAGTCGCTCGCCATTCTCGACCGGGCCGGGGCGCCATCCGATCTCGCCCTCTGGGTCATGATGGAGACGCCGCTGGCCATGCTCCATGCCGAAGAGATCGCGGCTGCGTCGCCCCGCCTCGCCGGTTTCATCATGGGCACCTCGGATCTGGCCAATGATCTCCATGCCAGCCATACGCGCGACCGGCTGCCGCTGCTGACCGGCCTGAGCCTGTGCCTGCTCGCCGCCCGCGCCTATGGGTTGGCGATCCTGGACGGGGTCTATCTCGACCTCGCCGACGATGCGGGCTTCGCGCAATCCTGCCATCAGGGCGTCGAGCTCGGCTTCGACGGCAAGACGTTGATCCATCCCAAGACCATCGATGCTGCCAATGCCGCCTACGCGCCGAGTGCCGAGGCGATCGCCCAGGCGCGCCGCTTCATCGCCGGCTTCGAGGCGGCCGAGGCCCTCGGCAAGGGCGTGGTGCTGGTCGACGGCAAGCTGGTCGAGAACCTCCATGTCGCCAATTCACGCCGGCTCGTGGGTCTGGCGGACCGCATCGCCGAGCTCGGAGCCACGCCATGAGCAAGACCGCGCCCGGCAATTTCTTCGAGGATTTCGCCCTCGGCCAGATCCTCGAGCACGCGACCCCGCGTACCATCACCGAGGGCGATGCCGCCCTCTATGTGGCGCTGACCGGTTCGCGCTTTGCACTCCATTGCGCCGAGCCCTTCGCCCTCGATCTGGGCTTGCCGCAGGCGCCGATCGACGATTTCCTGCTGTTCCACATGGTCTTCGGCAAGACCGTGCCGGATGTCTCGCTCAATGCCGTCGCCAATCTGGGCTATGCCGCCGGCCGCTTCATCCAGCCCGCCTACCCGGGCGACACAGTGCGCACCGTGAGCGAAGTCATCGGCCTCAAGGAAAATTCCAACGGCGAGACCGGCACGGTCTATGTCCGTTCGGTCGGCAGCAACCAGCTGGACGAGCCGGTGCTGGATTATTGCCGCTGGGTCATGGTCCGCAAGCGTGACAAGGCCTCGCCCGCCCCGGCGCCGACAGTGCCGAAACTGCCCGACGCAGTGCCGGTCGAAGCACTCGAAGTGCCGCCCGAGCTCGATCTCGCCCATTATGATTTCACCGCCGCCGGCTCGCCGCATCGCTGGGGCGATTATGCCGTGGGCGAGAAGATCGACCATGTCGACGGCATGACCATCGAGGAGGCCGAGCACGCGCTCGCGACCCGGCTCTACCAGAACACCGCCAAGGTGCATTTCAACCAGCACACCGAAAGCCAGGGCCGCTTCGGCCGGCGGCTGATCTATGGCGGCCATGTCATCAGCCTGGCGCGCGCGCTGTCGTTCAACGGCTTGGCCAATGCCTTCAAGATCGCGGCGCTGAATGGCGGCCGGCATGTCGCCCCGTGCTTCGCCGGCGACACGGTCTATGCCTGGACCGAAGTCCTCGACCGCGCCGAGCTGCCCGAGCGCAGCGATCTGGGGGCACTCCGCCTGCGCACGATTGCGACCAAGGACCGCGCCTGCGCCGATTTCCCGGGCCGGATCGAGGGCGGCTACGATCCCGCGGTCATATTGGAGCTGGATTACTGGGCGCTGATGCCGCGGTAGACCGGTCTCACGGAAGCTCCGCTTAAACCCTCGCCCGCTCGGCGGGAGAGGGTGGCGAGCGGCAGCGAGCCGGGTGAGGGTGAGCGCTCGTAGATACGGGGACACAATACATAACCTCGGCCACGCCGCGCTGTGTGGCGGTAGCTATGCAGAAATGATGGCTAGCCCGGCCGAGACTCCCCGGATTGCTCATCCGTTCAAATCCGCCGGCGTCCATTAAATCCGTGTCCTGAGTTATGTATTGTGTCCCCGAGTCTCCCCGCTGAGTTATGTATTGTGTCCCCGAGTCTCCCCGTCCCCGAGTCTCCCCTGCCCGATACACCGCGCGCCGCCGCTGCCGCTCGGGGGCACGTTTGCCCGGCCGAACACGCTTCAGCGGATGAATAATCTGGTTTCGTTCATGGAAGTGTCGGAAGCCGAGTGGTCGGTGGAGCAGGACGCGTACACGGAACTCGATGTTTCGGACGCCTATCTCAAGCAGATCCGGAAGCTCGTCGGTGCAGCGTACAACGCCAATGGCGGCGGGACGAGCAGCGACGCCATGAAGGCACTCAACCTCGTCGCGCAGACCGGTTCGCTCGAAGCAGGATCGAGCGAACAAACCTATACATTCGGCGGCTTCAAGCTGACGAGGATCAATTCGCAGCTGACGCGCAAGGGCGCCGTCGTCGAAATCAAGTGGGGCGACGATTATGGCTACTACCGGGTGGACTCGGCTTAGCAGAGCGCCGGACGGGCCGCGCCCGCCCGGTCAACAGCCCGACCCCGCCAAGTGCCGGACCAGATCGCGGGCATAGCGCCGCACCGAGACCGCGGGATGACACGGATCGGCGCGCAGCCCAGTTCGAACCCTCCGTCCCTGGCCGCGATGCTTTGAACTGCCTTCCGCAAATCCGTGCCATCCCGCGGCCCGAATGCCGTCATCCGGTGCCAGCCGACATCCGCGTTCATCCGTGTTCTCTTTCATGGCTCAGTCGCACGGCCCGCTGATCGTCCCGGCCCCGAAATCGAACGAATGAGCATAAAATTCGCTTGCTTTTGAGGCGTTGTTTGTTCACATTCGTTCCATGAACGAGGCCTCTTCATCTCAGATCGCCTACGCACCGCCCGAGCCAGACCCGGAAGCGGCCGAAGCACTTCTGACGGCCGAGCAGGATCCCGCGCGGACCGCGGAGCAGATCCTGCTGCTGCGGCGCTTCTCGGCTTTCGCGCTCGAAGAAGCCGAGCGGGTCGACCAGCTATCGGAGGAACAGACGGCGCGGATGCTGGCGCGCCTCGCCGCGGCACCGGGCGACGCGTCCCTGGCGCCGGAGCCGCGTTTCATCGATTTCTCCCTGGCGCTGAATCGCCTGGCCCGCATCGCGCGGCTCAGCATCGCGCTCGAGCTGCGGTTGATCGCGGCGCTGCGCCGGCCGGACCGCGGCGCGGGCGCCCGGGCGGCGCGACCCGCATCGGCGGTGGCGCCGGCCGAGACCGCTGCCGGCAAACCCGAGGCGCCGGAGACGGCAGCGCCGGAAAGCGAACCGCGCGAGGCCGAGGTGCTGGAGGCCGAAACCGATGTCGCTCGGCCGCATGACGAGCTGGCCCGCGAGCTGCGCGGGCTGCTGCCCGGCGGGCTCTCCGCCGGCGGCCCGTTCGAGGCCGGGCCGGGTATCGCCGAACTCGAAGCTTTGGCACGGGGGCATCTGCAGCAATTCGGCGCCGACCGCCGGGGTGGCGGCGCGGGCGAGACCGGCGCGAACGGGGCTGGCCCCGGCGTGGCCGACGCGGAGGCCGTCCTCCAGTCGCTTCGGCACGGTCAGCCCCGTCCGGCCGATGGACGCCGGGGCGCCGAGGCCGATGCTCGAGGTGCGGCACCCGCGCCGACCGCCTCAGGCGGCGATGCCGAGAGCATCGAGCCGCCGGACGCCGAATTGACAACCGCCGCGGCCGCGCCACCCGCAACCGCGGTACCCCAAACCGGACAATCCCACATCGGATGGGCTCCAAACGCGCGATTGTCGGCGCCGCTTCCGCCCGGCCGGCGACCCGCCGGCCTGTCATCCGCGCCCGAACCGGCCGGGACGGGCCCGCCCTGACGGGGCCGTTGTCCAAAATGCGAGTCCTGCGCGTTCTGGATTACGGGCGCCGATGCCGCGGTTGAGCGGTCTCACCGAGGCTCGCGCTCAAATCCTCGCCCGCTTGGCGGGAGAGGGTGGCGAGCGGAGCGAGCCGGGTGAGGGTGAGCGCTGCGGCGGTGCAGTTCGGCGGGGCCGGAGCACCCACCCTCACCCTCCCATCGCAATTGCGACGGGCCCCTCCCTCTCCCGCCAAGCGGGCGAGGGGCGTAATTATCTTCCTTCGGACGCCGCCAGATGCCGGACCAGGTCGCGGGCATAAAGCGGCAGATCGGCTTCGCGCCGCACCACGATGCGCAGCTCGCGCAGTGCCCAGTCGTCGCTGAGCGCGATGCGGTGCAGCGCCATGGCGCGGGCACTGCGCTCGGCCGTCGTCTCGGGCACGACGCCGATGCCGACATTGCAGGAGACCAGCCGGCAGATCGCATCGAAGCTCCTGAGCTGGACGCGGAGCTTGATGCGCCGGCCGATCCGATCGGCCTTTTCGGAGAGAAAACGCTGCAGCGCGCTGGCGCGGTCGAGCCCGACGAAGTCGTAATCCAGCACCTCGGCGAAGGCGATCCGGTCGAGAGTCGCGAGTGCATGGCCCGGCGCCACCACCAGCACGAAGCGGTCGACGCGGAACGGAAATACCTCGAGCCCGGAGACCGCGACCGTGCCCGCGACAATCCCGATATCGGCGGTACCGTCGGCGATGGCGGCGACGATCTCGTCGCTCAGGCGCTCTTCGAGATCGATATTCACCTGCGGATGGGCGGCCAGGAAATTGCTCAGCGGCTCGGGCAGGAATTCCATCAGCGCGTTGGTGTTGGACAGCAGCCGAATTTGGCCGCGCAAGCCATTGGCATATTCGCCGAGCTCGCCGCGCATCCGCTCGGCCTGCTGCAGCATCAGCCTGGCGTGGCGCAAAAGCGTGCGGCCGGCCGGCGTCGGTTGCACGCCCTGGCGTTCGCGATGGAGCAGCGGCGTGCCCAGCACCGCCTCCATGTTGCGGATCCGCGTGCTCGCCGCCGCCAGCGCCAGATGCAGGCGTTCCGCACCGCGCGTGATGCTGCCGGCCTCGACGACATGCAGGAACAGCCGAAGATCGACCAGATCGAAGCTCATATCCCGCCTTCACAAGCTGCCGCCCTTGCTATGAGAACTCAAAGCGGCTGGATTTGATACCGCGTCACGCGCATAAGGCAGTGTCACCCGCCGCCCGAGGATGCCGGATCATGGATTATGTCGAGCCCGGCGCTGCCCGCAACCTGCCCGGGTTGCGGCTCGCTTTGACCGTCGGCGTGCCCGGCCCCTGGAGCGAATCGGCCAAGGCGATCTTTGCCGTCAAGGGCCTAGACTATGTTCCGGTCGCGCAATATGCCGGCAAGGAAAACCCCGATCTGGTCGCCTGGACGGGCAGCCGCAACGCTCCCGTCGCCGTGTTCGACGACGAGGCGCCGCGCCAGGGCTGGGCCGAGATCCTGCTGCTGGCCGAACGGCTGAACCCGGAACTCCCGCTGCTGCCGGCCGATCCGGCCGAGCGCGCCCTGGTCTTCGGCCTGGCGCATGAGATCTGCGGCGAGGAGGGTTTCGGCTGGACCCGGCGGGTCATGATGTTCGAGGCCATTCTCGCGGCGGCCCGCGGCGGGGCGGCACTCGAATCCGGCATGCTGGCCATGCTGCGCGACTACCGCATCACCGAAGCGGCAATTGCCGCCGCACCGGGGCGGATCATCGGCATTCTCGACATGCTGGCGGCACGGCTGCGTGATCAGCGCGCGGCCGGCAGCCACTACCTGGTCGGCAACGCGCTCAGCGCCTGCGATCTCTATTGGGCCTGTTTTGCCGCCCTGATCGACCCCTTGCCGGCAGCGGTCAATCCGATGCCCGATTTCCTGCGCCGGGCCTATGGCGGCGTTACGCCCGCGCTGGCGGCGGCCAAGCACCCGATCCTGTTCGAGCATCGCGACTTCATCTATGCCACCCACCTGACCCTGCCGCTGGATTTCTGAGCCGGCCTGCCCGGAAGGAGCCGTGAGCCGCCATGCGCTTTCTCAATCTGCCGCTGATCCTCGCCGGCCTGCTCGGCTGGTGGTCGTGCTACCGGACCGTCATCGCGCCTGGGGGCCCTCCGACCGAACGGAATATGGGCGAGGGCTTCCTGGTCCTGTTCGCGATCTTCTTCACCTGGCTCCTGCTGGCCATCGTGCTCGCGACCTGTGCCGGCATCGGCAGGTTCAAATGGTTGCCGGCATCGGGCGCCGGCGCCGTCTTCATCATGCTCCTGGCTTTTGCCGCGATCGTCACGGTCGACCTGCTGCCAATCGGCATGGCGCTCGACTTGACCAGCGACAAGATCGCCACCGCCGATCGCTGGAGCCTCGCCCAGCTCAGGCTAGCCGCCTTCGGGCTGCCGCTCGCGCTTGGCCTCTATGCCGCCTGGGTGATCAATGCGCCGGAAGGGCTCCGTGATCTCCCAATCCTGCGCTACGGCGCGCTGGCGGCGGTAGCACTGCTCGGCCTGGTCGCTTCCGGGACCTCGCTGCAGGAGATGGGGCGATGGGACGCGGCGAGCCGGGCCGGGGCCGTCGCCCATGTGCAGCGGGAAGCCGAGAGCGTTCTGGAGACCCGCCGCGCGTTTGCGGCGATGACCGACGACGCGACCCTGTTCGATTGGTACGCCTATGTCGGAGACAATGTCCCGGCGGATGTAAGGACCGAGGCGCTGCGGCGGATTGCACTCCGGCCGCGGCTCGAAGCCGAGCTGGCCGAGGCGCTGG
>Ga0302314_10002221_pt1 | contig 36224 bp, 34 predicted proteins | sample III_Palsa_N2_3_FD_200533 | JGI IMG/M metagenome (GOLD analysis project Ga0302314, IMG submission 200533) | Peat permafrost microbial communities from Stordalen Mire near Abisko, Sweden - III_Palsa_N2_3 | ecosystem: Environmental > Terrestrial > Soil > Palsa > Peat permafrost | place: Sweden...
GTGGCTCACCCAGCGGCGACGCGCTGCGCAGGCTGATGGCTACGCGCCTCGCCGCTGATCTGGGGACGAGAACAGGGGGTCCCTATTCGGCGCCGATAGGGGGTCCCGATTGGACGCCGTTTGACAGCCCTGGACCGCAACCTTGCGCTCGAGGCCTCTCCTGCGCCCAATAAGCTGCCGAAAGGGCACGAGCCGCCGCGGCTTGCGGCGACGGTCGAGTTCGGTGAATGGAGTGACACCGAACTGATGGGAGGCGTGCGGCTGATCCCGATCGCCGATCTGGTTATTCCCAAGATGAGGCGTTTGCGTCGCGTGCGGGTTCTTCGGGCACCAGAAGAGACGGGGTCTGCATTTGCGCTGGACTACCTGGACCCGCAGGTCCTGCGCCGGCTAGGCGCGCGATACTCCATCGATGTCTTGCGAGCCAAGGCCGCCGCAATCATTCGGCGGCTGCCCAAGGAGGTCGTTGCCAAGTTTGAATGGACCTCTGCGCCGGCCGACATCGCCACCTATCTAGACTTGGATGAGGAACTGCGCGTCAAAATCGAGCAGATTATCCCCGGGCTAGATCTGCCCCCCGCCGCCCGCGCCTATTTCTGCTCCCAACTTGTGGTCGAGGTCCTTGAACTCAGTGGGCTGCGCCACGCCCGGCCCATGGACGCCAAGATGACGCCGACTGGGCTAGCCACCACGCTGAGCCGAGAGGGCTGGCGCGACGTCTCGACCCTTTACCGTGACGGTCTCAGCGGGGGCCGATATTTCGGCTTGTCGCAGGGGGGCGTTCAGGCCGAGTACGCGAAGGCGCTACACAAGGCGACGTTCGGCCAGGTGGCCCTTCAGACCCAGGCCTGGCTCGAAATCATGCAAGGAAGCCTGGAGAGCGTCCAAGCAACAGCTCGCCGCATGCTCGATCCCCCACCGTAAAGGAGGTGCGCGCGCGGAACTAAAGGTAGGATATCGATGCGAAAAATCAGCGCCCCGGGCGACTAGACCCCTGCACGATGGTTCCGGCGCGTCAGTCGCCAAGTCTCCCCGCAGAGGAATACCCCATGTCCCCCAGGCCCCTGCCCAGTTGCCAGATGCGGCGGCGAGAGGTGATTTTCGCCAAGGCCTATCGAAAAATCTTGGTGTTGACCCAGGAGACGCTCAACGCCCACACCCTTCCTCAGGACGATCCCGAGTTGTCAGTTGGCGATCTATCGATCGACGCTGCGTTCGGCGCCGCGCTCGCTTACGACGCGCTGTACTGGTCTTGCCCCCGGGCGTTCGCCACACGCTCGGACGACTATCTGTCCGCGTTCGTCGTCAAGTGTGCGGCGGTCAGCGTGGCCGGGGAAATCGACCGGATTCTCATGGATCGGGTCATCGATGACGAGGTGACGTGCCCGATCGGATCGCGCGACTGGCCCGGAGGGTCGCAGCGAATTCCCGGCTTCAGCATTATTCAGCCAGTCTAACGCGCCCGGACCATCGCCTTCATGGCGGCCGGGGACGTGTCCCCGGCCGCTTTTCGTTTGTCTACAACATTGCCTAATCATCGAAAATGCGAGAGGAAAAGCACATGCGTCAGCGAGCGAAGCCCACCCGCCTTGGCCTGAACGGAAACCCGCCCGGACGCCGCGTGACGATCCGGTCGGGAGAAATCGCCAACAGCGACATCGCTGCCAAGATCGCGCGCCAAGTGAATTCCATGAGCCCGGCCCAGATCGACGCCTACATTGTCGATCATGGTCTCACCCACCTGGCCGACCCCGAGCGCCTGGAAGCGATCCTGAAGCTCGCGATCAGCGACGACGGCGACGAAACTGACGAGGGCGACAAGGAGGCTGACTCCGAGCCCAGCATTCCAGGCTACGGGCTTGGCGAAGCCACCGCCTTCGACAGAATCGAGCGCAACGCCGACGCCCCCGGCGAGAGCCGCCGTAAGGCGCACTGAGCGAACCGTGTCAGCGGATCGAACTCCCTCTACTTCACAGCTTTGGACCAGCGGACAGGGATACCCTCCCTCGTCTCTGGCCCTCCGCGTCACATGAGGCCCGGCGCCCACCATCGAACGCCGCCGAAGCCGACACTGCCGACACTGCTTCCTACGAATTTGACGAACCGGGCGGCGGAAATGCGAAAAACGCGTGGCGCCAGCGACTGATCCCTTGAGCCCAATCCGGCACGGGGGTCATTCCATGGAAGACCAAGACGATATTCGGCGCGACCACGCAGCGCAAAACCTGGCCGGCTTTCTCGTTGTCGCCGCTGACTTTCTGGCCATGGAACTATCAGACGGTCTGCCCGAAGACCGCAGTGTCGCCGAACTCGTCGCCATTGGCCGATCCGCAATCGCCCGGCGCCTGCGCCAACTGCGCATCACTCTGCCCAGCCAGTCGCGCCGGTTCGACCAGGCTTTGATCCAAGAGCTCGTTTCCTGCGCCGTTGAAGCGATGGTCGGCGCACGGACATCCAATGTCGGGTGCGAGCCCATCAATCCCGCCTGTTCGGTGGCGGGTCGAGCCTCGCCACGATCGCCGAAACGGTCGTCTGGGTCCCACTAATCCAATTCGTTTTCAACCGCAGAAGGAGCCGCCTTTGTCCCCCATCAATTCCAAAATCGAAGACCCGATCCGGTCCGACAAGATCAGCTGCCTCGACCTCACGGAGACCAGCATGCATCGCATCTTCGGGCAGATCGATGGCTCGCACCGTCGGCGCGACATCCCGGGGGGCGCGTCGTCGATCCCCTCCCCTCAGCAGGCCCAGATCGGTTCGTCGATCGATCAGGGGATCACGCCCATCGAGCCAGGGGCGACCCCAGATATCGACATCATCGCCATTGGCCGTTCGCCAATCCGCGGACGGACACCGATCATCGCCGCCGCCAAATCCATCATCCGCATGAGCCGGCGGATCGGCGCGGCGATCATCACCAGCAGGCCGTCGATCATCGGCAGCCCCTCGGCTTAGGGCCTTCTGATTCGCCCGCCTGTCGCCCGGCCGCACCAAGGTGAGGCCGGGCGTCTCTTTTTGGCACAGTGAGTGCCTTCACTTTCGGCAGATCAGATATTCGAAACGCCTAAAAAGGACCTCGCAGTTGAAGTCGGCAACCATGGCGCGCGCAGTCGTAGGCGACCGCTTTAAGCGGAACGTCACGAAATGTCGGGGGTCTTCGAGACGAACCAACGGGCGGCCGATCTGTACGCTGACCATGCATCCTGCAGGCGAGCGGACTCAGACGGAGGCATAGTTATGGCGCACGACCGCAAACGGCTAGCCCAGATTCAAGAGCGCGTTCTCTTGATCAAGCTCAAACTCTTTCTGGGCGCCTCGATCGTCGCTAAGGACTTTGGCCTAGCCTTCTTGGATATCGACCCACTTATGATGACCGGCGCCAAGGCGGCGCGCGCCTTCGGGCTGACCCTGGGCGATACGCTCGATACAGCGCCCGTCGACGATGAGTTCGTGAACGGAGCCTTTCTGTTCGTCGCTGTCCGGGCAATGGTCGGCGCGGCTTTGGGTCCATGGGCGCCTGATCCGGGGCCCGGCGGTGATAGCGAGAATTCGCCTCGCGCCAGGCTGGCGCGGCTGTGGATACAGCTGGAGGACGAGTTCGGGTGGTATCGCGCTTAGCCCGCCCTGTGGCGCGGCGGGCCCGAGAAAATCTTTCAGCCCGATGCGAGGAATGGCGTGGACAAACGACTGAGGAAGTAGGCGGTGGGATGTCCTCGCCGCCAGCAACCCTCAAACCGGTTTTAGAGGCTGAAATGCCGCACATGTCAGAGATCAAGGCCAGGCTCGGTCGGGCGATCAAGGGGGCGCATACGAGGCTCATTATCACCGCGCGGGAGCACAAGCGTCGATTTGGCGGTGCGGCCGTCGAAGCCGATGACCTCCTGCAGGACGGGGTTCTGGGTGCCTACCAACAACTGATGCGGGAGATGAGCGCCAACCCCGGTCAATACGCGGACATGGCCTGCGAGGACCTTCAGGCGACTATCGTTCGCATCGCCTCGAAGGTGATGAGGAACAAGATCTGCGATGACCATCGCAAATCCTATCGGCGTCAGCCAGGCGCCATGACGGCGTTGGCCGCGGAAGGGTTCGATGATCGGCTCCGGGAATCCATCGCCGCCCGGGAGTCGCTGCAAGCCATCGCCGCGAGCCTGTCTGGAACGACTCTCGAGCTTTTCCAACTGGTGATGGAACATGGCCAGGCGGATGTCGCATTCCTGGCCAGGTCCATCGGCCTATCCGTCGCCCAGACCTACCGCCTTCTGAGCGGCATCCGACAAGCCGCGCAGGTCGTTACAGGCTTCAGCGCCCGGCGGAGCGGAACGCTCCGCTCGCCAGGAACGCCCGCCGACTCGGATCGGCGGCCGCCGGCGCCGCAGGACGGATTCCGCAGGGCGGCCTGAACTCCATCGAGAAGGTCCGCCTCCACGGCGTCGATCGGAACCCTCAGGGGCCTCGCACGATGATATCAAGGCGTTGAAGTTCAGGAATGAGCCCGACATGGCGGATCAGATCGACGGAGGGCGACGCCACCAGGTTGCGGACTGCACGGTCATAGATGGCGACGCACAGGCCCCCAGTCAGGCGGGAGTCATAGAGAATCCCGTCAATCGCGGTCTGGGCGTAGAGGGCCTCTGAGAATTCCTGACCCGGCGAGTGGGCTCTGCCACGCGCGGCGTCTGTATCGATCCCAAGCGCATAGGCGTTGGCGGCGCGCAGATCAAACAGTGACATGGGCGCTGTGGTCGAGAGGGTGGTTACAGCACGCGACATCAGCGTCGTGCGACCGATGAAGCGTCGATGTCGAGATTCAAAACGATCGCGCACAACCGCTTCGGCCAATGCGGTCTCGAAACGCTCTGCGGCATAGAGAATTTGAAAGGTCCCGGCGGTGCTGGAAAACCGGCTTGTCCCGTTGCTGAGGCCGAGTGGCGTCGACACATGGGCGACTTTGATGATCCGCGGGAAGTCGGCCAGGGTCACGGTCAATGGCGGTGCGCGAAGCGCGTGGCGCGGCAGACTCACGCGTAGTCAACCTCGCCGTCCGCCGCGCGCAACACCAGGCCGATATCGCCGCGCCTTAGGACCTCTAGGGGCGCCTCATCGTTGGTGGCTGAATTGGGGCTTATGAGCCAATCCCAAGCCTCTTCAGCACTTACGTGGGCGGCGATGATTGCACCTAGGCCTTCGATCGGGGCTGCGCCCTGAAACTGCCGAAGCGGATAGACGTGGTTGCGCAGCCCTTTGCGGAGCGCAACAACACGCCCGTGGCTTCTCCAATTGTGCAAGGTGCTTCGGCTGACCCCGAGGCGCGTTTTTAGCTCCGTGGGGCTGGCGAGTTCCGACCCCGCCCACGCCTCTGGAGCCACAGTCTCGGCCACGGCCGCCAGACGTCGCTCCGCCTCATGGCGCGATAGGAGTTTCCCGTGCCCCTCGCCGACCAGATTTAGGACAGACCCGGATGCAGCAGACCCATTAGCCGCCGCGCGTCGAGGCCTCGTCCTGGCCGGCCCGTCAATTGCGCGCGCCGGTTCGATAACGTCGCTGACGAACGCGAAGGCGCGCAGGAGCATGTGCGGGGAGGCCGAGAGGGTGCGCAGAGACTCCAGAAGGCCGACGATCTCGTCAAACTCAAGCTGAGGCAGGACCGAATCCAAGGCCTGGTGGACCTCTCGATTGACCTTGCTGCGCGCCTGTTCGATTTTGCCGCTCATGACCCTGGTTTAGTCCAGAATGTCCAAAACGTCCAGTTGGGATTCTGCTTTTTGCCCGTGACCGGCGCCGTTTATCCTAGCTTGGCGGCGAATTCGCCAAAGCTGCGGCAGGTGTGCCTTGCGGCGACGCGACGATTGTCGCAGTTGCTCCGCCCGGACAATCGCCCAAGACAATCCCCCTCCAACGGAGCAAGTCTGGCCCAACATCCTGAGCCTCCAGTTACCTGAAGGAGGCCATGAGGATCTGTGGGGTCGTCACGCTGCGGCGGCTTGAGCGGGCTGGGCGGCATTGTCGTTGGCGAGGCCTGGATACCATCGCTCGAATAGGGGACGAAGCGTACCATCAAGCGCGCGGGTGCGCGTCTGGAGCAGGAGGTGCGCGCCGCGGCGGGTCCACTGCATTTGTTGGCGTTTGGCGAAGCGCTTGCTGATGACGGCATTGACCGTGTTCTCGGCCATCGCTGAGGAGATGCGTTCGCCCGATCGGAACCGCTCGCCGTAGTTGATGAGGCTACGACGATTGTTGCCGATGTAGCTCAGGAATTCGCGCGCGGCACGGATAAGCTTTCGAAGGTGTTGGTAGTCAACCTCCAGACTATCCACACAGTCATGAAGCCAGGTCGCCTCCTCAAGGGCAGATCTTGAACTGCAAGATCTCCGCCCCGCCGTCGACCGCGGCGTCCTCTGATCGCGATTTCGCCCGACCCGTCAAATCGGCTCTGTCCGTGGCTCTGTTTCCGCCCGCTCACTCTACACGGCACCCAGCCTGGCGTCCCGCACCCCACAGTTCCTCATGCTCTCCTAGTTTGATGAGTCGTCGCGGCTTTGCTGCGCGCATCACTGGTCGGGGCCGTTCAGGGGGTGGAAATCGGCTCCCAGATGATCACGGCGTGAACCTAGCCAGGGGCGGACCGTCGCCTTTGCGAGCCCGTCGTCGTGCTTCACAACGGCGTCCTATCGTTGCCTCGCCTTGAACGAGGCGCCAGTTTCATTGCCAGAATGGCATTGCATTCTGACGACCCGAGGGTGCATCCTATAGTCTCCACTCGGATGCGATCATGGGCGACCATCAAGAGCGAAGACCTCAGCACCGGCACAGGCTTGGCGGTTCCGCGATCAACCAGACGGCGAACGTAGGCTTCGGTTTCAGGCGCATTGAGCTCGTATACCGCAAGCCAAACCCGGGCGACCCGCGGTCGCCGGCATTGGGCGCGCGTCGGAACGAGTCAGATGCTGTCCATTAGGGAAATCAACAACGGGAAGATTTCCCACGTCTTCTTTGATTTTGACGACACCATAATAAGAGCAACGGATCAGCTTGTTTCCATTTGGATGGACAACTTGTCCCGGTTTCAAGAGAATTTGACCGGGCCTGAACTGGAATCTGCAATCAAGGGAAGGTCGGCCAAGGCTGTCATCGGCGAACTGTTTCCGGATTGGGACCACGCACGGCGCGAATCCTTTATTTCGGCGCTTGAGATTGAAGAAGAGGTTGCGGACTATCCGCTGGTGTCCGGGGTGGATCAGACGATCAGACATCTCTCCCAGGCCGGGTTTAGCCTTTCCATTGTGACGAATTCATGGACCGACAAGGTCGTCACGACCTTGGATCGATACGATCTTGGCCGGTATTTTGGTAAACTCATCACGCGTGACGTTGCTTCGCCGCAGAAACCATCTCCTATTCCCTATCTGAGGGCGATGGAGACGAATGGCGTATCGGAAATCGCGACTTGCGTTGCGATAGAAGATAGTCCGACCGGCATCCTGGCCGCTAAGAGCGCCGGATTGACCTGCATCGGCCTTGGAAATGAAGACCTCCGAAGGGTCGGCGCCGACTTTGTCATCCACAATTTCTCGGATCTGTTGGCCGACATTGAATAGGTGAGGCCTCAGCCGAGCCCGTGACGGCGAGAACCCGCCGAGCGGAGGTTGCCATGACCCTCCGGTTTCGGGACAGGTCGTTATAATTCCCCCTAAAGGTGCAGAAGTCCGTTGCGCATTGCCCGGGCAGCGGTATTGATGCTGTGTGATGCGGAACCGTCTTCCCTGAGGGGACGGACCAGGGAGTCGAAAATGCGCAGCCTCGCCCTTGATCGCTCGACCCTTGCGCAGCCTAAATTGGCCCATTGGGCGACCCTGGCTGTCGCCCTGCTCGTCGCGGGCTGCAACGCCGCGGCAAGCACACCGGCCACGCTGCCCCCCGCAGGGGTCGAGGTGGCACCCGTGGTGTCCCGGCCCCTGCGGCAATGGGCCGATTTCACCGGCCGCCTCGAGGCAATCCAGTCCGTGGAGGTGCGGCCGCGCGTCGGCGGCTATATTGACGCCGTCCGCCTGCCCGAGGGCGCGCATGTGCGCCGGGGCCAGCTCCTGTTCCAGATTGATCCGCGCCTGTTCCAGGCCGAGGTCAACCGTCTGGCCGCTGCCCTGCAGGGCACCCGGGCTAGGCAGGCGCTTGCCATCGCCGACGCCGACCGCGCCAAGCGGCTGATCGCCGAACAGGCCATCGCCCAAGGTGAATTCGAACGGCTCGACGCCGAATCCAAGGCCGCCGCAGCGGACGTGGCGGCGGCTCAGGCCTCACTTGATGCGGCCAAGCTCAATCTGTCCTTCACCCGCGTGACCTCGCCGATCGACGGACGGGTGTCCAAGGCGTTGATCACCAGCGGCAATCTGGTGACCGCCGCCAGCCTGCTGACCACGGTGGTTTCGGACGGCCCGATCTACGCCAGCTTCAACGCCGACGAACAGACCTTCCTGAAATACGTCGGGGCCGAGCGCGGTCAGGGCGGCCCCGCCTATATGGGCCTGATGACCGAAGACGGCTTCCCGCGGAAGGGCAGGCTGCAGTTCATCGACAACACCATTGACCCCCATTCGGGCACCATCGACGGGCGGGCGCTGTTCGACAACGCCGATGGCAAGCTGACCCCCGGTCTGTTCGCCCGCATCCGGCTGGTCTCGGCCGCCTCGGCCCCGGCGGCTCTGGTTCCGCCGGAGGCGCTCGGCGCCGACCTCGGTAAGCACTATGTCCTGGTGCTCGATGCCCGCAACCACGTCCAGTACCGGGCGGTGACCCTGGGCCCTCCCCTCGGCCAGCTGCAGGTGGTGCGTTCGGGCCTGCAGCCCGGCGAACTGGTGGTTATCGCCGGCCTCACCAAGGTCCGGCCAGGCGATCCGGTGAACCCCACCCGGGTCCCGGCGCCCATCGTCGCCGCGGGCGACGCCGCCTTCCGCTCGGCCTTCTAGGCTGCCCTCCCTCGCCGAGACCACGATTCGCACCTCGCCAGAGGCGACGCTCCCGCTTCGCCGGACGCCGTCATGAACATGTCCCGTTTTTTCATCGACCGCCCGCGCTTCGCGGCGGTGCTGTCCCTGCTCATCCTGGTCGCCGGCCTGGTCGCACTGCCGCTGCTGCCGATCAGCGAATATCCCGACGTGGCACCGCCCACGGTGTCGGTGAAGACCACCTACGCCGGCGCCGATACGGCGGTGATCGCCGAGACCGTCGCCGCGCCGATCGAGCAGGCGGTCAACGGGGTGGAGGGAATGCTCTACCAGACCTCCCAGTCGACCACGGACGGGGTGATGGCGCTGACCATCACCTTCGCGCTCGGGACCGATCCCGACAAGGACCAGACCCTGGTGCAGGATCGGGTGGCCCAGGTTCTGTCGCGCCTGCCAGCCGAGGTGCAGCGGGTGGGTGTAACCACCACCAAGACTTCGCCTAACCTGGTGGAAATGGTGCACCTGACCTCCGATGGCCGATACGACATGGGCTATCTGGCCAGCTACGCCCAGTTGCATGTGCGCGATCCTCTGCTACGTTCCTATGGCGTCGGCGAGGTCCAGGTTTTCGGCCAGGGCCCCTATTCCATGCGGGTCTGGCTCGATCCGGAGGAGCTGGCCGCGACCAGCCTGACCGCGGGGGATGTAGTCCAGGCCCTGCGCGAACAGAACGTGCAGGTGGCGGCGGGCCAGATCGGCGCCCCGCCGGGACCGGGCGGTCCCGCCTTCCAGGTCTCGGTGAACACCCAGGGCCGCCTGGAGACCGAGCAGGAGTTCGGCGACATCGTCCTGCGCGCGGACCAGGATGGCCGCATCACCCACCTTCGCGACGTCGCCCGCATCGAACTGGGGTCGGACAGCTACGCCCTGCGCTCGCTGCTGAACAACCAGCCGGCTGTCGCCCTGCCGATCTTCCAGCGCCCCGGCACTAACGCCCTGCAGATGTCCGCCCATGTGCGCCAGGTGATGGATGGCCTGGCCAAGGACTTCCCCCAGGGGATCCACTACCAGATCGTCTACGACACCACCGGCTTCGTGCACGAGGCGATCAACGCGGTGGTCGAGACCCTGTTCGAGGCTCTCATCCTGGTGGTGCTGGTGGTGGTGCTGTTCCTGCAGAGCTGGCGCGCCTCGGTGATCCCGCTGGTGGCTGTTCCCGTCAGCCTGATCGGCACCTTCGCCGTCATGCTGATGCTGGGCTTCGGGCATCGTCGTCGATGACGCCATCGTGGTGGTCGAGAACGTCGAGCGGAACATCGAGCTTGGTCATCCGCCGGTCGAGGCCGCGCACATCGCCATGGCCGAGGTGACCGGGCCAATCATCTCAACCGCGCTGGTGCTTTGCGCGGTCTTCATCCCCACCGCCTTCATCACCGGCCTGACCGGACAGTTCTACCGCCAGTTCGCCCTGACCATCGCCATCTCGACGGTGATCTCGGCCTTCAACTCGCTGACCCTGTCGCCGGCCCTGTCCGCCCTGCTGCTGAAAGCCCACGGCGCGCCGAAAGATCGCTTCCAGCAGGTGATCGACCGCGCCTTCGGCTGGCTGTTCCGGCCCTTCAACAAGGCCTTCGCCTGGGCCAGCCATGCCTATGTCGGTGGTGTGGGCCGGGCGATCGGCAAGTCGCCGGTCGCGCTGGCGGCCTATGCCGGACTGATCGGGCTGACGGTCCTGGCCTTCGTGAACACGCCCGGCGGGTTCGTGCCGGCGCAGGACAAGCTCTATCTGGTCGCCGCCCTGCAACTGCCGGACGCCGCCTCGCTCGACCGCACCGAAGCGGTGACCCGCAAGGTCAGCGCCATCGCCATGCACACGCCAGGCGTCAGCGGCGCCGTGGCCTTCCCAGGCTTGTCGATCAATGGCCAGGTCAATTCGTCCAACGCGGGCGTCGTATTCCTGCCGCTCGACGACTTCTCCAAGCGCCACGGTCCAGGCCTGTCCGCCATCGCCATCGCCACCAGCCTGAACCAGCAGTTCACCGCCATCCCCGACGGCTCCATCCAGGTCTTCCCACCGCCCCCCGTGTTCGGGCTCGGGTCCATCGGCGGCTTCCGGATGCAGCTCGAGGATCGGTCGGGCCTTGGTCCCGCGGCTCTGAACAAGGCGGTGCAGGACATCGAGACGGCGGCGGCCAGGGATCCGCGCCTGGCTGGCGTATTTTCCTCCTATCAGATCGGCGTGCCCAAGATTCACGCCGATATCGACCGCGAGAAGGCCAAGGCCCAGGGCGTCTCGCTGACCGACATCTTCACCACCATGCAGGTCTATCTCGGCTCGGTGTATGTGAATGACTTCAACAGGTTCGGCCGCACCTATCAGGTGAATGTGCAGGCAGACCAGCGCTTCCGCATGCAGCCGCAGGACATCGCCCGCCTGCAGACCCGCAACGCCGCGGGACAGATGATCCCGCTGGGCGCCTTCGTCACCATCCATGAAACGACCGGCCCGGAGCGCACCGCCCACTACAACGGCTATCTTACCGCCGAGATCAGCGGCGGCCCGGCGCCGGGCTTCAGCTCGGGCCAGGCGCAGAAGGCGCTGGAAGAGCTCGCCGCCAAGACCCTGCCCCAGGGCATGGGCTATGAGTGGACCGAGTTGACCTACCAGCAGATTCTGGCGGGCAATACCGCCGTCTATGTGTTCCCGATCTGCGTGCTGCTCGCCTTCCTGGTGCTGGTGGCGCAGTATGAGAGCTGGACCCTGCCCCTGGTGGTGATCCTGATCGTGCCAATGTGCCTGCTCTGCGCCCTGGCCGGCGTCTGGCTGACCCACGGCGACAACAACATCTTCACCCAGATCGGCCTGATCGTGCTGGTGGGGCTGGCGTGCAAGAACGCTATCCTGATCGTCGAGTTCGCGCGTGAGCGGGAAGCGGCGGGCGACAGCCCCAGGGACGCCGTCCTGGCCGCTTGCCGCCTGCGTCTGCGCCCGATCCTGATGACCTCGTTCGCCTTCATCATGGGTGTCGCGCCCCTGGCGCTGTCGGTGGGCGCGGGCTCGGAGATGCGGCGGGCCATCGGCGTGGCGGTCTTCGGCGGCATGCTGGGCGTGACCCTGTTCGGCTTGGCCCTGACGCCGATCTTCTATTGGACCGTCCGACGGCTTACCGGCGGAAAGCCAATGGCCAGCCGCCAGGCGCCCGGAGATCTGCAGACCTTGTCACCGCACGCCGGGCAAGAGGGAGCTGAACCATAACCGTCGTCCGTTCCCTGCTGCTCGCCGCGTGGCCCTTGCTCCTGTCCGCCTGCGCGGTCGGCCCGGTCTATCACACGCCGGTCCAGGCGCCGGCGGCCATCGCCGACACCGACCCTGCCATCGTCTCGCCCGCGCCGCTCGAGCCGGCCTGGTGGCGCAGCTTTGGCGACGCCGAACTCGACTCGCTGATCGGGCGGGCCTTGGTCGCAAATCTCGACCTCCGCCAGGCCGTGGCCCGCGTCGACCAGGCCAGGGCCCTGTTTGACGACCGCAACCTCGACCGGTTTCCGCGCGTCACCTCCGACGCCGGCTATGGACGCGCCCGGGAGCAGGAGCCCGGCTTTACCTCAACGCCGGTCACGGTGGAGCAGGCCGAGATCGGCTTCGACGCGGCCTGGGAGATCGACCTGTTCGGCCGCGTGAGCCATGGCGTCGAGGCGGCCAAGGCCGACCGGGACGCCGACCGCGCGGACCTGGCCGGCGTGCGGATCAGCGTGGCGGCCGAGGTCGCGCGCAACTATCTGGAGTTCCGCGGTGCCAGGGCCCGGCGGCAGGTGACGGAGACCAACGCCCAGGTCCAGCGCCAAACCCTGCGGCTGACCCGGATCCGGTTCGCCGCCGGCGATGAGGATCCCGTCGATGTCGAGAGCGCCCAGGCGCGCCTGTCGGCCACCGAAGCCTCGATCCCGCCGCTGATCGCCGAGGAGGCCCATGCGGCCCAACGCCTGGCGGTGCTCGCCGGCCAGCGGCCGGGCGATTTGGACGCCGAACTCGCCGCGACGCCTGCGGCTCAGCCCTCCCGCGCCACCCAGCTTGCCGTCGGCGACGTCAGCGACTTCCTGAAGCGCCGGCCCGACGTGCGCGCCGCCGAGCGCCGGCTGGCGGCCGAGACCGCGCGAACAGGCGTCGCGACCGCGGATCTGTTTCCACGGGTCGATGTGACCGGCTTCATCGGCCTTCTGTCCGGCGACGTCTCCACCCTGTTCAAGAGCAGTTCAAACGCCTGGGCGATCAGCCCCAACGTCGCCTGGGCCGCCTTCGACCTCGGCGGCGCCCGCGCCCGGTTGAGGGCCCAGCACGCCCGGTCCGATGAGAGTCTCGCCCTCTATCGGGAGACCGCGCTGAAGGCGGTCGAGGAGCTGCAGGACGCAATCACCGCCTATCGGTTGCGCCAGGCGGAGGTGGCCAGTCTGGCCGAACAGGTTGCCGCCGCCCGCCGGGCCGCCGACCTGGCGCGCGACAGGTTCAAGGAGGGCGACATCGATTTCCTGCGGGTACTCGACGCTGAGCGCACCCGATTGCAGGCCGAAGACGCCCTGACCGCTGCTGAAACATCGGCCAATACCGACGTTGTGGCGATCTACAAGGCGCTCGGCGGCGACCTCAGCCCGCCAGGCGAAACGCACCCGCCGGGTTGAATGCAAGGACGGCCTCATAGATCGGGCGGGTCACCTTTCGCGCCGGCGTGTTCGGACAGCACTGGCTCTTGAGCGTGCAGGCGTCGCAGTCGGCCTTGGTCGCCCGGTCGCGGTGGGTGTCGTCGGGCGGTGGGCCGGTCCTGGGCTCCGAGAACGCACGGCGATATCGCTTCAGTTCCTTGCCACCGGGGCAGCGATAGAGGTCGTCGGCTTGGTCATATGCGAAGTCGCTACGGGAGAAGGTCCCGTCCTCGCGGTTGGACTTGTCGATGACCGGGATGTGAGGCTCGACGCCCTGCTCGTTGATTAGCCAGTCGAGCATCTCGGCTGAGCCATAGGCGGTGTCGGCGGCAAGCCGATGCGGCGAGAGATCATGACACTCGCGCACCCGCTCGATCATGGTCCGGGCGGCGGTGACCTCCGCCTGGCGCACGGCGGTAGACGGCTCGACGTCGACGATGACGGCATGGTTGAGATCGATCAGGTAGTTGGTGCAGTAGGCGAAGAACGCCAGACCCTTGTTGGCGCCGGTCCACCTGGACGCCGGGTCGGCCGGCGATATGAACTTCGGCGTGACCGGCGTCGCCGCCCCGAAGGCCGCGTCGTCCAAAACCGCCAAGTACTCGTCGATCGCGCGGCTCGTCGCCTCGGGCGGCAGACCTTGCTCACCCGGCACGCAGCGCTGACGGTTGGCGTCCGCGGCGATCAGACTGGCGTCGACGGCGAAGCCTTCCCCGCCGACCAAGCCCTCGGCCATGCAGTGGCGCACCACGGTCTCGAACAGTTGGCGCAGCAGATCGCTCTCACGGAACCGGCCATGGCGGTTCTTTGAAAAGGTCGAGTGATCCGGCACGTCGCCGTCCAGACCCAGCCGGCAGAACCAGCGGTAGGCCAGGTTGAGATGGACCTCCTCGCACAGCCGCCGCTCCGAACGGATGCCGAAGCAGTAGCCCACCAGCAGCATGCGGATCAGCAGCTCCAGATCGATAGAAGGCCGGCCGATCGGGCTGTAGAACGGCGCCAGTCCCGCCCTCAAATCCTCCAGATCCACAAAGCGGTCGATCGACCGGAGCATGTGGTCGGATGGGACGTGGCGCTCAAGCGAGAACGTGTAGAAAAGCGCCGCCTGATCGACTTGCCGCTCACCCATCATCGCCGTATCTCCTGCCGCCAGGAGAAATGAATCAGCCCCGAGCCTGCGGCTCAAGAGGCCTTTTTCAACAAAATCGGCACAACGCGAATCTTCATGACTTTATTTGTCACGCGTTGCGCCGCGACTACCATTGTCCAGGACCTATCTATTTCCACCGTCCAGCCCCGAACACACCGTTCATGTCTACCCCACTTCTGATATTTGGGGTGCCGACAGTGAATATGCGGGAGTTTAAAGCGCGACTCGCCGAATCCGCTCTACGCCGTGCGACCTTCACCCATTTCCAATGCCGCCACCACGGCGCGTCGACATTTATGGTTTAGACCGCGTGGGTTTTACGTCCGGATGCGTTTTTCTACCCGGGCGGCGCCGCGAACCGTCGAGCAACAATGACCGATAAAGCGCACCAGCAGCGCCCTGTCGCAGCCCTTCGACCCGCGACACCACCGTGACGGGCGGGCCGCCTCAATACAACGATGCGTGAAATTAATATGCGCCATCGTCGCCGGGTGATTGACCGCCCAAAACAGACGTGAAATAAGTATAACTTCAACCTATGCGGGCTCAGTCCTGGCGCGGGCAAATCGGGGCGTTCGGCGCGCCTATGCTGATACGAGGGGCAAAATACAACCAACTAATCATTGTCCCGAGCAATCAATGGATAAATACTACAGCTCGTAACCCGAAATTTCTACGTCTACAGCCGCCTTGGCCGCGCTTGCATTGTATAATGGACGAGAAGCTATGGAGCATTTCGAACTTTCCGCATCACAGAAGCACGTTGCGAGCACACACGGCATCCTTTCTTGTATAGAATCGTACGCGATTTGCGAAATATTCGAGTTAGGTTTTAGTGTCGATAGAACGCGCCTGCTCGCATCGATAGGCGTGCTCGCTGCGCGGCATAAGGCCTTGAGGGCGAAATTTTCCGCCGATTATCAGTCGCTTGTCTGCCTCCCCTACGAGGCGACTGATTTTAGCTCGGCGATCAAGATTGCAAAGCTTGATATGATCGATGCGTCATCCTGGGACAGCTCGCTCTCACGGTTGCGGACAGACATCGAGAACGAGCCCTTCAATCCGCCGCAGGATTTCCTGTTCAGCCTCACCATCGTCGAGGCGCCCGGGCGCAATGCGCTGATTATCTGCATGCATCATGGGGTGTTCGACGGTTGGAGTTTCCAGAGATTTGTACAGGAGCTCTTGAAGACCTACTTCGAATACAAGACGCAAAAGGATCGCCCACGCGATTCAGCGCGGGAATCCACCGATGAACTGATGCTGGTCCTCAATAAGGAACAGCTGCAGATTTCTGACCTGTCGCGGCTTGAATTCTGGCGCCACGCGCTCGCTCCGTTGAAACTAAGGCCGGCACAATGCCAGGTTGATACGGCCGGCCCCTACCGCTCGACGGTCGTGCGGCTCCAAGGTGCGGTCAGTGACCGTGTCAGGGAGATCACGGACGCCAATCATATCCCCCTGGCGGCCACCTTCTTGGATGCGTCCATCGCCGCAATGGAGCAGTACATCGACCTGAAAGGCGATGGGCTCAGCACCGTTCAACTGAACCGGGACAGCACCAAGGAACTCTCCGCCTATGGAGAGTTCGCTCAATGGGCGCCCGTCCCCGTCCAGGCCTTGGAGCTGCGTGCCGCTCAGGCATCGTCCCTCGAGCGGCAACGCCAGCTCTGGGCGGATGTGATCAAGGCCGGAGAGCTGCGGCTCCCTTACTGGTGGCTTGTCGCCCAGTTCGATCCGGAACTAATTTCATCCCGGTATGGCCTGACGCGCTCGCTATTTAATTTCGTCCCGACGCACAATCGGCTCGACCGGGCGGGCGAGCTCGCCAGGTGGCGAAACGACCCCGTCTCCACGCCGGTCTGGGCCATTCCGGACTTCTACATTCACGTTGTCGACATCCTGACCGAGATCCAGATCATTTACCGGGTCAATCGACACGTTGAATCCGAAATGCCCACGGATGAGCTGCTCGCAAGTCTGCAGTCCTCAATCACCAGATCATGCGATGAATATGTGAGGTCGGAAGTTCGCGATGCGTAGCCTCAACCCCGACCGTAATCTGTGGCCGCTTTTCGGTGTTCTGTTCCTTGATGGCGTGGGCGCCGGGATTCTTATGCCGGTGCTTCCATTTGTGGCCATAGAATACCACGTCAGTCCACTCGCCGTGACGGCCCTGGTCGCCATCTTCTCGGGTTTCAGCGCGATCGGCGGGATGTTTCTGGGATGGCTTGCCGATCGTCTTCCGCGACGGCTGGTTTTGATGGGCGCCCTGACGACAATGGCGGCGTCCTATGTCGGGATGTGCTTGGTGCCGGGCTATTGGCCCATCCTGGCTATGAGGGCGTTGTCGGGGCTTGCGGCTGGAAACACCGCCGTCGTGCAAAGCATCATCGCCAACGCCGCAACGGACGAGCGACGGCCATCGCTGCTCGGAAAGGCGGGCGCGGCCACCGCGGCCGGCATTTTGGCCGGACCTATATTTGTCGGCCTCTCCGCCCTTAATCCCTGGGCCATCAGCACCACCAAGCTCGCATTCTATATCGCCACCTTATTCGCCGCCCTGGCCCTGGGCCTCGCCGTGTTTGACCTAGTCCAGCGTCGAGCGGAGGGCTCGGAGACACGCGGCGACAGACTCCGGCGGCCTTCAGTTCAATTCCAGATCAGAACGCGGGAGTCCCGGGAGGCGCTGGCCGTCATCCTGGTCTATTTCCTCGGGACCGTCGCATTCGCGGCCCCGCTGTCAATTTCGGCGCTCTGGAGCTATGACGTGCTGGGGTGGGGCGCAGCCAAGACCGGCGCGCTCATCGCGCTCGCAACCGCCTCGCTGGCCGCGACCCAGCTCCTGCTTTTTCCGTTTCTTGTCGGGAAACTTGGCGCCGCCCGCACGTTCGCCATCGGCCCGTTGATGATCGCGACCGGTCTGTTCCTCTGTCCCGCATCGCACCTGGAAATCTTCTTCTGGATTGGCCATGCGATCGCCGCGAGCGGTTTCGGCATCCTCGCCGCAAGCGCTCCGACCCTGATTTCCAGTTTCGTGCCTGAACACTCAAGGGGCAGTTGGCTGGGCGCCTCCGAGGCCGGTCGCTCGATCGGCCAGTGCGTAGGGCCACTGGCCGCCGGCTGGGCCTTTCAGGCCGTCTCCCATGATTTCTCCTATTTCCAAGCCGGGGGCATCGCGCTGGTGGCGTTGGCTGCCGCGGTGCTCCAACCGATCATCATAAAGCGAGGAACTTTTCTTACGTCGAAATGCGGCGTCGACACGCCTTGATGCTGCAACGGGGCCGGATTTCCGAGAGACGGCTAGAATGCAATTCCCAATGGATTTTGGTGTCGTCTCAATGATCAGAAGGACGATTTTGGCTGTGGGCGCCCATCCTGACGACGTCGAACTCGGCGCCGGCGGGCTGCTCTCCGATTTGGCCGCTCGTGGATATGAGATATTCGTCATTGTTCTGACGGACGAGCCAGAATCCACTGCCGCGGCAAGGCGAAGGGAAGAGGCGATCTCGGCCTTTTCGATGTTAGGCATCGGCCGGGACCACCTTGCCTTCGCGGGATTCGCCGACGGGTTCCTCCAGGTTTCTCGTGATTCCGTGAGTAAGGTCCGAGACATCACCTCCGAATGGTTCGAGGTCCCGGACCTTGTGATTACCCACTCGATGTCGGACCTGCATCCCGATCACAGAGCCGCCTGGCAATTGACCGCGGCTTCGATCCGCAACACCGCAATACTCGGCTTCCCAATCAGCAACAGCTTTTTGCTCACCGGCTTTCAGGCCGCAGTCTGGTACAATGTTCATAAGCAAGAACAGATCAAGCTGGATGCGCTCCGGAACCACGCATCCCAGATTGAACTGGGCCGGATCTCGCCCGACCGGTCGTTCACATTTCACAGGGATCTTGGCCGTCTCGTGGGACAGGGACCCGTCGAGCTCTTCGACCTGAATATACCTTACGATAGCGCACGCTCGGAAGTGTTCCTGAAGCAGCTGTTGTGGTCCGGGGTGTGCAGCGGGACCGAGATCTTCAATTTTCGCGCGGGCGACCTGTTGATGGATGGCGCACGACATGCGGCGCCCTTAACGGTGTCCACGTTCCATAAGTAGATAGGAAACATAGGGGCGGCGATATGTACAAATCCGGCAGGCTCTATCTCGGATTAAACACGGGAATTGACCCGGCGGCAGCGCTTGTCTCCGAGGGGATAGTTCTATCCTATTGTGAAGAAGAACGCTTCACGCGCATCAAGCATGCGCCATATTCGTTCCCGCTCAATGCAATCAGCTGGTGCCTGCAGGACGCGGGGGTTGAATTCAGCGATATTGATGAAATTGTCTACAACTGGAACCTTGAGGCGTTTTCGAACGGGACGATCGCGAACTTCTACGACCGCTATAACGCCACCTATCCCGTGGATCCTGGAACGCGGCGCTGGCAACAGTCCAATCTTGCAAACCGGGACATTCAAAATATCGGCGCGTCCACCGCCGCGGCCTTGAGACGGCGCTTCGACCTGCCCGCCATGCCCGTGGTCAGTGGTGTGCCGCACCATTTCGCCCATGCATTCCAGGCCTTCGGGCAATCCGGATTCGGCGACGCTGTCTGTCTCACCTTGGACGGCTCCGGCGACACGGAATGCACGGTCATCTGGGCTTGCAAGGACAGGTCCATATCCCCGCTCTACATCCAGGAAATGCCCCATTCGCTCGGCTGGTTCTACGCGGCCGTGACCGAGTACCTGGGGTTCGAGGCATACGATGGCGAATACAAGGTCATGGGCCTGGCCCCCTATGGCGAGCCGGACGCAGACATTGCAAGCCGGCTGGGACGGGTGCTCCAACCAGCGGCCGATGGGATTGGTTACACCCTGGATGGCCGCTTCATCCATTGGGGCCCGCATTCGCACAGCAGTCGGTTTACCGATGACTTTTGCCAAGTCATGGGACGACCCAGCCGCCTTCCGCATAAAGAGCTCACGCAGTGGCATAAGAACGTCGCCTATGAAGCACAGCGACTTCTGGAGGTGACCATTTCCCGAATGGTGGCCTGGGGGCTTGAGAAAACAGGCTTTGACCGCGTTTGCGTCGGCGGCGGCGTCGGCCTGAACGTGAAGATGAACCAGGCTCTGTTTCAGCTTCCCCAGGTCGTAGATGTGTTTGCCCATCCCCTATGCGGCGACAACGGGGGCGCCGCAGGCGCGGCGTTGTTGAAGTGTTTTCAGAACGATGGATTCTGGCCCGAGGCGCTCCATTCGCTCTCGCTCGGATACCGCGCATCGGACGCCTCGATTGAGGCTGACCTCAACAGGATCGGCGTGGCCTATGAGCGGGTGGAAGACGGGGCGGTTTCCGCGGCCCGAGCCCTCGCCGCGGGCCGGATCATAGGATGGGTCGAGGGGCGGGCTGAAGCCGGGCCGCGAGCCCTTGGTCATCGTAGCATCCTCGCCGATCCAAGAACTGTCGAGGTTCGCGATCGGGTGAACGAGGCCATTAAATACCGCGAACTTTGGCGCCCCTTTTGTCCCTCGGTGCTTTGGGAGTCCATGCCGGACTATTTTCATCGCTATACACGCGCGCCGTTCATGGTCATCGCGTTTGACGCGAACGAGAAGCTGAAGGCGGACGCCCCCGCGGTTGTTCATCTCGACGGCACCGCCAGGGTCCAGACGGTGGAGAGGGAGCATTCGCCGAAGATGCATTCGCTGATCTCAGAGTTCAAAAAACTCACCGGCGTGCCGGTTGTCCTGAATACCTCGTTCAACTTGCGGGGAGAGCCCGTGGTGAATACAACGATCGACGCCCTCAGAACGTTCTATTCAAGCGGCCTTGACGAATTATACATAAGCGATTTCATCGTCAGGAAAGAAATGGTCGAGCGCGGTCATGACAATTGATACGGATCTGGTCTCGCGGATCAATAACGAACATCTGATCAACACAACACTGAAGCCCGCCGACCTGCTGTTTGTTTTTGGGACCCGAGAAGGCGTAGATGAGTTTGTCGACGTCATCGACGACCTTTGGCGCCGGAACATGTTCACCTGGTCCGTCGTCAGCGGCGGCCCCACCGGCGGGGTGGCGGAGAGCGAGGCCGACATCATAAGCCGTCGAATGATCGGCCGGGGCATTCCGCCTCGGCGGATCATGACCGAGCACGCGGCGATGAACACCGGCGAGAACGTCGTCAATTCACTGCCGATCATTGATCAGGCCGTCGGCCTGGCCAATATTTCATCGCTCATCGCCGTAGGAAAACTTTGCACCTCAAGGCGCTACCTCATGACACTGCAGCGGTACTGGCCAACAGTTCACAAGATGCTCGTCCCTGTTAACTGGTTTGGGGTTCCGGCAGAAGACTGGCATCTTCATCCCCATGTCAGGGCTCGCATTGTCAGCGAATGGGAGAAGATTGAGCCCTACAAGCAGCGGGGTTTCATAGTTGATTGGCCGAATGACCAGTCCGTGCTCCTTACGCAAACCGCGTGATCGCATGGCGACGCGATCGTTTGATTATGCGGCGCCCACGCCCCGTGGCGTGTCTAGGTCATCGAAACCGACTAACATGGTCCGCGTCGCCATGGACCAGAACGTAACAGCTCGCGCCCAGCCGCAGGATCGGCTTTCCGCCAGACGGATCTGAAATGAAGCCGCCCGTCAAGGCGCCGCCGGCTGACTGGATGGTTTGCCGCCCATCCTTGAAGACCAGTCGTGCGGGCGTCTCTTCTCGAGCGCGTTTGAATATACAGTCTCCATCCGGCTTCACCACGACGCAGCCCGATCCCATCATCAAACCCTGATAGACCCCAGGCTCCACGTCGGTCACGCCCATGGAAGGGGGCTCGCTGGCAGGCTCGGGATCGGGCTCGCTGAGGCCGGCAGGACCGCATACGAGTGCAAGCTTGGTCAGATGATCGCGAAACTGGAAGTTCCAGGCGTTTAAAGCAACCACGGCGACCCGCCGCACCGCCGGCGCTACGCGCAGACTTATGGTCGTTCCGAGATAGGATCCATTATGCCCCCAGGATCCGGAGAACCGCCCGATACCCAGGCCGTAGCCGTCCGGAAGCACTTCCGCACGCGGGCCGCCGCTGACGGATGCGGGCTTGATGATCGTGGTCAGCATCGCGTCGCGATATTCCGCCGGAAGCAGGTTCGGCGCCCCGCACGTCTCGCCAAGCATGAGTAGGCCAATCTTGGCGATATCCGTCACGCGAAGGCAGGTTGGCGAGATGGAATCGCTAAGTATTCCGTTGTCCACCAGCATCCGGATCGCTTCGAATTTTTCGCGTCGAACGATAAATACATGTGGAGGGGCACAGGATGGTTTGTCTTTGACAGGCGCTATACCCAAGGGAGCAAATATTCTTTCGCGTATCGCCTGCTCGATAGTCAGGTCCAGTATCCGCTCCACGATCCGGGCCAGGATGCAATGACGGGTCTGGGAATAGCTCCATACCAGGCCCGGCTCGAGCACATTGGGGTTTTCGGCCATGAATTCTGTGTATCTGGGCCAGCTGCACGCCCACCTGAAATTCTTCTCTGGTGGATCAAGAAACCCGCCAGCGTGCGCCAATAGATGGCGGACCGTGAGGGCGCCTCTATACTCACAGCCGCTATCGAGTTCTGGAAGAAGCTCGACGACGCGCCGATCGAGATCCAGCGATCCCTCGCATGACAGCTGCATGCAGAGAATTGAAATCAGCAGTTTTGAGAGGCAGCCAATCGGAAACGCCGTCTCGGATGTCAACCCCTCTCCCTTCCCCGCTTGACGCTCGCCCCCGACCAGAGTGACCGCATCATCGTCGCCACAGATATGCACCGCGGCGCCCGGCGCGGCCTTCATGGAGAGACCGAGCGCCAAAGCGTCCCGGACCCGCGAGGTGTCATACATGGCTTGTGACGTCCGCTAATGAGGTGTGGCGTTTGAGTTCAACGGTTCGGCGGCTGGGTCGACATCGGCTTCGTCACCTGAATTCAAGAGGAAGGCGTCTGAGGTGGAGGGCGTGACTTCAATCCGATCTGGCCGGCGTCGGCGTCATAGAGGACAGAAAAGGCGAAGTATGGAGTGACTCCGGCATAGAGGATCGGCTGGCTGCTCCCCGTGAAATCGAAACGCAGGTGCGCGGCCTGTTGGCGCGAGCCCACAACAAACCGAAGACCCGCTTTCGGCTTACCGGCCAGATCGGTGAAGATCAGCTGACCGGTCGCGCCGTCGGCCCAGGGGCGTGGGCCCAGTCCTCCATTCACGAGCCGGAGCCCCGGAGCGCCGGTGTCCAGAACCACGGCGCCGCAGGCTTCCGCGCTGTCGCCGTCACGGCTCACACAGCCCGGGATCGCATCGTGGAGCTCGCCCGAGCCATTTGGTCCAAAGATGAGATCAAACCGCTGATACTCTTGAATTTCCTCTGCAGTCGGATTGAGGATCAAGCGTCCATTCTGCGTCTCGCCCGGTCGAGGCAGGTCGATGATCCACCGCCGCACGCCTAGCGCTGTCAGGGGATTGGGTACCCGTGAGGCCCCCATGTTGACGCCGAACAGGCCCGGAAACCCTTCGTTGGGAAGTCCGTTACCTTGAATGGCGTATTCAGCTGGGGGCAGGCGGGAAACCGGGCATCGGGGAAGATTGCGCGTGCAACCTGTCGTCTGGATCCGCTGCAGCGTGGTGACACCCTCAAGCCCTCCCAGGCTCAGCCGCGCCCGGACCTGTTCGCCCTCGAAGCGAGCGCCGGAGTCGAACTGATAGGTCTCGCCCGCCCCCGCCGATAGGATGTCCTGTTCCGCCAGCCCTCTTGGCAAAACTCTCAAGCCGGTAGATCCGCTGTCAAGGCCAACCGTAACCTGAGAGCGCCCGAGCTGGATGAGGATTGAGTAGCGATAGGTCCCGTCGCTGAGCACGACGGAGCGGATGGGCATCTCGACGCGCGGCGGATCGGCCGCTGCGGGGCGCGCCAAAAGCAGGAAAAGGCCAGACACAAGAGCGACCGCGCCGCCCACGACCTTTCGTATCGACCCCTGCGGCGCAGCCTTTGCCGAGATCGTGCGGGGGCGCAGGACACTACAACGTCTCATCTCGCCCTCCCCGCCGAAGGAGCGCCTGCATCGCGCGGCGGTCGACCTTGCCGGCCGCCGTCCGAGGAAGGGCTTCCATGGTGCTGATCCGCAGGTGACCAGACAGCTGTGGGTATCGGTCTTCTATCCGCCGTTTTACGAGCTCAGCCGTGTCATGAGCGTCGCTCGAAGAGCTCAGCACCAATATTGGCGGCTCATCCGCGCCTGGACGCGCCGGACAGACAAAGGCCTGCCCGATGTCGCCCTGTCGTAAGGCCAGGTCCTCGATCGCAGCAAAGGCGATCACGCTGTCGCCAACCGCGAGAACCTCGTCCGATCGACCGATCACCACCAGCTCGCCCTCCTCGCCAAGGCGGCCCAAATCGCCCGTCTCGAACCAGCCCGGCCGCCTGGGCTGCGTCCGCAGGGTTTGCAGGTCTACATACCCCTTCATCAGCATCATCCCAGAAAGCGCGATCTCCCCACGCGGGCCAAATCTCAAGGCGAGCGATGGGGGCACGCGGCCCACCGCGCCGGGCGACACGCCGGGTCCAACCATACCTCCTCCCGTGACGGCCCCCATGGTTTCGGTCAGGCCATAGCCGACCTTGACCGTCACATCAGGCAGCTGCTGCTTGAGGCGTTCAGCCAGTTTGGCGGGGAGGCGCGCGCCGGCGTAGACAATGGTCTGGAGGCCCGGAAGGGCCTCGGAAGCACCAAGCTCATCGAGAAGCCCGCGCACCACGGGCTCGCCCACGCCGACCAGGGCGCTGACCCTATGATGGGAAATTACCCGAGCGAGGGGCTTGGGGAATGAGGAGGCGAAACCCAGCGCGTTGCCGAACATAAATGAGAAGAGCAGCTGACAGACGCCGGAAACGTGGGCAAGCGGCCCGCAGAGGAGAGACACCGCCATTGGCGGCGCCTGACCGGCGCTGGATCGCGGCGCCGGCTGCAACGCCGCCGCCAGCATCATGGATTTCAATCCGGCGACGACGCTCGACTGAGTGTGCATCACGCACTTAGGCGGCCCGCTGCTTCCCCCGCTAAAGAGCGCCAGCGCCTCATCATCCTCGCATGCGGGCCTGAGCGGTGCGTCGGCGCCCGCGTCGACAGCGCCAACCAGTTCCTTGACGTCGATGCGATGGGTTGCACCGAACCACATCGCTCGCTGGCTCTCGCCGTCAAAGATCAGAATGTCGAACGCGGCTGTCCAGCTGGCGGAGTCGGATTGCCGATTTGGCGCATGGGGAACCAGAAAGGCGACGCCGCCGAACATGGCCACGCCCGTGAAGACGATGGCGGCGGTCACCGGATCGCCAATGACCAGACCGATGCGGCTGGATCCTGACGCCCCCCATCTGGCCGTGAGCGCGTTGGCAACGCGGCGCGCCAAGTTGAGCGTCTCACCGAACGAATAAACGCGCTCGTCTGTGACAAGATGGGGCCGCTTTGCGAAAGCGCGGGCGCGCCCAAGAATTTCGGGGATTGTCTTGGGCCCACGGAGAAAGCGTGGAGTCAACGGATCCGAATGATCGAGCTCAAACACGCCCGCGGGTCCGATCAGGCGGTCCACAAAATTGTCTGACGAAGTCACGCCGGCACCCCCGATGGAAAGCATTAACACGCCATGATCGGCACAACGCATCATATATACAGTTTATTTCGCCCAATATTTCGTAACATCAGCGTTCCGGATAGATTTAGCGCTATATGTGGACGAGTTGTTGGTTGACTTTCGGCTAGGAGAGCCGACGATATATTGTCGAATTAACAAAATCACGAGTCCGGATCAAATGACAACGCTTCGAATAATCGGCCTCTCCGTGGCGATTGCGGGAAGCGCCGCCATCGCAGCGGCTACCGTCGGATCCGACCGCTCCGGTGCCGAGAGCCCCCACAACGCCTGCATCGCCGAAGTCCGCGTCGCCGTCCTGCGGAGAGCCGGGCCGCGCAATCCAGGCTGCTGGAGCGTCGGTCCCCTTTCGCTCGGGATGACCCACGAGCAGATTCAGGCTCAGCTGGGGCCAGCCGATGCAGAGGGGGACCTTCGCTCCACCAGCGCCACGGGTCGCGCCTATCACGCGGCGGCATACCTCCTGCACGGCGGCCCAGGCCTGCGGGTTCTGCAATTGACGCTTGCAGGCGACCAGTTGGTGCGCATGACCAACAATTCGCCTACCATTTCGAGCGGAGATTGCGCCGTCCGCCTCAGCCCGGACACGACAGAGCCTGATCGCGATTTTCCGGCTTACGCAAAATTCGACGGCATCGCCGTCGGCGACAGCGCCGGCGTTCTGCCGGCCAAACTGGGGCGGCTTGGACTCTTGAACACGTCGGCTGACAGGGTCTCTTACTGGCCCACGCCACTTGCGTTCGACATCGACCCGGGCCGCTCCGACATCGTTGGATTCACCGTCGCGACAAATGCAGACGCCCTTGATGCGGGCGCCGTGGTTCAGCTTCGTGCGGCGCAAACGCCGCGCGGCTGCACATTGCGTATCGTCGGCCTCGCAGACGCAGTCCCGCCCGCGGCGCACTAAACCTTGCCGGCGCGCCGGCAAAAGGAAGGCGTTGGCGCATCGCGGGATTGAGCATCCGGCGGGCCCGCATGCGTGAGGTCGCCTGGGGACTTCAGCCGTCGACAGCAAGGGAGTCTTGTCCTGCGACCAAGGCGATATGCCGGCAAAAGCCTGCGAACTCCGGATATTCAAACAGCACGCCGGGATCTAAAATCACACCACAGTCCTCTTCCACCTTCATAAGCAACACCATCGACAGAATGGAATCTCCGCCAAGATTAAAAAAGTTGTCGTCCGACGCTACGGCGCTCACGGATAGAACATCTCTCCAGATCGCCTTGAGTGTGCTTTGTAAGTCCACGCTCATCGGCCCATATCCAGGAGAATGTCTGTAAGCTCGCCATATGCAAGCTTGCCGCCCTCTGTTCGCGGCAGTTCGTCGAGGCGCACAAAATGGGTTGCGCCATCAAAAATCTTCAATTCGCGCAGCTGTTGACGCCACCGGGCGATACGATCCGCCGGCTCTCCTGTGTAGAATACGCCAAGTTGACCACTGGCCGCCGCCAGTACCGCGCCACCCGTGAGGCGCTCGGAAAGGTCGTCCAGATCAAACCGCAATCCCTCTATCTTGGTCGTCCGGCCTAATCGTCCCTTGATATAGACCCGACCGTCGGTCACCTCTCCAAGATCACCCGTGGCCAGCACGCCGTGCGCGTCGTCACCACGACACAGATCGCGGCGGCTGGAGGCGTAACCGAGCATTACGTTGGGGCCTCGGTAGATCAATTCGCCGGCCGCGCTGACGCTAATCTCTCCGCGCGGGACGACCAGGCCGGCCGAGTCTGGGTGTCTGGGGAATTCGGTCGGCGGCAGCACTGAAATTCGGCCGGCGGCTTCGGTCGCGCCGTACATCTTGAATACATCAACGCCGCGCTCCGAAAGCGCGCCGACCATCCAGTCGGCCGCCGCTTCGCTCAACCGGTCTCCGGAGTGGGTCACAGCCGACAGGGTGGGCCAGTTCAGGCCCTGTGCCGAAAGCCGCATCAGGAGTTCATAGGAGCGACTGACACCGTGCAGGGTGTTGCAGTCCGTATCACTGAAAAGACGCCAGAACCTGGAATCAAGCAGGCTGCTGCGTATAAGCGCGATCGATCCGCCAGACAGAAGCGCACTGGTGATCGTGGATAGGCCATAGATGAAATGATACGGCAGGCAGGTCGGCGACCGACGGCTAGCGTCCAAAGACAATGCGTCGGATATCTGGCTCGCATTGGAGAATAGATTTTCAAACGATAGTCGTATCATCTTCGCGCTGCCGAGGGAGCCCGAGGTCGAAAGCATGAGGCCAAGGCTGTCATCGATCGGAAGATCAGGCCGCTCTGGACCCTCATCCATCAGACCGCGGCGACCAATCTCGATCTCCGGCAGGAACCTGGCGCGCAGGTCACAAAGGCGGATCTCGTCCAGGGTCGGCGCGTAGAGGTGAACGGCATGGCCGGCCTGCCAGGCGGCCAAGAGATGGCAGATCTGGCGCAGCTCAAGGCGCGCCTCGATGAAGACCAGCGCCTTTGTCCGCCTTTGGTAGATGGGCCGAAGCGCCGCCACATGCTCAAGCAGGGCTCGATAGCTGACGACGACGCCATCCTCTCCATCAAGGATGGCCGGGCGACCCAAATGTTCAGCCAGGGCCCGCCAGAAATGGTCCATGGAAGGGCTCGACATCGCGGCTCAAGCCCGCGCGGACGCAAGGTCGGCGGTCAGCGCGACATCGGAGACGGAATTGATGCAGATGGGTGACCCGTGGTCCATCTCGGGCAACAGGAAGGTCGCCGGCGCCAGATATCCGAACGACAGAATGATCCGGTCCCGGTCGCCAGCGACCGCCTCGGACGCGTGACGACGCTCGTTCGGGAAGAAGGCCAGCAAGGATCGCTCCGTCACGCCGATGATCTGGCGCTTGATGATCGGCATGCCGCCCGCCGCCGGCAGCTGCAGAAATAGATTGCAGCGCAGGTGGCGACAGCCGATGGGCGCATTGTCGATGTGTTCGTGTATGGCGCCGGCGCTTCGGATGACGCTCAGGTACCAGCCGAACTGCGGCTCCTGGACGACGCGGGAGCCGAGGTTCATCACGTCTTGCAGCCGCAACCGGACGGTTTGATAAATCTCGGGCACCGTCGAAAGCGTCTCTATTTTGCTGTATTGCCTGCCGCGACCATTGGGCCTCAGCTCCGGCTCCATGTCGCTGGCCCAGCGGAGCAACGTCTCTTGCTCGGCGTGGGTAATAAACTCCTGCAATACAATGACGTCTTCAGGGAGCAAGACATTTTGACTGGAGATGCCTGATGCTAAATTCGTCATTGTCAGCTGCTCCAAAAATTCCGCTCAGTCCAGTCCGCCAACCGTCCGCATATCGATGCTCATCGCGCCACGACCGCGTTCAGACCGAGATCCAAGCCGTTCAGATGTCCCGTCGCCGCAGCCAGGGCGAGCCGAGCCACGAACTCATCGTGAAGAGCGCCCTCAAGCTTCTGGCGCGAGGTGAAGAGGAGATGCTGGGCGACCAGCACGTCCTGCTCGGTTCGTTCCCCAGTCTCCAAGCCGAGGCGGACCCCCTGGAGGGCGGTCTCGTTGACTTCCACCTCTTGCCGATAGGCCGCGATAGCCTCCTGGGCGGCCTCGCGCCCATCCCAGGCGGTGCGGGCGGCGTATGAGGCGTCCATCCTCGCGGCCTGCACCTGCTGGTAGGCCTGGTCGGCCAGCGCCCGGGCGGACCTGACCTCGGCGTTCACGCCGCCGCCTGAAAAAATCGGCACGTGCAGTTGGATGAAGACGCCCGTGAGATCGTCGCTCTCGCCCTTTAGGTTCACGCCCTCCTGATGCTCGACCACCCCTTGCAGATTGACTTGTGGGTAGCGTTCGCTTCGGGCGATCGCTACCTCCTGGTCCGCCGCCTTGGCCGAGAATAAGGCGGCGAGCACGTCCGGGGAATTGCCTTGGCTTTCGCTGACGGCGTCGTCCCGACTTTGGGATAATCTCAGGTTCAACATCAAGGGGCCGCCGATGGTGGTCGGCTCCAACGAGGTATCGCGCTGGAAGGCGGAGCGCGCGCGAAACAGGTCCGCCTGGGCGACCGCGCGATCGGCCTGCGCGCCCGCCAGAGCCGCTTGCGACTGTGCGAGATCCGCGCGGGTCGCCGTGCCGGCCTTGTAGCGACCGGTCGTTTGGCTCACCTCCGATTTGAGCACGGCGATATTGTCGTCGGCGAGCGCGAACTCGTTCTGTGCAAGCAGCAGATCGGCGAAATCGTCGGCCGCCTTGCCGATCACCTGGGCTTCGATGCTGGCCAGTCGATAGGTCTCAGACGTGATCAGGGCCTTGGCCTGGCCATATCGCGCGAAAATCTCCCCGCCGTGAAACAGGGCCTGGTTTGCGGTGAGCCCGTATGTGCTGGTCGGAAGGTTGTTGAGCGCCAGATTGCTGGCCCCGTTCGATGCATCCGCGGCCGATACGTGGGTGGTCTGCTGCACCTGACCATCGGATGCGTCAAAGGACAGGTGCGGCAGCGCTTCGGCCAGCGCCTCCTGCTTTTTTTGCCTAGTCGCCGCGAGCTCGGAGCGCGCCGCATTCAGCTTGGGGTTCTGGCTGTAGGCCGCCGCCATTGTCCCGGTGAGGGTTTGCGCCTCGCCAAACACCGGAACGGCAATATCGGCCAGCCACATCAAGGCGGCGCACCCGAAGGCAATGCCTGTCCTACCGCTCATGGCCGGATTCCGAGGTGATCTCGACGAGCGGCGCCAACAGATAGTTGATCGCCCGTCGCTTCCCGGTCAGAACCTCGACCGTCACATTCATCCCTGGTGTCAAAGGAAGGCTCGCTCCCCGGCTGCGAAAACTTGCTCCGTCGAGCGCAATCGTGACGAGGTAGACTAGGCCGCGCACGGGAGGCGTTGGAGCCGCCGCCGATTGATTGGGTTCCGGCACGGTCAGACGGGTGTCCCGGTCCAGGCTCAGGTCCTGAACCGCGATGGCGTCCTGCGAAATTCGCACGACGCGCCCTTTTATGGTGCCGTAGTGGGTGAAGGGGTAGGCGCCGATCTTGATCACCGCCTCCTGGCCGATCTTCACGAAGCCGATGTCTTTGTTCTGAATCTGGGCCTCGATCTCAAGCTGACCTTGGTGAGGTACGATGGTCATCAGCTGCTGCCCCGCGCCGACGATCTGGCCGAGCGTGGTGACTTCGAGTTGCTGCACCGTTCCAGAAATGGGGGCCCTGACCACTGAACGACCGAGCGCGGCGTTCGCCTTGACCAGCTCCTGATCGACCTGGTCCCGCTTGTTCTCATCGTCCGTCAGGTAGGACGCATTGTCGGCGATGAATTTGGAAACCAAGGTGGACGCTTCGCGTATGAGCGTGGCCGACGACGCCTGCAAGGCGCTGATCTGGCCGACGGCCTGTGTGATGTCGATGGTCTCCCTGCCGAGATCGAGCCGGGCGTCCAGAACATTCGATAGAGATTCCCATCCATCATGTTGCAGTTGTGCGCGCATCGCGAATTTGCGCTGCAGATCACTTCTGACAGATTGGTCCGCGTCGATGGTTGTGTGCAAAGCCAACGCTTGCGCATCGTTTTCGGCGATCTTCGCGTGAAGCTCCGCGATCGACGCCGCCAGGGCGGACAGGTCTGCCGCCAACAGACGCCTCTCCGAGCTGGCTTCCTCCTTTCCGAGCGCCGCAGGGAAAGCCAGAGCCGGCGCCGCCGTCATCCTGCCGGATTGGGCGGCCGTGATTTCCGCCTGCCGGCGCGTGATCTCCGCGTCGAGCGCCAACGCCTTCTGTTGCGCCGCGCTCGCCGTTGCGGCGGTATCGGTGGGATCCAGTTCGAGAAGGGCCTGACCGGCCTCGACATCGCTGCCTTCCCCGACGTCGATGTGCGTCACCTTGCCGGCGTCGGCCGGCTGGACGACCTTGCTCCGCCCGATCGGCTGAATGCGGCCGGTGCCTTCGGCATATATGTCGATCTGGCCTACCACGCCGGCGATCAGGGCTGTTGCGACCACCGCCCAGATGACCATCGCCAGATTGAGCCGGATCGGCGAGGCCGGCGCCTCGACAAGGCCGCGCGCCGGGCTCAGGAAATCGAATTCATCGCGGAGCAGCCCGCCCGATCGTCGCGGTCTGCGCCTCAAGAGCAGCCGCGCAAACGGGTGCTTCGATGCGTGCCTGGCCGGGGATGGGGGCGCGCCTTCCCGCTGAGTTGAAGAGGAGAGCGGGCCTGTCATCAGGCGGTCTCGCCCTGCAGGCGCCAGAGCGCCGCATAGATGCCGCTCCGCGCGGAGACCAGATCCTCGTGGCTGCCATTCTCGACGATCCGCCCGTTCTCGACGGCATAGATCCTGTGGCACCTGCGCACCGAAGCAAGCCGATGAGCAATGATGATCACCGTGCGACCATCACAGATCTGCTGCATGTTCTGATGCACAATGCGCTCGCTCTCATAGTCGAGCGCGCTGGTCGCCTCGTCGAAGATCAGTATCTTCGGATCGCGAATCAGGGCCCTGGCGATCGCAATACGTTGCCGCTGTCCGCCCGACAGGTTGGCGCCCCGCTCCTCGATCATCATGTCATAGCCGTTGGGCAGTTTACGGATGAATTCATCGGCGCCTGCGAGCGTGGCGTAGTAGACGACGTCGCTGCGAGAGAGCCCTGGCGCTGACAGGGCGATGTTGTCGTGAATGCTTCTGTTGAACAGAAGATTTTCCTGCAGCACCACCCCGATCTGGCGCCTCAGCCACACTGGATTGACGTCACAAAGATCGTGACCATCGATGGTGATCCGGCCCTCATTCGGCAGATAGAGGCGTTGGATCAACTTGGCGATGGTCGACTTACCCGACCCCGAGGCGCCGACAATCCCGATCACTTCGCCTGGCGCGATCTCCAGGCTGACGTTCTCAAGCGTCGCGGCCGAATTATCCGCGTCATATCGGAACGTGACGCCTGAAAACCCGATCGCGCCGGTGATGCGTCCGGTGCTCAGCACCGCGTTCCGACCGGCCTCGGGCGGCGTATTCAGAATATCGCCGAGCCGGCTCACGGACAGCTGAACCTGCTGAAAATCCTGCCAGAGGTTGGCCAACCGCATGATCGGACTAGTGATCTGCGCATTCAGCATGTTGAAGGCCACCAGGCCGCCAACGGAAAGACGCCCGGCGATCACCTCCTGGGCACCGACACAGATGATGGCGATGGTCGACGCCTTGATGACGAAACCGATCATGCTCTGACCGAACGCCACCAGCATCTGGGCCGAAAATGACGAGCGGATGTAGGCGGCCAGACGCTCTTCCCACTGTTCTCCGATCACCGACTCCGCCGCCGCGGACTTCAGCGTCGGCGCCCCGACAATCGCTTCCACCAGAAGCTGCTGCGAAGCGGCGCCGCGGTTGAATTTCTCGGCGACCAGCTGTTGCAGCAAGGGCCGGATGAAGAGGCACGCGCCGGAAAGTAGAATGATGGCGCCTGACGCGATGAGCGCCAGCCTCCACGAATAAAGGAACATCACTGCAAGAAAGAGGCTCGCGAATATGGCATCAACCGCTGATGTCAGACCTGCGCCGGTAAAGAACGATCGGATGGTCTCCAGCTCGCGCACCCGGGCGACCGTCTGGCCAGCGGCCCTTGTCTCGAAATAGCGCAACGGCAAGGCCATCAAGCGCTTGAACAACGCGGCGCCCAACTCGACATCAATACGGTTGGAGGTATGCGCAAGCGCATATGTTCGTAAATATTGTAGAATCGCATCAAAGACCGCTACAGCGATCATCACTAAGGTAATGAGCGTCAGCGTCGATAATGACTGATGCACGAGAACCTTGTCGATGATCAGCTGGAAGAACAGCGGGTTCGTCAGCGCAAACAGCTGCAATACAAACGAACTGATCAACACATGCGACAGGGGCTTCTTGTAACGCCAAGCCACATCGAAGAACCAGCGGAAGCCAAACTGATCCGACGTGGCTGGATCATCCCAGCGCCTCGCCACGAGAATGGCTCGGCCGCTGCAGATCTCGGCCAGACGCGGCCATTCCATCGGCTCGGAAATCGAAGCGCGGGCCAGTTGAAGCGCAGGTCGTCCATCCCGCGACGACCGGAGCACGGCGAAACGTCCATCAACGAGCTCGATGATCAGGGGCCGCGGCAGGGCTTTAAAGCCGGCAATGGCCAACCGCGAAATGGGCTTGGCGCGCAGGCCATTCGCCTTGGCCGCCCTGATTATCTCCCTGAAACCGGCATACCGGTCGCCCAACCCCAGATCCTGGCCCAACTCCTCTGGGCTCAATCTCACCTGATGGTTGCGCGCCACGCGGGCCAAAGCCCACAACCCGGAATCAACTCGGCCAGGCGGCGCCGCAAGTATAACATCGTCTAATCTATGTAATTTCGGCACGCTGCAGCCCTGGAAAATTGGCTCATATTGGAGCGACCAACGCGCAATTGGTCATAACCATTGACTCGTTTTTACCACCTATCAAGAGAATTTTTTGCGTTCGCAACCGAAAAATTGGCTTGCGCGGGGAAAAATGGTATGCAAGCTGAGCGTGCGTTCACCCGGTGATGCGCTCGGGCTGCGGGCGATGGATAAGATAAGGAATGGTAACGTCACGAGTAAATGGCGGATTTATAGGTTTGGTCGGCGAAGTTAACCCAAATTAAGGCTTACCATATCTGTAGCATAATCCCTTCTTGCTGTCTCTTGCGGTACTTGCGTAAATCTATTTGGCAACGCAAATCCAACAATGACATGGAGATGTGAACATGGGCTTCGGTGGAGGATTTGGTGGGGGGGGCTACGGCGGCTATGGCGGCGGCTATGGCGGCGGCTATGGCAGCGGCGGATACGATGGGGGCTATGGATACACGCCCGCTGACTATTCCACCTCGGACTTTGCCACGGCGACAGCGGCCACCGCATCCAACGGCACGGTGCAGTACACCTACGACGTGTCCACGGTCACGGTAACGGCAAACCACCCGACGCGTGACAACAATCCCGGCGATATCCGGACCGGCACGTTTACAACAACGGCGCCATCGGCAACGACGGCGGCTTTGCGATTTTCCCGAATCCGCAATCGGGCTATAATGCGGAGAAGACGTTGATCGAGTCAAAACCGAAGTCTTGGACGATATCCCAACTCATCAACGCTCTCTCCCCGAGTAGCGATCACAACGACACCACGCAGATGGTCAGTGAGATCACCTCTTGGAGCGGGTTGTCGTCGACTCAGACCTTGGGAAGCTTAACCTCGGCCCAGATGACTTCACTGGTGAACGCCTACGGCCGCGCCGAGGGCTATACCCCGCATTGAGTTCTCTGCCCGGAGAGCCGAAATGATTGAAGACTGTGAGCCGCAGCCCCCAGGTGACTTGATTGGTTCGGACGTCGCGGCGGAGGCCAATGCCATCGCCGCGGCGCTCGATCTCGCTAAGGATCATCTGGAAAACGGCCGGGCGGCGGATGGCCGCGGGGTGCTGACCGACGCCCTGCGGCGCCGTACTCACCCCAAGCTCTGGTACGCCCTGGCCGAGGTGGAAATCGAGGCCGGCGATTTTGAAGCCGCCCGCCTGTGCCTGGGCCATGCGTTGGACCTCAATCCGCGGGCGGCGGGACTTTGGGACCGGCTCGGAATGCTGCATCTCAAACAGCGCCGCGCACGTTCTGCTGAAGCCTGTTTTTGTCGGGCGATCGCCCTGGCCCCTGGCAACCCCTCCTACAACCATAATCTGGGTCTCGCGCTCAGGGCAGATCGGCGCGACTCCGAGGCGATCCTTGCGTTCGACGCCGCCCTTCGGCTTGCGCCGGACCGCACCGACTCCGTCTGGGAGCAGGGCGAAAGCCTGCGAAGGATGGGCCAATACGACCGCGGCTGGCCCGCCTATCACGCCCGACGACACCTGCCGAATTGGCGCCAATCGCACCTCAACAGCAATGAGGCCGCCGCGGCCCGCCAACCGCAGCAAGAGATAGGCCGCCACGTTCTGCTGCTGAGCGAACAGGGACTGGGTGATCACATCTGGTGCCTCCGGTACCTGCCGGCCCTGCTGGCCGATGGGCGCGGCGTGCGAATGCAATGTCCGGCTCCGCTTGCCCAGCTGGTCCGGCGAAATTGGCCTCAGGTTGAGATTGTCGACCGTACCGCTCCGGTGGAAGAGCGCTGGGAGCCGGTGTTTATTTGCGATCTCCCAGCATACTTTCACCAGATGCGCGGCGAGCCGGTCAGCGGCGCCCCCTACATCACCGCCGACCCTAAGAGGCCGGCGCCCCTGCCGCCCGGCGGCAAACTTCGAGTGGGGTTCGCCTGGTCCGGAAACGTGTCCTGGGGCAACAACAAGAACCGTAGTATCCGCCTTTTGCCCATGCTCAGAGCGCTGCTGGTTCCCGGCGTGCAGCTGTTCGTCTTTCAGAAAGGGCCGGCAAGAGAGGCGCTTCAGTCCGTCTCGCCCGCCCTGCGAGACCAACTCGTTGATCTCGACGACGCCATCGACGACTTCGAGGACACGGCGGCGTTTCTGCGCGCTATGGACCTGCTGGTGGCGGTCGACACCTCCGTGGTCCACCTGGCGGGAGCAATGGGCATCCCGTGCTGGATGCTCACCAACCATGTTGGGCACTGGCTCTGGGAAACCGATCCGGAGCGGACGGCCTGGTACGACTCCGTCCGGCTGCTGCGCGCGGAGACCTGGAACGGATGGCGCACCGTCCTCGACAAGATCAACGCGGGGCTTGTCCACGCGACCCGGTAGTCATTCCGTCAGGAGAGCCATCAAGAGCATGCCCAGCAATCTGCACTTCATCTCCGG
>Ga0302314_10002222_pt1 | contig 36217 bp, 29 predicted proteins | sample III_Palsa_N2_3_FD_200533 | JGI IMG/M metagenome (GOLD analysis project Ga0302314, IMG submission 200533) | Peat permafrost microbial communities from Stordalen Mire near Abisko, Sweden - III_Palsa_N2_3 | ecosystem: Environmental > Terrestrial > Soil > Palsa > Peat permafrost | place: Sweden...
GTGGCGGGACCGCGCCGGATTCGCACCGGCTTCCTCTCCATGCCTCCGTATGGCCCATTGATCCCACCATGCGGCCGGATGACGCGTCAACACGCCGTCCAGCGACGATGGTCACACCAGAGGCCCGGCCTGGTTGCTCTGGCCGGGCCCGCTCCGCGACCCGGCCCGAGCAAGCCGGGCCGGGCCCGCTCCGCGACCCGGCCTGAGCAGTTGGGCCGGGCCCGCTCCGCGACCCGGCCTAAGCCGCGCTGTCGCGCCCCTGCACGCTCGGCGGGTTGATGCTGCCGGTGATCTGCCGCGGCTGGTTCCTGACCAGGCTCAGCAGCTCCGCGCCGCCCTGGGTGAGCTGGGCGACCGGCGTGGACCGGTTCTGCGGGCCGCTCTCGATCTGCCGTCGGAGCACCTGCTCGGCCGGACTCGCCGGCGGTCGGAGCATCCGGTCCTCGAACCAGGCGAGGCCGAGGATGACGAGCAGCCCCAGCGGGGCGACGAGCAGCCAGGTAAGAACAGCCATGGGCACTCCTTGGTCGTCGAGTGCTGCGCTCCGGTCACCCCCGGATCCAAGCCTCGGCCCCGGGTGCGGATTCCGCATCTCGGAGTGCCCACGACCGGTCGCTCTGTGTCAGAGTCCCTGGTGGAAGCCGTTCCCCCGGCGCGGTCAGTGCCGCCCGGAGATCACGTCGGCGACCCTGGCGATCGGCGAGGTGGTCGCCCGCCCGGCCAGCTCCTGCCGGTCCGCCGCGTGGTAGGCCGCGTACATCCCGTGGACGCCGATCCAGCGGAACGGCTCCGGCTCCCAGCGGCGGACCTGGTGGCCGACCCAGGGCAGTGCCGTCAGCTCGGTGCCCTCGGTGCCGTGCAGCTCCCGCAGCACCAGGTCGCGCAGGGTCCGCGCGGCCAGGTTGGTGGTGGTCACGCCGCTGCCGACGTAGCCGCCGGCCCAGCCGAGGCCGGAGACCCGGTCCAGCTCGACGGTGGAGCACCAGTCGCGCGGCACGCCGAGCACGCCCGACCAGGCGTGGTCGATCCGGACGTCCTTCGCCGCCGGGAAGAACCGGGTGACGATCTCCCGCAGCTGGTCGATGGTCTGCTGCGCGGTCACGCCGTCGTTGTCGGTCCGCGAGCCGAAGCGGTAGGGCACGCCGCGCCCGCCGAGCGCGATCCGGTCGTCGGCGGTGCGCTGGGCGTACATGTACGCGTGCGCCATGTCGCCGAGGGTCTCCCTGGCCTCCCAGCCGACCGAGTCCCAGAAGGACTGCGGCAGCGGCTCGGTGACGACCATGGAGGAGTTCATCGGCAGCCAGGAGCGCCGCTCCCCGCGCAGCGCCGAGGTGAAGCCCTCGGTGGCGCGCAGCACGAACCGCGCCGAGACCGTGCCCCGCGCGGTCACCGCCCGGGCCGGCCGGCCCGCCTCGGCCGGCAGGATCTCGGTGACCGCGCTGCCCTCGTGGACCACCACGCCCAGCGACTCCACCACCCGGGCCAGCCCCTGCACCAGCTTGGCCGGCTGGATCCGCGCGCCGTGCGGGGTGTAGCTGCCGCCGAGGGTCCCGGCGACATTGATCCGCGCCGTCGCCTCGGCCGCGCTCAGCAGCACGTGGTCGGTCTCGCCGTAGGCGTGCTCGCCGTCGACGTAGCCCTGCAGCCGGGACAGCTGGGCCGGGGTGTAGGCGACCTCCATCATCCCGCCCTTGACGATGTCCGCGTCGATGGACTCGGCCGCGCAGACCTCGATCACCTCGTCCACCGCGCGGTTCATCGCCTGCTGCATGGCGACCGCGCCCGGCTTGCCGTACTTCCGGGCGAAGACCCCGCGCCCGGCGAAGCCGTTGTAGAGCCAGCCGCCGTTGCGGCCGGACGCGCCGTAGCCGCAGAAGCGCTGCTCCAGCACCGTGATCCGGAGTCCCGGGTCGGCCTTCTTCAGGTAGTAGGCGGTCCACAGGCCGGTGTAGCCGCCGCCGACGATGCAGATGTCGGCCTCGGCCGAGCCGTCGAGGGGCGTGCGCGGCGCGGGGAGTCCCAGCGCCGAGTACCAGAACGAGACACCGCCGTTGGCGATGGCTGACGTGCCCATCAGGGGACCTGCTTCCGGAGCGGGGGGAAATGTAGCGATGGGGGACCGTAACCATCGGCGCTGAGCAGCAGCAATGCGCAGACTGTCACCCTTGTGGAGGCAAACGGGACACAGCGTCGGATGGACGCGCCCGACTGGCGGGATCGGGGGCCCGGTACTGGGATGGAGGGAAGGCACGGACCGACAGGGACGGACCGGCGGACTCTCGGGAGCGACATGCGTTGGGGACGGGCAGCAGCGGTCGCCGGTGCGGCGGCCCTCGGAGCGGGCGCCGCGGCACTGATCGCAGGGCGGGCCGTGTCCGAGTTCTCGGTGCGGACCGGGGGCGACGCGCCCGCCGACGCCGGCGGGCTGCGGGTGCACACCGCCGGTGACGGGAAGGTCGAGCTGACCCGGAGCGTCGAGACGCTCCGCCCCGGACGCTACGCGCTGGAGTGGGACACCCCCTTCGGCCCGGCCCGCACGGTGATCGGCCCGGTCCTGGGCACCACCCCGCAGACCGTGGTCCGGCGGCTGGTGAACCCGGACGGCTCGACGCCCTCGGACGGTTCGGCGCCGCCGGCCGGGACCCCGGTCCGGATGACCCCCCGGGTCTACGCCGGGGACCCGCACAGCGCCCTGGGCCTGCCCTACAACGAGGTCGAGGTGCGCGGCGAGCTCGGCCCGATGCCGGCCTGGCACCTGCCGGGCGCCCGGGGGGTGTGCGTGGTCGCGGTCCACGGTATCGGCGCCGACCGGGAGCAGGTGCTGCCGCTGCTGCCGCTGTTCCACCGGCTGAAGCTGCCGGTGCTGGCGGTGACCCTGCGGAACGACGAGGGCGCCCCGCCCTCGCCGGACGGCCTCGCCCACGCCGGCGACACCGAGTGGCGCGACGTCGAGGCCGCCGTCCAGCTGGTGCTGGACGGGACCGCCGACAGCGTGCTGCTCTACGGCTGGTCCACCGGGGCGACGGCGGTGCTGCAGACCTTCGACCGCTCCCCGTGGCGGGACCGGGTGCGCGGGATCGTCCTCGACTCGCCGGTGCTGGACTGGCGCGACACCGCCCGTCGGCAGGCCACCCGGCGGGGCGTGCCCGGCTCGCTCGCCGCGCTCGGCGTCCGGGCCGCCGAGGGCCGCGCCGGGGTGGACACCGCCGCCATCGACCGGATCGCCCTGGGCGCCGAGATCGACGTCCCGCTGCTGCTGCTGCACAGCCCCGACGACACCGTGGCGCCGATCGACCCGGTCCGCCGGCTCGCCGCCAACACCGAGGAGTGGGTGCTGTTCCGGGAGTTCCCCTGGGCCGAGCACGAGGCCCTGTGGAACGCCGACCCGAAGGGCTACGACGAGATCCTGCGCCGCTACCTCACCCCTCTCCTGTGACCCATCCGTCACCAATCCGGGACACGTTGGAAGCCGCCGCGCCTGAGGATGTGACAACTGCCATGCCAACGGGGAAGACTGCACGGCGTGACGTCCCGGAACTCGCGCGACCGTGATGCCCGACCCACGGGTGGCACCGCTCAGGTGACCAGGCTGCCCACGGCTGTGCGTCCCACGCAGCCGCACAGCAGCACCCAGCCCCGACCCTCGACCCAAGCCCGCCGCACCCCACCGGCCGGGCTGCCAGGACCCGCCCAACTGTCCCCACTGGCCCGACGGCTGCTCGCCGACGCGGTGCGGATCGCCCACTGGGCGGGTGACCTCCCCAGCGTCGACCGACGCGGGGACCTGCACGAGGCCGACGCCCACGCGGCCGGCCTCGCTCTGGGACTGACCATGCCCGCCGCCGCCGAGGCCTGGGAGCGGGCCCGGCTCACCGGGCTGGTCGAGCTCCGCGGCACCGGCGCCGTCCCCGGCTGGCGGCTGCACGCCTGGGCCCACGACGACGAGGCCGTGCTGCGCGGCTGGGCGGCGCTCTTCGACGCCTGGACGCTGCTGGTGCCGGTCCCCGACCGGGCGCTCACCTCGCTGGCCGGGCTCGCCGTCGACCACGCCCCGCAACTGCTCTCCTTCCTGCACCTGGTGGACGACCCGGTGCCGCTCAGCGAGCTGCACGAGCTGCTGCGGCGCGGCCTGGAGGAGCAGTGGCACGGGGGAGTGCACCCCTCCCTCGGCGCGCCCGTCCCGCACGCGGCCTGGGCCGTCTCGGCGGTGCGCGGGGACAGCGCCCTCGCGCTCACCCTCACCCCGGGCCCGGCCGAGGTGGCCGACGTCCTCGACTGGATGCTCGACGGCTTCGCCGCCGTGGGCGCCCTCAACCGCACCCAGGGCGAGGCCGGCGAGCCCTGCGCCGACCTCACCCCGCTCGGCCACTGGGCGGTCCGGGCCAAGCTCGAAGAGATCTGCACGGTCGCCCAGACCGCGGCCGGCCACATCGAGCAGTCGGCGCTGGAGCTGCTCAGCGCCTGTGCCGGCTACTCGCCGGGCCCCGCCCGCGCCGAGTACCGGGCCTGGCTGGCGGCCCGTCAGACCGACCGGGCCGTGGCCGACCTGCTCGCCGTCGCCCGGGGCGAGGACGCGCTGCTGCGCGGCCTGGCCTTCGAGGCGCTGCGGGTCGCCGGGCACCCGGCCGAGCCCGCCGTCCGCGACTGCGCGGAGGAGCCGCTGCTGCGCCCCTACGTGCTGCTGTGGCTGGCCGAGCAGACCGACGAGGGGGTGCTGCCCTCGGACGTCCTCGGCCAGGACGACGCCGCGTGGCTGTGGGTCGACACCGGCGCGGCCGTGCTGGAGCACGGCGACACCGCGATGCTGGTCCGCCATGTCCAGGGCGCCGCGGACGGCGACCCGAGCCGGCTGTTCGCGCTCGCCCGCCGGATCGGCCACCCCCGGGCCGGGCAGGTGCTGGCCGCGGTCGCCTCCGCCCACCCCGATCCCGGTGTGGCCCGTGCGGCGCGCCGCAGTGCCTTCAGCGTCCACGAGGGCGGACGCTGACCCGGACGACAGCCGACGGGGCCCGCCGGGCCCGAGAGGAGTCCGCAGTGGGTCCAAGGGCAGTGGGTCCAAGGGCAGTGGGTCCAGAGGCAGTGGGTCCCAGGGCAGGGGAGACCGGTGCCGAGCCGCCGCGGGTGACCGCGGCCCGGCTCGGCGGCCAGGGCGTGGTCGGGCTGGCGCTGAGCTTCGTCGACAACGCCGGGATCGCCCGGGTCAAGGGCGTCCCGATCGCCCGGCTCGCGGACGCGGCCGAGCAGGGCGTCGGGATGTCGCCGGTGTTCGACACCTTCCTGGTGGACGACTCGACCACGCAGGGCCGCTGGCTCGGCGGCCCCGACGGCGACCTGCGGCTCTTCCCCGACCTCGGCCGGGCCGTCGCCCTCGCCGCCCAGCCCGGCTGGGCCTGGGCCCCGGCCGACCGGTACCACCAGGACGGCCGCCCCTACGCCGCCTGCCAGCGGCAGTTCGCCGCCCGCACGGTGGCCCGCGCCGCCGGGCACGGGCTGCGGCTGCTGGCCGCGTACGAGGTGGAGTGGACCGTACGGCGCGAGGACGGCAGCCTGCCGACCGGGGGTCCGGCCTACGGGCTGCACCGGCTCACCGACCTCTCCGACTACCTCCGCGACCTGCTGACCGCCCTGGACGAGCAGGGCCTGGCCGTCCAGCAGCTGCACCCCGAGTACGCCCCGGGGCAGTTCGAGGTCTCCGTGGCCGCCGAGGACCCGGTCGCCGCGGCCGACACCACCGTCCTGGTCCGGCACACCGTCCGGGCCGTGTCCGCGGCCCACGGGCTGCGCGCCTCGTTCGCCCCCGCGGTCGCGCCCGGCGGCGTCGGCAACGGCGCCCACCTGCACGTCAGCCTCTGGCGGGAGGGGCGGAACCTGCTCACCGGCGGCCCGGGACGGCACGGTCTGCGCGAGGAGGGCGAGGCGTTCCTGGCCGGGGTGCTGGCGGAGCTGCCCGCACTGCTGGCGATCGGCGCACCCAGCCCGGCCTCCTACCTCCGGCTGGTGCCCTCGCACTGGGCCGGGGCCCACCACTGCTGGGGCCCGGAGAACCGCGAGGCGGCGCTGCGGCTGGTGCCGGGCCTGCCCGGACGCCCGGAGACCGCCAACGCCGAGGTCAAGTGCTTCGACGGGGCGGCCAACCCCTACCTGGCGGTCGGCGCGGTGATCGCCGCCGGACTGGCCGGGATCGAGGCCGGCGCGGTGCTGCCGGAGGAGGTCGGCGGCGACCCCTCGGACCGGCCCGGCGTCCCCCGGCTGCCGCAGTCGCTGCCGGAGTCCCTGGCCGCCTTCGAGGCCTCGGAGGTGCTCCGGGAGGCCCTCGGCGAGATCGCCCACGACACCTTCGCCGCGGTCCGCCGGGCCGAGGCGCAGCTGCTGGCCGGTCTTGACCCGGAGGCCCTGATCGACGCCACCCGCTGGCGCTACTGATGCGCGCGGCGGAGTGGACGGACCTGCCGCTGCTCGACCACCACTGCCACAGCGTGGTCGCCGCCGAGCTCTCCGACGACGGCTTCGCCTCGCTGCTCACCGAGTCCGACCGGCCCCCGGCGCCGGGCACCACGCCCTGGGACGCCGCCCTCGGCCTGGCCGTGCGCCGCTGGTGCCCTCCGGCGCTCGGCCTGGAGCCGCACGCCCCCGCCGCGACCTATCTGGCCCGCCGCCGCGAGCTGGGCCCGCAGGCGGCCGCACAGCGGCTGCTGCGGGCCGCCGGTCTTGAGACCTGCCTGGTCGACACCGGGCTGACCGAGGCGGCCGGTCTGCCGCTGCTGGGTCTCGCCGCCCTCGGCGCCACCGGCGCGGTCCGGGTCCGCGAGGTCGTCCGGCTGGAGACCGTCGCCGAGACCCTGCACGGCGCCACCACCGCCACCCGCTTCGCCGGGGCGTTCGCCGCCGCCCTCGCCACCGCGACCACCGGGGCGGTGGCGGTGAAGTCGGTCCTCGCCTACCGCCACGGCCTGGGCATCGACCCGGAGCGCCCGGCCCCGGCCGCCGTCGCCTGCGCGGCCGGGGAGTGGCTGTCCGCCGCCGGGCCCCGGCTGGACCACCCGGTGCTGCTCCGCCACCTGCTCTGGACCGCGCTCGACCTCGGGCTGCCGATCCAGCTGCACACCGGCTTCGGCGATCCCGACCTGGCCCTGCACCGGGCCGACCCGGCGCTGCTCGCGCCCTTCGTCCGGGCGGCCGAGCCGACCGGCGTCCCGCTGGTGCTGCTCCACTGCTACCCCTACCACCGGCAGGCGGCCTGGCTGGCCCAGGCCTTCCCGCTGGTCCACTGCGACCTCGGGCTGACCCTCTCCTACGCCGGGCCCGGGGCCGCCCGGGTGCTGGCCGAGTTCCTGGAGCTGGCGCCCTTCGGCAAGCTGCTCTTCTCCACCGACGCCTACGGCCTGCCGGAGCTGTTCCTGACCGGCGCGGCGGCCTTCCGCCACGCCCTGTCCACGGTGCTCCGGTCCTGGACCGACGAGGGCGCCTGCGCGCCCGCCGACACCGCGCGGCTGGCCGGGCTGGTCGCCTCCGGCAACGCCCGGCGGGTCTACTCCCTCTGAGGAGCCGCTCCGAGGCCGAGGCGCCTCCGGCTGCCGAGAACTTCCGGCTCGCGGAAATAATCCCTGACTTGTCAGACGTTATGCCTGGTGACCGGACGGGGACATTCCGTCGGGGAACCACGAGGAGAGGCAGGAACCCATGGCCAGGATCGCCGTCATCGGAGCCAACGGAAGCATCGGTCAGCGCATCGTCACCGAGGCGCTGAACCGGGGCCACCAGGTCACCGCCGTCGTCCGGAAGCCGGAGGACTACACCCGCACCGCCGAGGGCCTCGGTGTCACCGCCGGGGACGTGCTCGACGCCGTCTCGGTGGCCCGGGTCGCGGCCGGGCAGGACGTCCTGGTCAGCGCCGTCGGCGGCGGCTACGGCGACGGCCCCGGCCACGCCGCGCTGATCGAGCCCGCCGCCCGCGCCCTGGTCGAGGGCCTGCGGACGCTCGGCGCCGACGCCCCCCGGCTGATCGCCGTCGGCGGCGCCGGCAGCCTGGAGACCGCCCCCGGCGTCAAGGTCTGGGACGCGCCCGGCCTGCCGGAGTGGCTGCTCCAGATCATGCACGCCCACGGCGACGCCCAGGAGCACTACAACTCCGTCACCGACGTGCGCTGGACCGTCCTCAGCCCGGCCGGCACCATCGAGGCCGGCCAGCGCACCGGCGACTACCGCACCGGTACCGAGCAGTTGGTCGTCGACGCCGAGGGCCGCAGCTACATCACCTCGGAGGACTACGCGGTGGCGCTGGTCGACGAGATCGAGGAGCCGCAGCACATCGGCCGGCGCTTCACGGCCGCCCGCTGAGCCGAGCCGCCCGCTGAGCGGAGCCGCAGCGGAGCGGTACGGTAGGGGTCCGGTTCGTTGAGCAAGCGACAGGCGCCAGGCGGCGGAGAGGGCGGCGCCCATGACGGAACGTCAGGAGATCGGCTCCGCCGCCGAGGCGGTCGCCGACGAGCGGATCCAGGCCTTCGGCGTGGTGCTCACCACCGCCGCCCGGCTGGAGCGGCTGCTCGGTCTGGCGATGGAGCGCGACAGCGGGCTCACCCACCCGATGTTCGAGGTGCTGCTGCTGCTCGCCGCCGCCCCCGGGGGCGTGCCGATGGGGGACCTCTCCCGGGGGCTGGTGCTCACCAGTGGCGGGGCGACCCGGCTGGTCGACCGGATGGTCGAGGCCGGGCTGGTCGCCCGCGAGCGCTCGCGCGAGGACAAGCGGGTGCAGGTGGTCACCATGACCCCGGCCGGCTCCGAGCGGATGGTCGAGGCGGCCCGGCGGCACGCCGCCGAACTGGAGCGGCATGTCTACGACGTGCTGGCGCCGGAGCAGATCCGGGCCGTCATCGACGGCCTGGACCAGCTGGGGCGGCATGTCAGCGACGCCCTCCCGCCGCTGGGCTGACCCGTCCCGCCGCGCTGCGCGTCAGGGCGGGCCTGACCAGCGGTCCGGCGCCCTTCACCGAGCGGATGATCGGCGCCGTCTCGACCTGCCTGATCGCCGGCAGCGAGGCGATCCTGGTGGTCAGGTAGGTGTAGACGGCGGGGGTGTCCCGGCAGAGCACCACCGCGTGCAGATTGGTCCGGCCGGTGGTCGCGCAGACGTAGGCCACCTCCGGGTGGTCGGCCAGCGCCTGCCCGGTCGCGGCCAGCTCGGACGGGGCGACCGAGAGCCAGAGCATCGCCCGCGAGGCGGTGCCGAAGATCTCGTGCCCGAAGTCCACGTCCAGATAGAGCGCCCCGCACTCGCGCAGCTCCGCCATCCGCCGCCGGACCGTGCTCTGCGACCAGCCGGTGGCCTCCGCCAGCTCGGTCAGCGGCGCCCGGCCGTCCTGGAACAGCACCGCCAGCATCCGCCGGTCGCCCTCGTCCAGCCGGACCGGCCCGGAGGCGGCGCGGACCGCCGGCGGGGGGCCGAGCCGCTCGATCTGCTCCCGGCTGAGCGTGCTGGACTTGCTGAACAGGCTCAGCGAGCCGCCGAAGAAGGTGTGCATCACGCAGTGCGCGGTCACCCCGATCACGCTGGGCGTCCGCGGCAGCCGCTGCAGCAGCAGCGCGTGCTCGTCCTCGCCCGGGGCGGAGCGGACGATGCAGGTGATCTCGGTGCCCCCGGAGTTCAGGTTCACCCAGCTGGTGTCGTCCCGGCGGGCCAGCGCCCCGGCGACCGCGGAGGCGGCGGCGGGCGAGCACTGCACCCGGACCAGCCAGCGGTCCTCGCCCAGGGCCACCGGATCGGTCAGCCCCATGGTCCGCAGCCGTCCGGCGGTCAGCAGCCGGGTGTAGCGGCGGGCGACGGTCTGGTCGGACACGCCCAGCACCTCGGCGATCCGGCTGAACGGGAGCCGGGCGTCGAGCTGGAGCGCGTGCACGAGTTGCCGGTCCAGCTGGTCGAAGTCGTCGGATTCCATCATCTCAGGCTAGAGGATGTCGGAATAGGTCGGAACTTCGGCGCTGGCTGTGGTGGCACCGGTCCCGGACGGGACGATGGGGGGCACAGGCCGCCGTCTGCGGACCGCGGCCGTGAAGCCTGCCGAAGGAAGCTGTACCGCTGTGAACCAGTCCCCCTCCCAACCGGAGTCCGCCATGCGCAAATGGATACCTCTGGTCGCCATCTGCCTCGGCACTTTCATGCTGCTGGTCGACGTCAGCATCGTGAACGTCGCCCTGCCGCAGATGGCCACCGACCTGCACTCCTCGTTCACCTCCCTGCAGTGGGTCGTGGACATGTACGCCCTGGTCCTCGCCGCCCTGCTGATGGTGGTCGGCACCCTCGGCGACCGGCTGGGCCACCGCCGGCTGTACCTGATCGGGCTGGTCGTCTTCGCGCTCGCCTCGCTGGCCTGCGGCCTGGCGCCCAACGCCGGGGTGCTGATCGCCTCCCGCGCGGTCCAGGGCATCGGCGGCGCGGCGATGCTGACGTCCACCACCTCGCTGCTGAACGCCGCCTACCAGGGCCGCGACCGGGGCACGGCCTTCGGCATCTGGGGCGCGGTCAGCGGTGCCGCCGCAGCCGTGGGACCGGTCCTCGGCGGGCTGCTCACCGACTCCATCGACTGGCGGGCGATCTTCTTCGTCAACCTGCCGATCGCGGCCGCCGCCGTGGTGATGTCGCTGCGCTTCCTGCAGAACGACGCCGGCCGGGCCGGCGGACGGCTGGACTACGCCGGCGCGCTCAGCTTCACCGTCTTCGCCGGGTCGCTCACCTACGGCCTGATCGAGAGCGCCGGCGACGGCTGGGGCAGCACCACGGTGCTGGGCTCGCTGGGTCTCGCGGTGCTCGCCCTGATCGTCTTCGTGGTGGTCGAGAGCCGCAGCGGCAACCCGCTGCTCGACCTCTCGCTGATGCGCAACCGCACCTTCGCCGGGCTCAGCATCGCGGCCCTGCTGCTCAACGCCGCGGCCTTCGCCCACCTCACCTACACCTCGATCTGGCTGCAGTCGGTGCTGGGCCTCAGCCCGATCCAGGCCGGCCTGGTGGTCTGCCCGCTGGCGATCTCCTCCTTCGTGGTCGCCAGCCTCAGCGGCAAGTTCTTCCACAAGCTGGCGCCGCAGTGGCCGATCGGCATCGGCCTGATCCTGATCGGCGCCGGCGCGCTGCTGTTCAGCCTGGTCTCCACCGGCTCCGGCTGGACCGTGATCCTGCCCGGCCTGATCGTCAGCGGCCTGGGCGTCGGCCTGGCCACCCCGATCATGATGTCCTCGGCGATGGCCGCCGTGCCGCGCCAGCGGGCCGGGATGGCCAGCGGCGCGATCAACACCGGGCGCCAGCTCGGCTACGCCCTGGGCATCGCGGTGCTGGGCACGGTCTTCGCCAACCGGATCCAGAGCTTCGTGGCCGCCAGCGGCCAGGTCGCCGACCCGCACCAGGCCGCCTCCGCGCTCGGCGGCGGCCGGGCCGGGGCGGTGCTGGCCCAGGTCCCCGCCGACCACCGGGCCGCCGCCGAGCACCTGGTGCACGGGGCCTTCGCGGCCGGCCTGGACCAGGTCTACCTGACCGCCGGGATCATCGGCCTGGTGGCCGGTGCCCTGGTGCTGCTGCTGGTCCGGCGCTCCGACGCGCCGCCGCCGTGGGCGGCCGCGGCCGAGGGCGGCAAGCCCGCCGAGGCGGCCGCCGGCGCCCACTGAGCAGCCCCGGGCGACAGCCCCGGGCAGCGAAAGCGCCCGGGTGGCACGAAAGCGGCCCCCGCCACCGTCGTCCGGTGGCGGGGGCCGCTCGCGGTCCTGCGGTGGTGCTCAGGCGTTGCGCGATCCGGCCCGGCGGGCGCGGACGTCGCTGACCTTGCGGCGGATCACCATCAGCGGCGCCACCAGCGCCAGCGTGACCTGCAGGCTGGCACCGATGTGCAGCAGCGTGTAACCGCCGGGCGCGCCGGTCGCCCAGGCGGCGAGGCAGCCCATGCTGACGACGATCCAGGCGAGCGTGGCGGTGGCCAGCACGCCGTGCGGCTTGGGGTACTCGACCTTGCTCACCATCAGCGCGGCCACGGCGACGATGCCGATCATGGCCGGGATGAACGGCGGGTCGAGCAGCACGATGGAGATGACCGTCAGCGCGCCCATCGGACAGGGCATGCCCTGGAACACCCCGGGCCGCATGGTGGTGCAGGAGAAGCGGGCCAGCCGCAGCACCACCGCGAGCAGCACCATGATGGCGATGCCCGCCGAGATCCGCTGGTGCGCCCCGTTGGAGACCATGCCCCAGACGACGACGAAGTAGGCGGGGGCGATCCCGAAGCTGATCAGGTCCGCGAGGTTGTCCAGCTCGGCGCCCAGGGCGGAGCTGCGCAGCTTGCGGGCGACCAGCCCGTCGAACAGGTCGCACATGGAGCCGATCAGCAGCAGCGTGACGGCGGTCGCGGCGCTGCGCCGGTCCCCGCTCGGGGCCGCGCCGGTCAGGTGCGGGATCAGCACCCCGGTGGTGGTGAAGTAGATCGCGAGGAAGCCGCAGACCGCGTTGCCGAGGGTGAGCACGTCGGCCGTGGAGAGGTGCTGCGGGGAACGCGGCCCGCGCAGCTCGCGGTCGCGCGCCCAGCGCAGCCGGCGGACCGCATGGTCGCCGTCCGCTTCGGACTCCTGGAGGGTCTCCGGGTCAGTCACGGTCAAGACGAGTCACCCCTGCCGCGGTGCGCTGTCCGACCACCACTCCGGGCTCGACGCCCTCGGGCAGGTAGGTGTCGACGCGCGAGCCGAAACGGATCAGGCCGATCCGCTCGCCCTGCTCGACCTTGCTGCCCGCAGGGAGGTAGGGGATGATCCGCCGGGCGACCGCGCCGGCGATCTGCACCATCTCGATGTCACCGAGCTCGGTGTCGAAGTGCCACACCACCCGCTCGTTGCGGTCGCTGTCCTTGTTGAACGCGGGGACGAACCCGCCGGCGACGTGCTCGACCGAGGTGACGTTGCCCGCCAGCGGCGCCCGGTTGACGTGCACGTTGAGCGGGCTCATGAAGATCGCGACACGGGTGCGGCCGTCCGGCCAGGCGTCGATGCTCTGCACCACGCCGTCGGCCGGGGAGATCACCCGACCCGCGCCGACGGTGCGCTCCGGGTCGCGGAAGAACCACAGCATCCCCGCGCTCAGCGCGGAGGCGGGTACGGCCGCCACGGCCCAGGCGCGGTTGCGCCGGGCGAGAGCGGTGGTGGCCACTGCGGTGAGCACGGTGGGTACGAGCCAGGGCGAAGCGCCGCGTGCCAGCGTGACACGGGGACGGTTCGCGGATCGTGGGGACGGACTGAGGGGCATCGAAGACCTTTGTCGCGGGGGCCCGGAGCACGGCTGACGCCGGAGGTTTCCGGCGCGATGACCGCGCGGTGGGGCCGCGTGATCGAGGGGTTCGGGGACATGACTGTCCTCGGGGATGCTATCGGCAGCGGGCGGTGCACAGGCAACCCTCGGGTGGCCGGAGAGCCGTCCGCGGTCGTACCCCTGCCTTCGAACGTAGACGCGTTCCCCGCTCCCGGCCAAGGGTTTTGCCGGATCGGTGACAACTCTCTCAGGGATGACCTGGGGGCTTGTTGTAGTGCGCCGGGTGCGGGCCGTTCTAACGCGCGCCGAGACGCACTGTAGGGAGAATGGCGAAATCGGCCGGATCTTTCAAGATCCGGCCGATTTTCGACCTGATTAATGTACCCGGCCGTGCCGCCCCCGGGGGTCAGTCCGCGAGCCGGTAGTCCTCCAGCAGCCGCCGGCCGATGATCATTTTCTGGATCTCCGCCGTGCCCTCGCCGATCAGCAGCATCGGGGCCTCCCGGTACAGCCGCTCGATCTCGTACTCCTTGGAGAAGCCGTAGCCGCCGTGGATCCGGAACGAGTCCTCCACGACCTCCTTGCAGTACTCGGCGGCCAGGTACTTGGCCATGCCGGCCTCCAGGTCGTTGCGCTGCCCGGAGTCCTTCTTCCGGGCGGCCATCACCATCATCTGGTGCGCGGCCTCGACCTTGGTCGCCATCTCGGAGAGCTTGAACTGGATCGCCTGGTGCTCGGCGATCTTCTTGCCGAAGGTGGAGCGCTGCTGGGCGTAGCGGATGCCCAGCTCGAACGCCCGCTGGGCGACCCCGCAGCCGCGCGCGGCCACGTTCACCCGGCCCACCTCGACGCCGTCCATCATCTGGTAGAAGCCGCGACCGGAGGCGCCGCCGAGGACCATGTCGGCCGGTACCCGGACGTCCTCCAGGATCATCTCGGTGGTGTCGACGCCCTTGTAGCCCATCTTCTCGATCTTGCCGGGGATGGTCAGCCCGGGGACGCTCTCGTTGGGGCCGAAGCCGGGCGTCTTCTCGATCAGGAAGGTGGTCATCGACTTGTGCGGGGGTGAGCCCTCCGGCCGGCCCTCGTCGGTTCGGCAGAGCACCGCGACCAGGGTGGAGGTGCCGCCGTTGGTCAGCCACATCTTCTGCCCGTTGACCACGTAGTCGTCCCCGTCGCGGACGCCCTTGGTGCGGATCGCCGAGACGTCCGAGCCCAGGCCGGGCTCCGACATCGAGAAGGCGCCGCGCACCTCGCCGGTGGCCATCCGCGGGAGGAAGCGGTCCTTCTGCTCCTGGGTGCCGTGCTGGGCGATCATGTACGCCACGATGAAGTGGGTGTTGACGATCCCCGAGACCGACATCCAGCCGCGCGCGATCTCCTCCACCACCAGGGCGTAGGTGAGCAGAGACTCGCCGAGGCCGCCGTACTCCTCCGGGATCATGAGCCCGAACAGGCCCATCTCCTTCATGCCCTCGACGATCTCGGCCGGGTACTCGTCGCGGTGCTCCAGCTCGGTGGCGACCGGAATGATCTCCTTGTCGACAAAGTTCCGGACCGTGGCGAGGATGTCCTGCTGGATCTCGGTGAGGCCTTCGGTCTGGGCGAGGCGTCCCATGACAGCTCCTGTGAGGGCGGGAGGGCGGTGCGGGGCAGAAGAGGGGGCGGATGCCCTCCGGTCGTGGCAGTGACCGCAGGGCACCCGGGTCGGGGGCGGCGCGGGTCAGCGCAGCGGCTCGGGGCGGCCGGGCTGCTCGCCGCCGCGCTCCTTGATGTAGGTCTCGGTGGGAACCATGACCTTGCGGCGGAAGATGCAGACGACGGTGCCGTCCTGCTTGTAGCCCTTGGTCTCGACGTACACGATGCCGCGGTCGGACTTGGACTTCGACGGGGTCTTGTCCAGGACGACGGTCTCGCCGTAGAGGGTGTCGCCGTGGAAGGTCGGCGCGATGTGCTTGAGCGACTCGACCTCCAGGTTGGCGATGGCCTTTCCGGAGACGTCGGGAACCGACATTCCCAGCAGCAGAGAATAGATGTAATTGCCAACCACGACGTTCTTTCCGAAGTCGGTGGTCTTCTCCGCGTAGTTGCTGTCCATGTGCAGCGGGTGGTGGTTCATGGTCAGCAGGCAGAACAGGTGGTCGTCGTACTCGGTGATGGTCTTTCCGGGCCAGTGCTTGTAGACCGCTCCGACCTCGAACTCCTCGTAGGTGCGTCCGAACTGCATCTGGATCACGCCTCCGGAATCTGGAAGGAGCTGGTGCGCCTGAGGCCGGCGTTGCGCCCCTTGCCGGCGACGACCAGGGCCATCTTGCGGCTGGCCTCGTCGATCATCTCGTCGCCGAGCATGGCCGAGCCCTTGGCGCCGCCCTCGGCCGAGGTGCACCAGTCGTAGGCGTCCAGGATCAGCTCGGCGTGGTCGTAGTCCTCCTGGCTGGGGGAGTACACCTCGTTGGCCGCGTCGACCTGGCCGGGGTGCAGCACCCACTTGCCGTCGAAGCCCAGCGCCGCCGAGCGCCGGGCGACCTCGCGGTAGCCCTCGACATTGCGGATCTGCAGGTAGGGGCCGTCGATCGCCTGGAGGTCGTGCATCCGGGCGGCCATCAGGATCCGCATCAGGATGTAGTGGTACGCGTCGGCGCCGTAGCCGGGCGGCTGCTCGCCGACGACCAGGGTCTTCATGTTGATCGAGGCCATGAAGTCGGCCGGGCCGAAGACGATGGTCTCCATCCGGGGCGAGGCGCCGGCGATGGCGTCGACGTTGACCAGGCCCTTGGCGTTCTCGATCTGCGCCTCGATGCCGATCCGGCCGACCTCGAAGCCCATGGTCTTCTCGATCTGGGTGAGCAGCAGGTCCAGGGCCACGATCTGCTGGGCGTCCTGGACCTTGGGCAGCATGATGCAGTCGAGGTTCTGTCCGGCGCCCTCGACCACGGTGACCACGTCGCGGTAGGTCCAGTGGGTGGTCCAGTCGTTCACCCGGACGACGCGGGTCTTGCCGGTCCAGTCGCCCTTGTTGAGGGCGTCCACGATGGTGTGGCGGGCGCCCTCCTTGGCGATCGGCGCGCAGGCGTCCTCCAGGTCCAGGAAGACCTGGTCGGCGGGCAGGCCCTGGGCCTTCTCCAGGAAGCGCGGGTTGCTGCCCGGGACGGCCAGGCAGGAACGGCGGGGGCGAAGACGGTCGGTCATTCGTTCGGTCCTCTGCGGGTGTGAGGGTGGGAATGGAGGGTCCGGCGGCTGCGACTCTATTGCGGGCCCGCTAGGGCGCAGGTGTGACCTTCCACGCTTCGAGTCCGTGGGCCAGCCGGATCTCGTCGACGATCCGGCCGATGATGGTGGTGATGCCGAAGTCCTTGGGGGTGAACACCGCGGCGACGCCCTGGGCGAGCAGCGCCTGCTCGTCGGCGAGCGGGATGATTCCGCCGACGATCACCGGCACGTCCTCCACCCCGGCCCGGCGCAGCCGCCGCAGCACGTCCGGCACCAGTTCGGCGTGGGCGCCGGAGAGGATCGACAGACCGACGCAGTGGACGTCCTCGGCGACGGCCGCCGAGGTGATCTGCTCCGGCGTCAGCCTGATCCCCTGGTAGACCACCTCGAAGCCGGCGTCGCGGGCCCGGACGGCGATCTGCTCGGCGCCGTTGGAGTGCCCGTCCAGACCGGGCTTGCCGACCAGCAGCCGCAGTCGGCCGCTGCCCAGCTCCTCGGCGGTGGCGGCGACGGCCGCGCGGACCGCCCGCAGCTCCTCGTTGCCCTCGCCGCCGATCGGGCCGGTGACCGGTGCGCCGCCGACGCCGGTGGGGGCGCGGTACTCGCCGAAGACCTCGCGCAGGGCGAAGGACCACTCGCCGGTGGTCACCCCGGCCCGGACGCAGTCCAGGGTGGCCGGCACCAGGTTGGCCGGGGTCGCGGCCAGCCGCTTCAGCTCGGCCAGTGCCGCCTGCGCGGCCGGCTCGTCGCGCTGCTCGCGCCAGCGGCCGAAGGCCTCGGCGACGGCCCGCTCCGAGTCCGGGTCGACCTGCATGATCGCGGTGTCCAGGTCGGCGGTGAGCGGGCTGGGCTCGGTGGTCTCGAAGCAGTTGACGCCGACGACCTTGTCCTCGCCGGACTCGATCCGGGCCCGCCGCTCGGCGTGCGAGCCGACCAGCGCGGCCTTGAGGTAGCCGGACTCGACGGCCGGCACCACCCCGCCCATGCCGAGCACCTTCTCGATCTCCGCGTTCGCGCCGTCGACCAGCTCGGCGACCTTGGCCTCGACCACATGGCTGCCGTCGAAGAGGTCGCCGTACTCCAGCAGGTCCGACTCGTAGGCCAGCACCTGCTGGATCCGCAGCGACCACTGCTGGTCCCAGGGCCGGGGCAGGCCCAGCGCCTCGTTCCAGGCCGGGAGCTGCACCGCGCGGGCGCGGGCGTCCTTGGACAGGGTGACCGCCAGCATCTCCAGCACGATCCGCTGGACGTTGTTCTCCGGCTGCGCCTCGGTCAGCCCCAGGGAGTTGACCTGCACCCCGTAGCGGAACCGGCGCTGCCGGGCGTCGGTGATGCCGTAGCGCTCGCGGGTGACGGTGTCCCAGATCCGGCCGAAGGCGCGGAGCTTGCACATCTCCTCGACGAAGCGGACGCCGGCGTTGACGAAGAAGGAGATCCGCGCGACCACCTCGCCCATCTGCTCCGGCGCGACCTGCCCGCCGTCGCGGACCGCGTCCAGCACCGCGATGGCGGTGCACATCGCGTACGCCAGCTCCTGGACCGGGGTGGCCCCGGCCTCCTGGAGGTGGTAGCTGCAGATGTTGATCGGGTTCCACTTGGGGATGTTCGCCACCGTGTAGGCGATCATGTCGGTGGTCAGCCGCAGGCTGGGTCCGGGCGGGAAGACGTGCGTCCCGCGCGACAGGTACTCCTTGACGATGTCGTTCTGGGTGGTGCCGGTGAGCTTGGCGATGTCCGCGCCCTGTTCCTCCGCGACGACCTGGTACATCGCCAGCAGCCACATGGCGGTGGCGTTGATCGTCATGGAGGTGTTGGTGCGTTCCAGCGGGATGCCCTCGAACAGCGCCCGCATGTCGCCGAGGTGGCTCACCGGCACGCCGACCCGGCCGACCTCGCCCTTGGCCAGGACGTGGTCCGGGTCGTAGCCGGTCTGGGTCGGCAGGTCGAACGCGACCGAGAGGCCGGTCTGACCCTTCGCCAGGTTCCTGCGGTAGAGCTCGTTCGAGGCGGCGGCGGACGAGTGTCCGGCGTAGGTCCGCATCAGCCAGGGGCGGTCGCGCTCGCTCATGGCGTTCATTCCCCCCTGAACCGGTTGATGGCCGGCAGGTGCTTGGCGCGGAGCTCGGCGTTGCGGACGCCCAGCCCCTCCTGCGGGGCCAGGCAGAGGACGCCGACCTTGCCCTGGTGCTTGTTGTGGTGCACGTCCAGCGCGGCCTGGCCGGTCTCGGCCAGGGTGTACGTCTTGGACAGGGTGGGGTGGATCTTCCCCTTGGCGATCAGCCGGTTGGCCTCCCAGGCCTCGCGGTAGTTGGCGAAGTGCGAGCCGACGATGCGCTTCAGCGACATCCACAGGTAGCGGTTGTCGTACTGGTGCATGTAGCCGCTGGTGGAGGCGCTGGTGACGATGGTGCCGCCCTTGCGGGTGACGTAGACCGAGGCGCCGAAGGTCTCCCGGCCCGGGTGCTCGAAGACGATGTCGACGTCCTCACCACCCGTCAGTTCCCGGATCCGGCCGCCCAACCGCTTCCACTCGCGCGGGTCCTGGTTGTGCTCGTCCTTCCAGAACCTGTAGCCCTCGGCACTGCGGTCGATGATCGCCTCGGCGCCCATCGCCCGGCAGATGTCGGCCTTGGTGTCGCTGGAGACCACGCAGATCGGGGTGGCGCCGCCGGCCAGCGCGTACTGGGTGGCGTACGAGCCCAGGCCGCCGCTGGCGCCCCAGATCAGCACGTTGTCCCCTTGCTTCATCCCGGCGCCGTTGCGGGAGACCAGCTGCCGGTAGGCGGTGGAGTTCACCAGCCCCGGCGAGGCCGCCTCCTCCCAGGTCAGATGGGCGGGCTTGGGCATCAGCTGGTTGGACTTGACCAGCGCCACCTCGGCCAGGCCGCCGAAGTTGGTCTCGAAGCCCCAGATCCGCTGCTCCGGGTCGAGCATGGTGTCGTTGTGCCCGTCGGCGCTCTCCAGCTCGACGCTGAGGCAGTGCGCGACCACCTCGTCGCCCGGCTTCCAGGCGTGGACGCCGGGGCCGGTGCGCAGCACCACGCCCGCGAGGTCCGAACCGAGGACGTGGTAGGGCAGGTTGTGGCGGGCGGCCTCGGGCGACAGCTTTCCGTAGCGGTCGAGGAAGCCGAAGGTGGAGACCGGCTCGTAGATCGAGCTCCACACGGTGTTGTAGTTCACCGAGCTGGCCATCACCGCGACCAGGGCCTCGCCCGGGCCGAGTTCGGGGACCGGGACCTCGTCCAGGTGGAGCGACTTGCGCGGGTCCTTGTCGCGGCTGTCGAGGCCGGCGAACATCTGCTCCTCGTCCCGGTGGAGCGTGACCGCCCGGTAGGACTCGGGGACGGTGAGCGCGGCGTAGTCGGCCGGGCTCGCGTCCTCGCTGAGGATGGCTTCGAGGATTTCCTTCATGGCTGCCTCCGGCGGCGTACCTGTTGAGGGGGACAGGGTGCGTCGAGATGGGGGTACCGGGAGCGGACACCGGCGGGGAGTTACGGGGTTTCAGTCGCATGGGTGAAGCGGGTTGCTGCACTCCGCGCAGGGGTGGCGCGCGGCTCCTGGACAGGGCGCGCCAGGTGGGGAGCCGCGGCGCCGCGACCAGTGGGTAACAACGTACTGGCACCCTGTGCCAGTCGTAAAGACACTGGGTGCCAGCAATTTCGGCGGCCGCGCGTGAGCGTCGTCACGTTTCGCCCCAGTGGCCCCGGCCGTCCACCCACACCCCTCGGGAACGCCGCAGGCCCGCCCGGAAGGATCCGGACGGGCCTGCGGCGATACTGCTGTGACCTGCGGTGATACAGGGAAAAGCGAGTGTCAGAGCTTGGCCGGGGCGCCCAGGGCGACCCGGATGCTCTCGATCACCTGGTCCAGCGGGGCGTCGGTACGGGCCACCGTGATCAGCACCTCGCCGGCCGGAGTGGCACTCACCGCGCTCTCCACGGCGCTCTCGACCGCGCTCGCCAGGGTCGCGGTGGAGGCTCCCATGTCACTGCGTGCCACCCCGGGTGTCGGGGTGGCGGCGAGCCCGCCGGGGCTGGCCGGGGCGTTGCCCCAGAAGGTCCGCTTGATCACCTCGAAGGCGTGGTCGAGCTGCGGCTCGACCTCGCCCCGGCCGCCCGAGCGCAGCCAGCGGCGCAGCACGTGGTTGTGGGCCGCGACCACGGCCGCCGCCGAGACCTCCGCCAGCATCGCGTCGTCGCCGACCCCGCGCGCCCAGCCGCCCGAGGACTGCCCGGCGGTGTCGAACCGGCCCAGCAGGTACCGGGTGAACAACCGCTCGTACCGGGCCACCACCGCGATCTCGCGCTCGCGCAGCGTCGGCACCTGCCGGATCAGCCGGTACCGGGCCACCGAGACGTTCGGAGTGGCCGCGTACATCCGCAGCACCTCCTTGATCCCCCGGCAGACCACGTCCAGCGGGTGCTCGGACGGATCCGCGTCCGCGAGCAGGTCGGCCACCCGGACCAGGGTGTCGTCGTGGTCCGGGAAGATCGCCTCCTCCTTGGAGCGGAAGTAGCGGAAGAAGGTGCGGCGGGCCACGCCCGCCGCCGCCGCGATCTGGTCGACCGTGGTCTCCTCGTAGCCCTGGTTGGCGAACAGCTCCATGGCCGCCGCCGCGAGGTCCTGGCGCATCTGCTGGCGCTGTGCCGTCACCCTCCGGCCGCCACCACTGCTCCCACCACTGACGCCGGCGCCCACCTGCTGCGGTTCTTCCCCATGCATGACGCGAACGCTACACGGCGCACCGCCGCGACCAGGCACGGTCACCGGCGATCGCCGCCCTGCCTCAAAAGGCACGGAAGCCCCGGCCCGTCTTGCGGCCCAGGCAGCCGGCCGCGACCAGGTGCTCCAGCAGCGGCGCCGGCGCCAGTCCCGGCTCGCGGAACTCGGCGTGCAGCACCTTCTCGATGGTCAGCGAGACGTCCAGGCCGACCACGTCCAGCAGCGCGAACGGGCCCATCGGATAGCCGCAGCCCAGCTTCATCGCGGTGTCCACGTCGTCCACCGAGGCGTAGTGCTCCTCGACCATCCGGACCGCGTCGTTCAGATAGGGGAAGAGCAGGGCGTTGACGATGAACCCGGCCCGGTCCCCGCACTCCACCGCGTGCTTGCGGATCCTGCCGCAGACCTCCAGCACGGTCGCGGTGACCTCCGGGGCCGTCAGCACCGTGCTGACCACCTCCACCAGCCGCATCGCCGGGGCCGGGTTGAAGAAGTGCATCCCGACCACGTCGCGCGGACGGACGGTCGCGGTGGCGCAGCGGATCACCGGCAGGCTGGAGGTGGTCGTCGCCAGCACCGCGCCCGGACGGCAGATCTTGTCCAGGGTCGCGAACAGCTCCTGCTTCACCGCCAGGTCCTCGGCCACGGCCTCCAGCACCAGGTCCGCCTCGCCCAGGTCCTCCAGCGAGCCGGACGCGGTCACCAGCGCCAGCGCCGCGTCCCGGTCCTCCGGGGCGAGCCGGCCCTTGCCGACCATCCGCTCCAGCGACTTCGCCAGCGCGGCCCGCGCCCGGTCCGCCTTCTCCTGGCTGCGCGCCACCAGGGTCACCGGGTAGCCCGCCTTGGCGAACACCTCGGCGATGCCGGTCGCCATCGTCCCCGAGCCGCACACCCCGACGCTGCGCACGTCCCGGCCGGCCGGACGCGCGGCGGCGTCCCGGATGCCGTCCGGCACCACCTCGGCGGAGCCGGGGGCGGCGTAGCTGTAGAAGCCGCGTCCGCTCTTCCGGCCCAGCAGCCCGGCCGAGGCCAGCTGGCCCAGGATCGGCGCGGGCGCGTGCAGCCGGTCGTGCGACTGCTCGTACATCGCCTCCAGCACGGTCTTCGCGGTGTCGATCCCGATCAGGTCCAGCAGCGCCAGCGGCCCCATCGGCAGCCCGCAGCCCAGCCGCATCGCCGCGTCCACGTCCTCGCGGGTCGCGTAGCGGGACTCGACCATCGCCGCCGCCTGGTTGAGGTAGGCGAACAGCAGCCCGTTGACGATGAACCCGGCCCGGTCGCCGGCCGAGACCGGGGACTTGCCCAGGCTCCGGGCGAACTCCGCCGCCGTCTCCGCGGCCTCGCCGCCGGTCAGCACCGTCCGCACCACCTCGACCAGCTGCATCACCGGCGCGGGGTTGAAGAAGTGCAGCCCCAGCACCCGCTCCGGACGCTGGGTCGCCGCCGCGATCCGGGTCACCGAGAGCGCGGTGGTGCCGGTCGCCAGCACCGTCTCCGGCGGGCAGATCCGGTCGAGCTCGGCGAAGAGCGAGCGCTTGAGCTCCAACTGCTCCGGCACCTCCTCGATCACCAGCCGCGCCTCGGCGGCGGCGGTGAGGTCGGCGGTGACGGTCAGGTTGGCGAGCAGCGCGGCGCGCTCCCCGGTGCTGATCCGGCCGCGTTCGACCGAGTGGGCGGTGGACTCCTCGATCCGGCGCAGCGCGGCCCGGGCGGCGGCGTCGTCCCGTTCGATGCCGATCACCCGGCGGCCGCTCCGGGCGGTGATCTCGGCGATGCCCGCGCCCATGGTGCCCAGGCCGACGACGGCCACGACGGGGAAGGGGGCGGGGATGCTGCTGCTGGGCTCGCTCATGGCGTGTCTCCTCGGGGAGCTCGCCACGCGTACGGCCGGTCCGCTCCGGCGCCGCGCGGCTGGGAATGAGGGAAGCACGATGCGACTGAGGTCACCGTGTGGAAGAAGAACGAGAACGCCGGCGGCCGAAAGAGTGAGGGCACGCACGGATGAAGTGAACCGACCCACCCGTTGCTGCGGCTCCCGACGCCAACGGGGGTGGTGCGGACACTGTACCTGCAGCACCCGCACCTGGAAAGAGCACCGGTGCCCGGCAGGAGCGCCGACGACGGAGACGGCGCCGGGCCCGGGGGAGGGCTCGGCGCCGGAGCTGCGGCGGACCGGCGCGGTCAGCGCCGGGTCGGGGTGGCCCGCCAGAGGGTGAGCCGGTGCCAGGCGGCGAGGCCGTCGGGCACCCAGGGCCAGGCCGCGCCCTCGGCGGCCGGGGCCGGCAGCCGGGCGGCGAGCTCCTCCTCGGTCAGGAAGGCGTGCCAGGCGACCTCCTCGGCCTGCGGCCGGACCGCGACCGGGGTGCGCGTCTCGTAGACGGCGGACCACCAGGTGTGCTGCGGGGACTCGTAGAGGAAGCGGAAGAGCGGGGCGACGGTGAGGCCGGAGACGCCCAGCTCCTCCTCGGCCTCGCGCTTGGCGGCGTCGTCGTAGGACTCGCCCGCGCCGACCACGCCGCCGACGAACATGTCGTACATCGAGGGGAAGACCAGCTTCGCCGCGGTCCGCCGGTGGACGAAGATCCGGTCGTCGGGGTCGCGGGCGAGGATGAAGGTGCAGCGGTGCCGCAGCCGACGGGCGGTCGCCTCGCCGCGCGTGGCCTGGCCGGTGACGCGGTCGTGCGCGTCGACAATGTCCAACAGCTCGTCCGCGCTCAGCGGTTGAGGGGCACCCGGAGTGCTCATGGCGTCATCCAAGCATATGCCGCTGTCACTGTCATGGCCTGTCCCTGTCACCTGGTCGGTCATGTGTTCGGCCGCGTTCCGGCCGCGAGGACGGCGACGGCGGGGAGCGCCACCGTAGTACTCCCCGGCTCCGCGTAGTGCGCCACCGCGAGGTCGTAGTGGCGCTTGATCCTGGCGGCGTCCGCCGGGGCCAGCCGGGCGACCAGCGAGCCGGTGATCGGGGTGCCGCCCACCACCGAGGCCCACCAGGCGTCCGGATCGACCCGGTGGGTCCACTCGACGCGCCGGGCGCCGGTGTCCACCAGCCCGGCCCGGTCCAGCAGTTCGGCGAAGGCCGGGGCCCGGTCGGCGAACCCGGCCAGGAACGGCCCGCGCGCGGGCAGGTCCTCGGGAACGGGGACCCCGGCCGCCTCGACCGACTCGCCGAAGACCGCGGTGGCCCGCATGTCGCTGCTCTCCCAGCAGGTGAGCGCCAGCCGTCCGCCGGGGCGCAGCACCCGGCGCAGCTCGGCCAGCCCGGCCTCCGGGTCGCCCAGGTGGTTGATCACGAAGTTGCCCACCACCGCGTCGAAGGCGGCGTCGGGGAGCGGGAGTTCGGGCAGCACGGCGGTGAGCACCTCGGCGCCGGGGCAGGCCGCCGCCGCACGGGCGGCCATGCCCGGCGAGGCGTCCACCGCCGTCACCCGGGCGCCGCGGGCGAGCGCGGCGGCGGCGACCGTGCCGGGGCCGGTGCCGACGTCCAGCACCCGGCTCCCGGCGCCGACGCCGGCGGCGTCCAGCAGCGGGGCGACGGTGTGCGCGGTCATTCGCGCGAAGCCGTCGGCGTAGGCCGCGTCCAGTCCGGTCCAGCCGCGCCGCTCGAAGGCGTCGAAGGTGCTCGCATCCCAGGTGGTCGTCATGGGGCGATCATCGCAGGGTGGCGGCGAACTCCCTCAGGTGGTCGTGCAGGCCGCCGTGGACCGGGGCCACCGGGGCCGGCAGCCAGTCCTTGCGGACCTTGGCGACGGCGGTGTAGTTGGTGTCGCAGACATTGGCGAGCGGGGACTCCACCGCCTGCGAGAGGAACTGGTAGGCGTCCATGGCGGAGAAGCCGTAGTCCCGCACCAGCCACTGGACCAGGTCGAGTTGGGCGATCCGGAAGGCGTCCTCCAGCGGCCGGGCGGAGCCGGTGGAGATCAGGTGGGTGTCGGACTCCAGCCGGGGCCAGGGGGTGGCCACACCCTTCAGCAGCTCCACGACCACCACCGTGTTCATGGCGCACTCCACCGCCACCCCGCAGGTCTCGCCCTCGCCCTGGCGGGCGTGCCCGTCGCCGAGGCTGACCAGCCCGCCGGCCACGTTGACGCCGAGGTAGCAGGTGGCGCCGGTGCGCATCTCCGGGGTGTCCAGGTTGCCGCCGTGGGCGTCCGGCACCAGCGCCGAGCGCACCTCCAGGTTGGCCGGGGCGACCCCGACCGTGCCGTGCATCGGGTCCATCGGCAGCTCGGCCCGGATCGGGCTGTCCCGCCCGGTGAACAGACAGGTCCGGCGCTCCCGGTCGAGCTGCCAGATCCACACCGTCTCCGGCAGCGGCGGCTGCAGGCTCGCGGTGGCGTGGGTGGAGGTGAGCGCGCCGAACAGCGGCACGGTGGTGGACGCGGCCCAGTCCCGGGCCGGCTCGATCGAGACGAAGTGGACCGCGAGGGTGTCGCCCGGCTCGGCGCCGTCCACATAGAAGGGACCGGTCTGCGGGTTGAGGAAGGGGAAGGTGCAGACCTCGGAGACCAGGGTCTTCTCCGAGGTGACCCGTCCGGCGAAGCAGTCCTCGGTGAACAGGTCGAGCACGGTGCCGGGGGCGATCCGCGCGATCGGCGCGGATCCGCCGAAGGTCCAGGCGTAGGTGTCGGCGGTGGGTCGTACCTTGAGGACGCGGGGGTCGTTCACGAGTGCTCCGTATCGAGGGGTGGGACAGGAGTCGCGCGGCGCTCACGTTAGGCGGCCGGTCCCGTGCTGCGGAAGAGGGCGCGGCCGGGCTCCGGTTTGGAACCCGGCCGGGCCAGTGGTTGGCTGAGGCGTACGCAGGAGCGCAGGTCGAGCAGGAGGAGTACGAACCATGGGTCAGGTCTACGCGGTCACCGAGCGAGTGTTGGAGGCATCGCCGGAGCAGGTCTTCGACGCGCTGGCCGACTACGAGAGCACTCGTCCGACCATCCAGCCGGTGCAGTACAGCGAGTACCAGGTGCGCGAGGGCGGCAAGGGCGCCGGCACGGTGGTGGCCTGGCGGCTGCAGGCGACCGAGAAGCGGGTGCGGGAGTGCGTCTTCACGGTCACCGAGCCGACCCCGGGCCAGCTGGTGGAGAAGGACGCCAACTCCACCATGGTGATCACCTGGACGGTGACCCCGGCCGGTGAGGGCCGGGCCAAGGTCGTGGTCGAGGCGGCCTGGAACGGCGCGAGCGGCATCGGCGGCTTCTTCGAGCGGAAGTTCGCGCCCAAGGGCCTGAACCGGCTGCACGACGAGACCCTCAACCGGCTGGCCTCGGCGCTGGGCTGAGGCGGCTCCCCGTGCGGGCCCTCGCCCGCACGGGTGAATCTCGGTGTCCACTGTCGGCTGCGGTTGTACCGCTATGTCGACTTGGCGTTACGTCGTTGCTGGTCACCACGGTGCCGCGGGCCCGGGACGGGCCGCGGTGCGACCGTATGACCGGTTCGAGCCCGATGTGTGCCCGCTGCAATGATCCGGTCCATGTCCGTGATCGAGACGGCCCGAACGGCCCCGGCGCAGCAGCGAGCCGAACCGACCAGACCCGACCCCAGCAGACCCGACCCCAGCAGACCCGAACCGAGCAGACCCGGGACCGGCAGACCGGAACTGACCCGGGGTCAGACCTGGCTGGTGTTCTCCGGGTTGATGATGGCGCTGCTGCTCGCGGCGCTCGACCAGACCATCGTCGCCACCGCCCTGCCGCGGATCGTCGGCGACCTCGACGGCCTGAACCACATGTCCTGGGTGGTCACCGCCTACCTGCTGGCCGCCACCGTCGGACTGCCGGTCTACGGCAAGCTCGGCGACCTGGTCGGCCGCAAGCCGGTGTTCCTCTTCGCCATCGTGGTCTTCCTGGCCGGCTCGGCGCTGGCCGGCCGCTCCCACGACATGGACCAGCTGATCGCCTTCCGCGCGCTCCAGGGCATCGGCGGCGGCGGGTTGATGATCGGCGTCCAGGCGATCATCGGCGACATCGTCGCGCCCCGGCAGCGCGGTCGCTACATGGGCCTGATCAGCGCCGTGTTCGGAGTGGCCTCGGTGGCCGGGCCGCTGCTCGGCGGCTGGCTCACCGACGGCCCCGGTTGGCGCTGGTGCTTCTACGTCAACCTGCCGCTGGGCGTGGTCGCGTTGCTGGTGATCGGCTTCGCGCTGCGGCTGCCGAAGGCGCCGCGGGCCGAGGGGGCCGCTCGGCCCCGGCTGGACGTGGCCGGCGCGCTGCTGCTCGCGGCGGTCGGCACCTGCCTGGTGCTGGCCTCCAGTTGGGGCGGCGGCCAGTACGCCTGGGGCTCGCCAGTGATCCTCGGGCTGTTCGGCGGCGCGGTCGCGGCGCTGCTGCTGTTCCTGCTGGTGGAGTGGCGGGTGGCGGAGCCGGTGATCCCGCTGCACCTGTTCCGGGACAGCGTCTTCAACGTCTCCGGCGGGATCGGCGTCGTGGTCGGGGTGGCGCTCTTCGGCGCGGCCAGCTACCTGCCGAGCTTCATGCAGATGGTGAACGGCGCCAGCGCCACCGGCTCCGGGCTGCGGATGCTGCCGATGATGGGCGGCGTCGTGGTCGCCTCGATCGGCTCCGGTCAGCTGATCAGCCGGACCGGGCGCTACAAGGTGTTCCCGATCGTCGGCGGCGCGCTGTCCACGGCCGGCATGGTGCTGCTCGGCCTGCTGGGCGCGCACAGCTCCTTCGCCCAGCAGGCCGTCGCCATGGCGGTGCTCGGTCTGGGGGTCGGCCTGGCGCTGCCGGTGCTGGTGCTGGCGGTGCAGAACTCGGTCTCCCCGCGTGACCTGGGGGCGGCCACCTCCGCCAACAACTACCTGCGGCAGATCGGTGGTTCGGTCGGCGCGGCGGTGGTCGGGACGCTCTTCAACAACCGGCTGGCGCACCAGCTCGCCCAGCGGCTGCCGCACGGCGCGGCCGGGCTGCCGCCGACCGACTCGATCACCCCGCAGCTGGTCCACGCACTGCCCGCGCGGCTGCGGCTGGACTACACGGACTCCTTCGCGGCGGCCCTGCCGCGGGTGTTCCTCTACCTGGCGCCGCTGCTGGCGCTGGGCTTCCTGCTCGCCTTCCTGCTCAAGGAGAAACCGTTGGCCACCCATGCCGTCCCCGAGCCCGGCACCCTGACCGGCGCCGAGACCACCACCCGGCTGACGGTGGAGATCGCCGACGCGGCGGTCCCCGCCCAGCCGGCCGCGCAGGCCCCCGCACCCGAGCCCGCCCCGGGCCCGACGGCCCATGCCGGTGCCGCCCGGACCGGCGGGCAGCCCGGCGCCGGGCAGACCACCGGCGTCCCGGTCGGCGGTGCGGTGCTGGAGCCGGACCGGGCCCCGGTGCCGCGGGCGGTGCTGACCCTGATCGACATGGAGGGCCGCCAGGTGGCCCGGGCCGGCAGTGACGCCCGGGGGCTCTGGGCCCTGGCCGCGCCCCGCGGCGGCAACTACGTGCTGATCGCCGCCGCCCCCGGGCACCAGCCGCAGGCGGTCACGGTCACCGTGGGCAACCGCCCGGTCGAGCTGGACGTGGTGCTCGGCGGCACCGGACGGCTGAGCGGCGCGGTCCGCAGCGCCGAGGGCGCGCCGGTCGCCGACGCGGCGGTGACGCTGACCGACTCCCGCGGCGAGGTGGTCGCCACCGCCTACGCCGACGCGGACGGCGAGTACCGCTTCCGCGACCTGGTCTCCGGCCGCTACACCCTCGCCGTCAGCGCCCGCGCCTACCGTCCGGCGGCGCTCGCGGTCGAGGTCGGGGCCAGCGGCGAGACCAGGCAGGACGTCGCCATGACCGGCAGCGGTACCCTGCGCGGCACGGTCCGGACCCTCGGCGGTCACCCGGTCGCCGAGGCCCGGGTGACCCTGCTGGACTCGTCCGGCACCGTCGTCGCCGCGGTGACCACCGGGGCGGACGGCACCTTCCGCTTCACCGACCTGGAACCCGGCGAGTACACGGTGATGGCCAGCGGCTACCCGCCGGTGGCGACCGCGCTGCGGATCGAGGACGGCCACACCGAGCGCGACCTCCACCTCTCGCACCGGCTGGAGGGCTGACTGACCGTCAGGTATGGGTGCGCCCGCGCCGGTCACGCAAGATCGCTCGCATGAGTGGACCTTGTCCGCCGTGAGAGTGAGTGGAGGCGCGTCCCCCGGGCGCGGCGACCTAGGTTGATCGTCGTGTCTCTGACGATCCTTCATGTGTCCCAACCGGCCGACGGCGGTGTCGCCCAGGTCGTGGCCGACCTGGTGCGGGGCCAGATCGCGGACGGGCACCGGGTGGTGCTTGCCTGCCTGCCCGAGGGGAGGCTCGCCGCCACCGCCCGGGCGGCCGGGGCCGAGGTGCACACCTGGGCCGCCGTCCGCACCCCGGTCACCGGACTGGCCCGTGAGGTCGGCACGCTGCGCCGGATCGTCGCCGCGACCGACCCGCACCTGGTCCATCTGCACAGCTCCAAGGCCGGGTTGGCGGGTCGGCTGGCGGTCCGCGGCCGCCGGCCCACGGTCTTCCAGCCGCACGCCTGGTCCTTCGCCGCGGTCACCGGCGCGACCGCCGTGGCCGCGCGCTGCTGGGAGCGGACGGCGCTACGCTGGACCGACCGGGTGCTCTGCGTCAGCGCACAGGAGCGCGGGGAGGGCACGGCGGCCGGGCTGCGCGCCCGTTGGGCGCTGGCGCCCAACGGCCTGGACCTGGACCGCTTCGACGCCTCCCGGCTGCCGGGGCAGGAGCAGGCCCGGGTCCTGCTTGACCTGGACGACGACGGCCCCTGGGCGGTCTGTGTGGCCCGGCTCTGCCGGCAGAAGGGCCAGGACGTGCTGCTCCGGGCCTGGGCCGGAGTGCCGTCCCGGGTGCCGGGGGCCCGGCTGGCCGTGGTCGGCGAGGGCCCGGAGCGGGCGGTGCTGGAACAGTTGGCGGCCGGTCTGCCCGAGCCGGACAGCGTCCTGTTCGCCGGGCGCACCGAGGACCCGCGCGACTGGTACGCGGCCTCCGACCTGGTGGTGCTCCCCTCCCGTTGGGAGGGGATGGCCCTGGTCCCGCTGGAGGCGATGGCCTGCGCCCGCCCGGTGCTGATGACCGATGTGGCCGGGGCCCGGGAGTGCCTGCCTTCGAGCGAGGGCTGGCCGCTGCCGCTGCCGGTGGACGACCACCTGGCGCTGCGCGACGCACTGGTGGCCCGGCTCTCCGACCGCGAGGGCTGCCGCAGGGACGGCGCCAGGGCCGCCGCCGGGGTGATCTCCCGGCACGACGTCCGGACCACGTTGGCACGGGTCGCGCAGATCTACGCCGATGTGCTGACCGAGCGTCAGATGCGATTTGAGTCAAAAGATATGACTACTAGTCATTAGCGTGTTTTCAGCAGGTCTGCGGGATCTCACCGAGCATGGGTCTGTAATGTCTGATTTGTCCGCTCAATTCTTTCTCACCGAGCTGAGCCCGGCCCGTGCGGCGGCCGACCCGACTCCAGTCGGTGTGCAGCATCGGGCGGCCTTCGAAGCCACGGACACAAGCAGGGGAGTACGTGCGCGGATGACCACCGTCGACAATGAGGAACTGCCGCGCGCGGGGCTGATGCCCACCACCACCGGGCACGGACTGCTCGCCCTCACCCGTCCGGCCGTCCAGTCCCCGCCCCCCGCCGCAGCCCCCCGCCCTGCCGCCCGTCCGCGCAGCGGCGGCCGCCCGGCCAGGACCGGCGGCGGCGTCCCGGCCGCCCTGCTGCTGGTCGACGGGTTGGCCGTGCTGGCCGCCGTCGCCATGGCCGCCGTCGGGGCGGGCGACCCGCTCGCCACCCTCTGGGCGGCCTGCGGCCTGTTCCCGCTGCTGGTCCTGCTCAACTCGGCGGGCGGCCTCTACCGGCTCCGGCTCAGCCCCTCGGTCCTGGACGAGTTCCCGGCACTCTGCGGCCGGGCCGCCGTCGCCGCCGCCTTCGCGCTCACCCTGGACCGCTGCCTGCACGGGCTGTGGCCCTCCGCGGTCCCCGAGGACGGCCGCCGGATGCTGCTGCTGCTCGGCTGCCAGTTGGGCCTGGACGTGCTCGGGCGCGGCGCCGTCTACACGGTGGTCCGCCGGCGCCGGCGGCTCAGCCCCCGGCCGGTGCTGATCGCCGGCGCCGGACCGATCGGCCGGCAGATCGGGGCGGCGCTGCTGGCCCACCCCGAGTACGGGCTGCGGCCGGTCGGCGTCATCGACTCCCGCACCACGGCCGGGACGGCGGAGGAGCAGCAGTCCGCCGCGCCCCAGGTGCCGATCCTCGGCGGCCCCGAGATGCTCGACCTGGAGATCGCCGGCCAGGACGTCACCGACGTCATCGTCACCTCCGGCGGCAGCGACGACGCCACCGCCGGGGAGACCGTCCGCACCGCCACCCGGCGCGGCTGCGAGGTCTGGTTCGTGCCCGGCGTCCCGGAGTTCGGGGCCTTCGAGTACGGCAACCGCCGGGCCGCCGCCGGGGACCACCTCTGGGGCTTCCCCTGCCTGCGGCTCAGCCCCTCGGCCATGGACCGCCCCACCTGGATCGCCAAGCGCTCGGTCGACGCCGCGCTCGCCGCCGCCGGCCTGCTGCTGGTCTCGCCGCTGCTGCTGGGCTGCGCCCTCGCGGTCAGGATCGACGGCGGCGCCGGGGTCATCTTCCGCCAGGAGCGGGTCGGCCTGGACGGCCGCAGCTTCACCGTCCTCAAGTTCCGCACCATGCGGCCCGCCGACGAGCACGAGGCGGCGACCCGCTGGAACATCTCCCAGGACCACCGGCTCGGCGCCACCGGCCGGTTCCTCCGCCGGACCTCGCTGGACGAGCTGCCGCAGCTGTGGAACGTGCTCCGCGGCGAGATGAGCCTGGTCGGGCCGCGGCCCGAACGGCCCTACTTCGTGGCCCGGTTCGCCCAGTCCTACCCCCAGTACCGGGACCGGCACCGGGTACCCGTCGGCATCACCGGCTTCGCCCAGGTCCACGGGCTGCGCGGGGACACCTCGATCGAGGACCGGACCCGCTTCGACAACTACTACATCGAGAGCTGGAGCCTCTGGCAGGACGTCAAGATCCTGCTGCGGACCGCAGCCTCGGTCCTCCGCCCCGGTGGGAGCTGACCCGGTGACCCTGCTGAGCATTCCCCTCCCGCGCCGCGCGGTCCGCGAGGTCCGGCGGCCCGACCGGCTGCCCGCCCTGCTCGCCGCCGCCACCGTGCTGCTGGTCTGCCTGCCCACCGGCGGCGACAGGGACGTCACCGCCGCCGTCCACGTCACCCCGGCCGACGTGGCCTCGGTCGCGCTGGTGGGGCTGTGCGCGCTGCGCGCCCGGACGGCCAGGCTGCCGGCCGCCGCGGTGGTGCTCTTCGGCGGCGTGCTGCTGGCCGTCGCCGTCGCCACCGTGGCCTCGCAGGACCCCGCGGTGAGCCTCTCCGGCTTCGTCCGCTTCGTCCAGGTCTTCGTGCTCGTCCCGCTCGCCGTGCTGCTGGCCCTGCGCGAACGCCGGGACCTGCGGCTGCTGCTCGGGGCGCTGGTCGTCGCCGCCGTGATCGAGGGCGCGGTCGGCGTCGAGCAGTTCGCCACCGGTACCGGGGCCTCCTACGCCGGCGGCAGCGCCCGCGCGGTCGGGACCTTCGGCGCCCAGGACATCATGGCGATGTCCGCCGTGGTCAGCTACGGACTCGTGGCCGCCCTCGGACTGGCGCTCCAGGCCCGCGCCGAGCGGCGCACCCGCGAGGCCGTCGCCCTCGGCCTGACCGCCGCGCTGCTGCTGGCGCCGCTGGCGCTCTCCTTCAGCCGGGGCAGCTGGATCGCCACCGGCTGCGCCGTCGCCGTGGCGCTGGTGCTCACCGACACCCGGCTGGCGCTGCGCACCGCCGTGCTGGCGCTGGCCGCCGCCGTGGTCCTGGTCGGCGGCTTCGGCCTGGGCGGGGACAGCGTCGCGACCAGGCTCGGCTCCATCGCCACGGTGGCGGGCTCCGCCCCCGACCACTCGGTCAGCGACCGCTACGACCTCTGGGCGACCGCCGCCGCCATCTGGCGGCAGCACCCGGCGACCGGCGTCGGGCCCAAGGAGTTCCCGCAGTTCCGGGACGCCCACGCGCCGCTCCGGCTCTCCTCCGGCAGCGACACCGCCGGCGCCGGCGCCGCCTTCAGCCGCGAGCCGCTGCTCTCCCCGCACAACATGTACCTGCTGGTCCTCAGCGAGCAGGGGCTGATCGGCCTCACCGCCTTCGCCGCCCTGCTGTTCGGCCTGCTCACCGCCGCCGGACGGCGCGCGGCGGCCGGGCGCGGCGGGCTCGAGGCGGCCCTGCTCGGCCTGCTGGTCTGGCAGTGCGTCGACTTCCTCTACGCGGACATCGGCGGGCCGACCACCGTCCTGGTCTCCTTCGTCCTCGGGTCGGCCGCCCGGAGCCTGGCGTGACGCTCACGGCACCACGGCCCACCGAGACGCCGCGCCCGGCGCGCTCCTTCCTGGCCCGGGCCTTCGGCATCACCGCGCTGCTCAGCGCCGGCGGCTCACTGCTCGGCCTGGTCCGCGACCTGCTGCTGGCCCGCTTCTACGGCGCGGACCAGGGCACCGACGCCTTCCTGGTCTCCTGGACCGTCCCGGAGACCGCCGCGCCGCTGCTGATCGAGGACGCGATGGCGTTCCTGATGGTCCCCGCGTTCAGCCAGGCACTGGCCGCCGACGCCGGCCGCGACCCGCAGCGCCAGGAGCCGGACCCGGTCCGGGCCCTGGTGGCGGCGACCCTGCCGCCGCTGGCGCTGCTGCTCGCGGTGCTCTCCGCCGCCACCGCGCTCGGTGCCCCGCTGCTGGTGGAGCTGCTCGCGCCCGGCCTGCCCGACGCCTCGCTGGCCGTGGTCTGCACCCGGCTGACCGCGCTCACCATCCTGCCCTTCGGCCTGACTGGCTACCTCAGCGCCGGACTCCGCGCCCACCACCGGTTCACCGGGCCCGGCGCCGTCTACATCGTCTACAACAGCGGCATCCTGCTGGTGATGCTGCTGCTGCACGCCAGCCTCGGGGTCACCGCCGCCGCCGCCGGGGTGGCGTTCGGCAGCACCCTGATGACCGCCCTGCTGCTGCCGCTGTTCTCGCGCCACTGCAGTCGGCTGACCAGCCGTCAGGGCAGGCCGGCGCTGACCGCGCTGGGCTTCAGCCCGCTCGCGCTGCTGCCGGTCGCGCTGTTCACCCTGACCCGGCAGGCACAGGTCTTCGTCGAGCGCTACCTGGCCTCCTCGCTGGCCCCCGGCACCATCTCGCACCTCAACTACGCCGAGAAGATCGCCCAGATGGCGATGACCCTCGGGCTGATGGTCTGCACCGTCACCTTCCCGCTGGTCGCCCGGGCGCTCGCGGCCGGGGACACCGCCACCGCCCGCCGCCGGGTCGAACAGGACCTGGAACTGGTCGGCGCGGTCGTCCTGGCCGGGACCGCGATCCTCATCGCCTGCGCCCCGGACATCGTTCGACTGCTGTTCCAGCGCGGTGAGTTCACCGCCGCCGACACCGCCGCGACGGCCGCCGCGATGCGGGTCTACAGCCTGGGGCTGCTCGGCCAGGCCATGGTCGGGACGCTGATCCGGCCGTACTTCTCGGTCCGGCCGGCGGTCACCCGCGGCCGGGCCGGCTCGGCCGGGTCCGAGCGCAGCGACTGGTACCCGATCGCCTCGATGGCCCTCGGCCTGCTGGTCACCGCCGTGGTCGGCGCGGCGACGGCGCACCGCTTCGGCGCGCTCGGGCTGGCGGCGGCCAACGCCGCCGGGATCAGCCTCACCGCGGCCCTGCTGCTCCGCGCGCTCCGCGCCCGGGGCGTCCCGGTCCGGGTCCACACCGTGCTGTTCGCGCAGACCAGGCTGCTGACCGCAGCCGTCGCCGCGACCGCGGCGGCGGCCCTCGCGGCGGCCGTGGCCGGTTCCGAGCCGCTGCCGGCCGTCCTGCTGGGGGCGCCGGCCGGACTCGTCGCCTTCGCGGCCGTCCTGGCAATGCTGAAAGTCCGGCCCTGGCGGCCGGCGGTCGACGGAGAGGCCGGCCCATGAGCGCGGAACAGCTCCATCTGGAACAGCACGGGCAGCGCTTCGCGCCCGACGTCCTGTCGCACCCCACGCCCTGGACGCTGATGTACCACTCGGTGGACTCCGACCGGGAGGACCCCTACCAGCTGACGGTCAGTCCGCAGCGCTTCGCCCGGCAGATGTCCTGGCTGCACGAGCAGGGCCTGCGCGGCGTCGGCGTGACCGAACTGCTGCGCGCCCACGCCCGGGGCCGGTCCGCCGGGCTGGTCGGCCTGACCTTCGACGACGGCTACGCCGACTTCCCCGAGCAGGTGCTGCCGGTGCTGGAGCTCCACGGCTTCACCGCCACCGCCTACGTGGTGGCCGGCCGCCTGGGCGGACACAACAGCTGGGACGCCGAGGCCCCGCGCAAGCAGCTGATGACGGCCGACCAGATCCGCCGGCTGGACCGGTGCGGCGTCGAGATCGGCTCGCACGGCCTCAACCACCGCCCGCTCCAGGGGCTCTGCCGACGCGAGCTGCTGCAGGAGACGCTGCGCAGCCGCGAGGTGCTGGAGTCGCTGATCGGCCGCCCGGTCACCGGCTTCTGCTACCCCTACGGCGCGCTGGACGCCCAGGCGGCGGAGGCGGTGCGGGAGAGCGGCTACACCCACGGCGCGGCCATCGAGCACAGCGCCCTCACCGGCCGCTGGGCCCTGCCCCGCTGCTACGTCGGCGAGCGCGACGGCGGCTGGCGGCTCCGCGCCAAGCGGGTCCGGCACCTGGCGCGCGGACTGCGCCGCAGCCACCGGAGGGGCACCGCGTGAAGGTCCTCCACATCATCACCGGCCTGGACGCCGGTGGCGCGGAGCAGCAGCTCCGGCTGCTGCTCCGGCACCTGCCGCCGGAGTACGACTGCGACGTGGTAGCGCTGACCAATCCGGGCGCGGTCGCGGCCGGGCTGCGCGCCGACGGGGTGCGGGTGGCGGAGCTGGGGATGCGCGGCAACCGCGACCTGGCCGCACTGCCGGCCCTGGTGCGACTGATCCGCCGGGGCCGCTACGACCTGGTCCACTGCCAC
>Ga0302314_10002225_pt1 | contig 36182 bp, 31 predicted proteins | sample III_Palsa_N2_3_FD_200533 | JGI IMG/M metagenome (GOLD analysis project Ga0302314, IMG submission 200533) | Peat permafrost microbial communities from Stordalen Mire near Abisko, Sweden - III_Palsa_N2_3 | ecosystem: Environmental > Terrestrial > Soil > Palsa > Peat permafrost | place: Sweden...
CCGCGCCGGTGGCGCGATCGTAGATCTTGGTGCTTTGCGAGATGTAGACGCCCATCGAGATGACGGAGCCTTCCTCGACGATCACGCCCTCGACGATCTCGGAACGCGCGCCGACGAAGCAGTTGTCCTCGATGATGGTCGGGTTGGCCTGCAGCGGCTCCAGCACGCCGCCGATGCCCACGCCGCCGGACAGGTGCACGTTCTTGCCGATCTGCGCGCACGAGCCCACCGTCACCCAGGTGTCGACCATCGTGCCTTCGTCGACGTAGGCGCCGATGTTGACGTACGACGGCATCAGCACTGCGTTGCGGCCGATGAAGCTGCCGTGGCGCGCGACCGCCGGCGGCACGATGCGCACGCCGGTGGCGCGCAGCTCGGCCTCGTCGAGGTTGGCGAACTTGGGCTCGACCTTGTCGAAGAACTGCAGGCCGCCCGCGTGCATCGGCCGGTTGTCGTTCAGGCGGAACGACAGCAGCACGGCCTTCTTGATCCACTGGTGCACCGTCCACTGGCCCACGGCCTGGCGCTCGGCCACGCGCAGCTTGCCGGCGTTCAGGTCGTCGATCACCGAGGTGACGGCGGCGCGCACGTCGGCCGGGGCGTCGGCGGGCGAGAATTTCGTGCGCTGTTCCCACGCGGCGTCGATGATGGATTGCAGGCTGGAGCTCATTGGATGTCGTTGATGTAGGCAAGGATGCGTTGGGCGGCTTCGATGCACTCGTCGGCGTCGGCCACCAGCGCCAGGCGGATCCGGCCGGCGCCGGGGTTGACGCCGCGCGACGGGCGGGCGAGCAGGCTGCCGGGCAATACCGTCACATTGTATTGAGCCAGCAGGCCCTGCGCGAACGCGACGTCGTCGCCGCCGCACAAATGAGACGGAATGCCTGCCCAGAGGTAGAAACCGGCGTCGGGCAGGCGCACGTCCAGCCTGGCCGAAAGCATCGGCGTGACCTGGGCGAACTTGCGGCGGTAGATCTCGCGGTTCTCGCGCACGTGCGCCTCGTCGCGCCATGCCGCCTCGCTGGCCGCCTGCACCACCGGGCTCATCGCGCTGCCATGGTAGGTGCGGTAGTGCAGGAAGGCCTTGACCAGCGCCGCGTCGCCCGCGACGAAGCCCGAGCGCAGGCCCGGCACGTTGGAACGCTTGGACAGCGACGTGAACACGAGCAGGTTGCGGAAATCGCCGCGGCCGAGCTGGCGCGCGGCGTCCAGCGCGCCCAGCGGCGCCTGGCCTTCCGGCGCGAAGTAGATCTCGGAATAGCACTCGTCGCTGGCGATCGCGAAGCCGTGGCGGTCGCTCAGCTCGAACAGCGTGCGCCATCCCTCCAGCGGCATCACGGCGCCGGTCGGGTTGCCCGGCGAGCAGACGAACACCAGCTGCGTGCGGGCCCAGGTGGCGTCTTCGACGGCGCTCCAGTCGGCCGCGAAGTTGCGCGCCGGATCGCTGTTGGCGAACGCCGTCTCGGCCCCGGCCAGCAGCGCCGCGCCTTCGTAGATCTGGTAGAACGGATTCGGGCACAGGACGATGGGCGCCTGTTCGCCAGGTCGGCCGCGCCAGGTCGGGTCGACCACCGTCTGCGCGAACGCGAACAAGGCCTCGCGCGAGCCGATGACCGGCAGCAGCTGCGTGGCCGGATCCAGCGCGACGCCGTAGCGTGCCTGCACCCAGTCGGCCATCGCGCGGCGCAGGCCGGCGTCGCCCAGCGTGGTGGGATAGGTCGCCAGGCCGGCGAGGTGGCCGGTGATCGCGTCCTTGATGAGTTGGGGCGTGGGATGCCGCGGCTCGCCCAGGCCCAGGCTGATCGGGCGATGGGCGGGCGACGGGACGATGTCCTGGGTGAGGACGCGCCAGCGTTCGAACGGGTAAGGGTGCAGCTTGCCGAGCAGCGGGTTCATGCCCCGATTATCGAGGCTCGGCGCGGTCCGTGGCTTTGGCGCTCGGCAGGGCTGCCTTCGGCGACGCGCGCCGGCGACCCCTTGCTGTCGAGCGGCCGGGGCGCGTGGAACCTCGATCCGGGCCAAGCGCGGGGCATGTCGATTTCAGGTAGATGACACCCTCGAGGACAAGGTGCCTGTTTCCCGGGCAAAATATGAGGCTGTCTTCATGCTGCGCAAGCGGCGCCGTCGCCCCCATGACCCATCCGCTCTCCGTTGCGATCCGTGTCGGCATCTTCGTGATCCTCATGGCGTCGGCCCTGTTCGTCCACCTGCGCGGACGCGCCCGCTTCGGCCTGATGAAGGCCTTCACCGACTACACCGTGCTGCTGGCGCCCTACAACGCGCTTATGGTGCTGTTCTCGCGCGTCAAGGCGACGCCGTACGCGCCCGTGGCCGCGTTTCCCGACCTGGCGCCGCTGCAGGCGCACTGGGAGGAGATCCGCGCCGAGGCGATGAACCTGAACGAGGCCGGCCGCATCAGCGTGGCCACCGGCTACAACGACATGGGCTTCAACTCGTTCTTCCGCTCGGGCTGGAAGCGCTTCTACCTGAAGTGGTACGGCGAGGACCTGGCCTCCGCGCGCGCGTCGTGCCCGCGCACGGTGGAGCTGCTGAGCAAGATCCCGTCGGTCAAGGGCGCGATGTTCGCGTCGCTGCCGCCCGAGGGCAAGCTCGTGCGCCACCGCGACCCGTATGCCGGCTCGCTGCGCTACCACCTGGGCCTGTTCACGCCGAACTCGCCCGACTGCTACATCGAGGTCGATGGCCAGCGCTACTTCTGGAAGGACGGCGAGGCCGTCATGTTCGACGAGACCTTCATCCACCACGCCGCCAACACCACCGACCAGCAGCGCGTGATCCTGTTCTGCGACGTCGAGCGCCCGCTGCACGGCCGCGTGCTGGCCGCGGTCAACCGCTGGTTCGCCAACAACATCATGGCGGCCTCGGCCTCGCCCAACGAAGCCGGCGAGCGCGTCGGCGGCATCAACCGCTTCTTCCAGGTCGCCTACCAGGCGCGGCTGCAGGCCAAGAAGCTCAAGGCCAGCCACCGGCGCGTGTACTACGTGTCCAAGTGGGTCGCGATCCTCGGCGGCCTGTACCTGATCTTCTTCTCCTGGATCTGACGCGCGGCGCGGCGGTTCAGCCGCGCGCCGCGCTCACCAGCTGCTTCAGCGCGTTGGCCAGGTTCATCGGCCGCACCGGCTTGTCGAGCGTGGAGAAGTTCCACTGCGCGGACCGCTCCAGCAGGCTCTTCTCCATCTCGGAATCGGCCATCAGCGCGCCGGTGACGACCAGGATCGGCACGTGCGGCCGATGCCGGCGGATCTCCTCGACGATGTCGGCGGCGGTGCCGTCGGCCAGCAGCCAGTCGAGGACATAGGCGTCGAAGCGCCGATGGGACGCGGCCGCCCGCAGCGAGGCGGTGTCGGGATAGGACGAGGCCACGATGCCCAGCGGTCGGAAGGCCTCGACCAGCGCCTCGGCGGCCCGGGTGTCGTCCTCCAGCAGCGCCACCTGCAGGTGCGGATGGCTGCGGATGGTGAGCGCCTCGATGGCGTGGCGCTTCGCGCCGAAGGGCTCCTCGCCGTTGACGTGCACCTCCCAGGCGCTGCCGTTGTTGATCGCCACCAGGTCGCTGCTCTCGCCGGCCGCCAGCTCCGCGCCCGGCACCAGCAGCCCGGTGGGCGGCAGGTGCGCCACGCGGATCGTCGCGGGCACCGGCTCGGGGCCGGGGTGGTGGGCGTAGCGGGCGAGATCGTCGCGCGGCAGCAGGAAATCGTCGGGCGCCCCGAAGTGATGGGCCACGGCCCGCAGATCGGTGTGGCTCCACGACACGTCACCCTTCAGGCGCCGGTACGACTGCGAGCGATCGACGTTGATGATGCGGGCGATCTCGGACGCGTGGTTGTGCTCCTTGACGCCGTGCGACACCAGGAAGCGCCGCACGTTGACGCTGACGGCGGGCTCCGCCGGGCTGTCGGCCTCCAGCGGGGGGCGGGTTTGCGCGATGTCGTCCATGGGCTCCGTGTCGCCAAGCTAGGGGGAGCGACCAGTCTAGCTCGAATCACAGCAAAATGCCCACAAATATCGGATTGATGGGCTGAAAATTGTGTGTCACAGTTCCTTCAAGCCAACAATCTGGCCATCGATCAAGAAATGTTGTGATCGTTCACAACAGACGGCCGGCGGCGAGTCCAATTGCTCGAAAGCAAGATACCGAGAGGGTAGAAAGATGACACAGACAGGAGTGGCCAAAGGGCCGAGCGACCAGAAGACGCTCAACGAGGAGATCATCGAAGGCCTGGTGGAGGTGGCGCGGCGCCACCCGCAGCACGCCGTCGAGCTGTTCGGCGTGCCGCTGGGCGTGGCGATTCGGCTCGCCGCGCTGCCCGACGCCCAGCTCGACGACCTGGCCACCACGCCCGTGGCGCTGTGGCGACCCGCGCTCACCGAACGCCTCGTACGCCGGCTGCCCGAGCGCCGGCCCATGCTCACGCCCGACCACGAAGTCTATCGCCCGCTGGTCAAGCGCATCAACCGGCTGGCGCTGGCCACGTTCGTGCGTTACGCCGACGACCCCGCCAGCGCCGCGCTGGTGTGCGACATCACCGACCGCGAGGTGATCCGCGCGCTGCAGGAGCTGCCGGCGTTCGCGTTCCTGGAGTGGGGCGGCAACCCGGGCACGCTGCTCGCGGTGCCGCGGCTCAGCGACGCGCTGATCGACCGCCTGCTGCGCGCCGACGACGACGGCGTCGAGCCCGGCCTGCGCGGCCTGCTGGCGCTCACGCAGTGCTGCGAGCAGGAGTTCGCGCTGATCCGCCACGCGGTGCAGCAGGAGAGCGCGGCCTACCGCGTGGCCGAACGCACGCCGGTCAACAAGCGCTCGGGCCGGCCGCCGTCCAGTTTCCTGATGCCCGGCACGTCCAGCCTGATCCTGGCCATGCTGCGCCACCAGATGCGGCCCAGCGAAGTGGAAGAACGCATGCTGGCCACCAGCGACGTGCGCGCCGCCCAGCTGCGCGGCATCGCCGAGAGGTTCCACCCGAGGCCCAAGCGCGACAAGGGCGCGCCGCGCGACCGCACGCGCGACCACCGCGACCTGTGGGGCAGCGCGCACCGCCGCCTCAGCGCGACGGCCATCTTCTGCCTGCAGCGGCGGCTGGTCGACGCCGGTGTCGAGGCCTTCGAGGCGATGGTGTGGGCCTACGACTACTACGTGTGCACCTACGACCCCGACTGCGGCGTGTCGCTCAGCCGCATGCTCAAGGACGTGTTCACGCCGATGCGCGAGGGCGCCGACACGCATCTCGGACACTGCGCCAAGTGCGGCGTCGTGCACCTGGCGCACGAGGAGAAGACCGGCATCATCGAATGCCCGGTGTGCGTGCTCGCGCGCGCCGGCAAGTTCGGCCAGCGGCGTTCGCGCGTCGACAGGGCCGAGACGCCGGCGCTGCGCGACTACCGCGGCTGGCCGCCGGCGGCGGGATGGTCGGTCACCGGGGTCGGCAGCTCGCGCGGGTAGCTTTCATGGCGGCGCCCGAGTCAGAACAGGCTGGCCTGCGGCGCGTCTCCGCCGGGGCGGAACAGCGCCGTGTTCAGCGTCCGGCCGGGAAACGTCAGGCCGAGCCGGGCGGCCGCGGCGTCGAAGCGCCGGCCGAGCGCCTCCGCGCTGGCGCCGGTGCCCACCATGCGCTTGACGAAGCTGGGGTCGTAGTCGCGGCCTTCGTGCATCGTCTGGATCTGGCGCCAGATCGCGGCGGCCTTGTCCGGATACCAGCGCCGCAGCCACTCCGCGAACAGGTCGCGCACCTCGCGCGGCAGGCGCAGGATCGTGTAGAGCGCCTGCGTGGCGCCGTGGGCCGCGCAGGCCTCCAGGATCGCTTCCAGCTCGTGGTCGTTCAGCAGCGGGATGACCGGCGCGATGTACACGGCCACCGGCACGCCCGCGGCCGCGAGCTCCTCGATGGCCTGCAGGCGCCGAGTCGGTGAATTGGCGCGCGGGTCGAGGCGCCGCGACAACTCGTGATCCAGCGTCGGCACCGACATGTGCACGCGCACCAGGCCCTTCTTCGCCATCGGCGCCAGGATGTCGATGTCGCGCGTGACCAGCGCCGACTTGGTCGTGATGCCTACCGCCACGTCGAATTCCGCGAGCACTTCGAGGACCTGGCGCGCGATCGCGTAGCCGCGGTCGATCGGCTGGTAGGCGTCGGTCGACGCGCCGAGCGCCACGATGCCCGGGTCGAAACCCTTGCGGCCCAGTTCCTTGCGCAGCACCTCCGCGGCGTTGGTCTTGGCAAACAGCTTGGTCTCGAAGTCGAGTCCGGGCGACAGGTTCAGGTAGGCGTGGGTCGGCCGCGCGAAGCAGTAGACGCAGCCGTGTTCGCAGCCCTGGTACGGGTTGATGGTGTAGTCGAACGAGAGGTCCGGCGACTGGTTCCTGTTCAGGATGGCCTTCGCCTGCCGCTCGGCGACCTCGGTCTTGCGGGTGGCAGGATCGAAGTCGGCCGCGTCGTCCCACTCGTCTCGAACGTAGCGCGACGGGCGATTCGAACCCGCGCCGCGTCCCTTGACGAAGACGACCGGACGTTCGGCGGGCTTGGGCGAATCGGGCATGTCTCAGCGCGCGTCGGCCGCTTCGGGCCCGGCGTCGCGGAACAGCGCGTTGAGCTCGGCGCCGTTGGCCGCGCCGGCGAAGCCGTCGAACACGCCTTGTCCGGCCAGCGCCTGCGCGGCGCGCATGAAGCCGCCCCACGCCGCGCGCGCGAGTCCGCCGCCGACGCTGACGCGGCGCACGCCCAGTGCAGCGATGTCGGCCAGCGTGAGCTCGCTGGCGCCGCCCACGAGCAGGTTGACGGGCTTGGGTGCGACGGCAACGACCACGGCGGCGATGTCCTCGCGCTTCTTGAGGCCCGGCGCGTAGAGGCAGTCGGCGCCGGCGTCGGCGTAGGCGCGCAGGCGGAAGAGGGTGTCGGCGAGGTCGGGGCGGCCGTGCAGGAAGTTCTCGGCGCGTCCGACCAGCAGGGTGTCGCCGCCGTTCGCGTCGATGGCGGCGCGCGCGGCGCGCAGGCGCGCGAGGGCCCTGTCGAGGTCGTGGATCGGTTGCGCGGCATCGCCGGTGGCGTCCTCGATCGACAGGCCCGCGACGCCCGCCTCGACCGCCAGCCGCACGCTCTCGCCCACGTCCTGCGGCGTCGCGCCGTAGCCGTTCTCGAAGTCGGCGTTGACCGGCAACCCGGTGGCCGCGACGATCTCGCGCAGGTGCGCCAGCACGGCGTCGCGCGACATCGCGCCGTCGGCCCGCGCCCGCGACCACGCGAAGCCCGAGCTGGTGCTCGCCAGCGCCTTGAAGCCCAGCGATGCGAGATAGCGCGCGCTGCCCGCGTCCCACGGGTTCGGGATGACGAAGCAGCCGCTGGCGTGCAGGTCGCGGAACGCGCGGCGGCGGGCGGCGATGGCGGAAGGTGTGGGCGTCACGGGCGAGGTCTCCTGCGGATGTCGGATGCGCCGGTTACCGCGGCGGCGGCGGCGACATTTCGCCCGTCAGCGAATCACCGCGGCCAGACCATGTCGACCAGCGTGTCGACGTCCGGCTTCGGCTGCATGCCCCGGGTCGCGTCCTTCCACGCCTGCGGCGCGGGCGCGTAGGCCGTGGGCGGCTTGTCGCTCCACACGCTCACGCGCAGCGCGAACACGATCTGGCCCGACTTGACGGGCATGGTCGGCGTGGCCTCGACGGTGTGCGTCAACGCGGCCATCGTCGCGTCGGCGAGCGCGGGCTTGAAGTCGAACCAGGTGTGCGTCTGGTTGCCGGGCCGCACCGCCACGACGATGAATCCCGCCGACGGGATCTGCGTTGGATTGGCCCGCATCGTCTCGATCTCGGCGTCGCCGAGCGTCTTCAGGTAGGCCGCCATCGCGTCGGCGCCGCCGGTGACGCGCTGCTCGATGATCTCGCCCTTTTGCAGCAGGACGACGTCGTGCTGCACGAGCGGCTGGACGGCATGCGCGGCCGGCGTGCACAGCGAGGTGGCCGCGGCAAGGAGCAGGGTTGCGAAGCGATGGTGGACGGGGCGAGGAATCGTCATGCGCCGATTTTCACACTCCGCCGAGGGCGGGCACGCCCGCCGCATCGGTTCCAATACGGGCATGAAACCCGCCAACCCGAACGGCGGCCTCGTCTACTCGACCGAGGCCGGCCGCATGTGCCCCGACTGCCGTCAGCCGATCGCGCGATGCGCGTGCAGGAAGTCCGTCGCGCCGCCCACCGATGGCGTCGTGCGCCTGTTCTTCGAGACCAAGGGTCGCGGCGGCAAGGGCGTGACGGTGGTGCGCGGGCTGGGCCTGGCCGAGCCCGAGCTGACCGCGCTCGGCAAGAAGCTCAAGGCCGCGTGCGGCGTCGGCGGCACGGCCAAGGACGGTGTCGTCGAGCTGCAGGGCGATCACCGCGAGCGCGTGATGGCACTGCTGCTGGCGCAGGGCGTCAAGAACGTCAAGAAGGCCGGCGGCTGAGGCGCGCCGGGGCGCGAGCGTGACGCACCCGCGCGCGCGGCGCGCGACTTCAATCCTCGACGTCGCCGAGTCCCGCATCCGCCGCCGGCTCGCGCACCTGGATCATGTTGCCTTCGGGATCGCAGCCGTCGACGACGCGCATGCCCTGGAAACTCCATTCCTTGGCGGGCGGGTTCAGCTCGCCGCCCGCGGCCTTCGCGGCGTCGCGCGCCTCGGCCAGGCTGGCCACCGCGAAGCTCAGCTTGTACGCGGTGTTCTCGCGACGCTCCGGCGGCGAGGCGATGACGATGCGCGCCGCGATGGCCGCGGGGATCGCGACCACCACCAGCTCGTAGGTCTCGGACTCGAGCACGATGTGGTCGGCGACCTCGTGCACGATCTCCAGGTCGGCGACGGCGGCGTAGAACTGCGCGACGCGCTGGAGATCCTTGGCGTACACGATGGCGCCGGCGGTGAAGGGATTGGCCACGAGTCGGCTCCTTGAAATGCGTGGGCCGCAGTATGCCAAGCGGCCGTGTCGGCTCGCGTCGGGCCTGTGTCGGACGCATGCGGGCGTTCGTCGCGGCCGCTGCGCAGCCGGTCGCCGAACGAGGCGTCGCGAGTGCTTGCCAGGCGTGCCGTGACTTCGCAAACATCGCAATGTTCCTCGAGATGTTTGCAAATATTCGCTGAATCGCAGCAGGGTAAATCAATACCTGACTGCGAAGATTGCAAATATGATGTGGCCCACACTGCGGGTGCATCGGAGACAAGCACGCGCGCACCGTTGACCGCCTCGCCGACCGGCATCGCCGGCGTTCCGAGGTCGAACCGAATCAGGAAAACACTTCATGGCCGACACCCAGACCGCCCCGACCTTCAAGCCCAAGAAGTCCGTCGCCCTTTCCGGCGTGACGGCCGGCAACACGGCGTTGTGCACGGTGGGCCGCAGCGGCAACGACCTGCACTACCGCGGCTACGACATCCTCGAGCTGGCCGAGCAGACCGAATTCGAGGAGGTCGCCCACCTGCTGGTGCACGGCAAGCTGCCCGGCGCGGCCGAGCTGCGCGCCTACAAGGACAAGCTGAAGTCGCTGCGCGGCCTGCCAGCCGCCGTCAAGGCTGCACTGGAGCAGTTGCCGGCCTCGGCGCATCCGATGGACGTGATGCGCACCGGCGTCTCCGTGCTCGGCTGCGTGCTGCCCGAGAAGGACGACCACAACACGCCCGGCGCGCGCGACATCGCCGACCGCCTGATGGCCTCGCTCGGCTCGATGCTGCTGTACTGGTTCCACTTCAGCCAGAACGGCAAGCGCATCGACGTCGAGACCGACGACGACTCGATCGGCGCGCACTTCCTGCACCTGCTGCACGGCAGGAAGCCGAGCGCCGCGTGGGAGCGCGCGATGCACACCTCGCTCAACCTGTACGCCGAGCACGAGTTCAACGCGTCCACGTTCGCCTGCCGCGTCGTCGCCGGCACGGGCAGCGACGTCTACTCCGCCATCACCGGCGGCATCGGCGCGCTGCGCGGCCCGAAGCACGGCGGCGCCAACGAGGTCGCGTTCGAGATCCAGAAGCGCTACGACAACCCGGACGAGGCGGAGGCCGACATCCGCCGCCGCGTCGAGGCCAAGGAGGTCGTCATCGGCTTCGGCCATCCGGTCTACACGGTCAGCGATCCGCGCAACGTGGTGATCAAGGGTGTGGCCAAATCGCTGTCGCAGGACGCCGGTTCCACCAAGATGTTCGACATCGCCGAGCGCCTCGAAACGGTGATGGCGGACGCCAAGAAGATGTTCCCCAACCTCGACTGGTTCAGCGCCGTCAGCTACCACATGATGGGCGTGCCCACCGCGATGTTCACGCCGCTGTTCGTGATCTCGCGCACCAGCGGCTGGGCGGCGCACATCATCGAGCAGCGCATCGACAACAAGATCATCCGTCCGAGCGCGAACTACACCGGACCCGAAGACCAGCCGTTCGTGGCTCTGAAGGACCGCAAGTAATCGTCGACCGACCAGCCAGCGCGAAGCCGCAAGCAGCCATGAACACCGACTACCGCAAGAACCTGCCCGGCACCGCGCTGGATTATTTCGACGCCCGCGAAGCGGTCGACGCGCTGCAGCCCGGCGCATGGGCGAAGCTGCCCTACACGTCGCGCGTGCACGCCGAGAACCTGGTGCGCCGCTGCGCGCCGGACATGCTCGGCGCGTCGCTGACGCAGCTGATCGAACGCCGCCGCGACCTCGACTTCCCGTGGGTCCCGGCCCGCGTGGTCTGCCACGACATCCTCGGCCAGACCGCGCTGGTCGACCTAGCCGGCCTGCGCGACGCCATCGCCGACATGGGCGGCGATCCGGCCAAGGTCAATCCGGTGGTGCAGACGCAGCTGATCGTCGACCACTCGCTGGCGGTCGAGTTCGCCGGCTTCGATCCCGACGCGTTCGAGAAGAACCGCGCGATCGAGGATCGCCGCAACGAGGATCGCTTCCACTTCATCGAGTGGACGAAGAAGGCGTTCAAGAACGTCGAGGTGATCCCGCCGGGCAACGGGATCATGCATCAGATCAACCTGGAGCGGATGTCGCCGGTGGTCCACGCGAAGGACGGCGTCGCGTTTCCGGATACCTTGGTGGGTACCGACAGCCACACGCCGCACGTCGACGCGCTGGGCGTCGTCGCGATCGGCGTCGGCGGCCTCGAGGCCGAGAACGTGATGCTGGGACGCGCGTCGTGGATGCGGCTGCCCGACATCGTCGGCGTCGAGCTCACCGGCCGCCCGCAGCCCAACATCACGGCCACCGACATCGTGCTCGCGCTGACCGAGTTCCTGCGCAAGGAAAAGGTCGTCGGCGCCTACCTCGAATTCTTCGGCGAGGGCGCGTCAGCGCTCACGCTGGGCGACCGCGCCACCATCTCCAACATGACGCCCGAGTTCGGCGCCACGGCGGCGATGTTCTTCATCGACGAGCAGACCCTCACCTACCTGACGCTGACCGGACGCGATGCGCAACAGGTCAAGCTCGTCGAGACCTACGCGAAGCAAGCCGGCCTGTGGGCCGATTCGCTCAAGACCGCGGAGTACGAGCGCACGCTGCGCTTCGACCTGTCGAGCGTCGTGCGCAACATGGCCGGCCCGTCGAACCCGCACAAGCGGCTGCCGACGTCCGACCTCGCCGCGCGCGGCATCGCCGGCAAGTGGGAAGACGTGCCGGGCCAGATGCCCGACGGCGCCGTCATCATCGCGGCCATCACCAGCTGCACCAACACCAGCAACCCGCGCAACGTGATCGCCGCGGGCCTGCTCGCGCGCAACGCGAACGCGCGCGGGCTCGTGCGCAAGCCGTGGGTCAAGTCCTCGCTCGCGCCGGGCTCGAAGGCCGTGCAGCTGTACCTCGAGGAGGCCGGCCTGCTGTCCGAGCTCGAGAAGCTGGGCTTCGGCATCGTCGCCTTCGCGTGCACGACCTGCAACGGCATGTCGGGCGCGCTCGATCCGAAGATCCAGCAGGAAGTCATCGCCCGCGACCTGTACGCGACCGCCGTGCTCTCGGGCAACCGCAACTTCGACGGCCGCATCCATCCGTACGCCAAGCAGGCCTTCCTCGCGTCGCCGCCGCTGGTCGTGGCCTACGCGATCGCCGGCACGGTGCGTTTCGACATCGAGAAGGACGTGCTGGGGATCGACCAGAACGGTCAGCCCGTCACGCTGAAGGACCTCTGGCCCAGCGACGCGGAGATCGACGCGATCGTCGCCTCCAGCGTCAAGCCCGAGCACTTCCGCCGCGTCTACGACCCGATGTTCAAGCTCCAGGTGGACAACGGCGAGCAGATCAGCCCGCTGTACGGCTGGCGCCCGCAATCCACCTACATCCGCCGCCCGCCGTACTGGGAAGGCGCGCTGGCCGGCGAGCGCACGCTGCGCGGGCTGCGGCCGCTGGCGGTGCTGCCGGACAACATCACCACCGACCACCTGTCGCCGTCCAACGCCATCCTGGCCGACAGCGCGGCCGGCGAGTACCTGACGAAGATGGGCCTGCCCGAGGAGGACTTCAACTCCTACGCGACGCACCGCGGCGACCACCTGACCGCGCAGCGCGCCACCTTCGCGAACCCGCAGCTGGTCAACGAGATGGCGGTCGTCGACGGCAAGGTGAAGAAGGGCTCGCTGACGCGCGTCGAGCCGGACGGCAACGTCGTGCGCATGTGGGAAGGCATCGAGACCTACATGCTGCGCAAGCAGCCGCTGATCATCATCGCCGGCGCCGACTACGGCCAGGGCTCGTCGCGCGACTGGGCGGCCAAGGGCGTGCGCCTCGCGGGCGTCGAGGCGATCGTGGCCGAGGGCTTCGAGCGCATCCACCGCACCAACCTCGTCGGCATGGGCGTGCTGCCGCTGGAGTTCAAGACTGGCGTCGATCGCCTGACCTTGTCCATCGACGGCACCGAGGTGTTCGACGTCGTCGGCGAGCGCAGTCCGCGCGCCGATCTCACGCTGGTGATCCGCCGCAAGAACGGCGAGCAGCTCGAGGTGCCGGTGACCTGCCGCCTCGACACCGCCGAAGAGGTGTCGATCTACGAGGCCGGCGGCGTGCTGCAGCGCTTCGCGCAGGACTTCCTGGCCTCCACCGCCGAAGCCGTCTAAGGAACACTCCGAAGATGTCCCACGTTCCGCAGATCAAGATCCCCGCCACGTACATGCGCGGCGGCACCAGCAAGGGCGTGTTCTTCCGCCTCGAAGACCTGCCGCTGCGCGCGCAGCAACCCGGCCCGGCGCGCGACAAGCTGCTGATGCGCGTGATCGGCAGCCCCGACCCGTACGGCAAGCAGATCGACGGCATGGGCGGCGCGACGTCTTCCACCAGCAAGACAGTGATCGTGTCGCGCAGCACGCGGCCCGACCACGACGTCGACTACCTGTTCGGCCAGGTCGCGATCGACCAAGCCTTCGTGGACTGGAGCGGCAACTGCGGCAACCTGTCCGCTGCAGTCGGACCGTTCGCCATCGCCAGCGGCCTGATCGATGCTGCGCGCATTCCGCACGACGGCGAGGTCGTCGTGCGCATCTGGCAGGCCAACATCGGCAAGACCATCGTCGCGCACGTCACGATCGCCGACGGCCAGGTGCAGGAGACGGGCGACTTCGAGCTGGACGGCGTGACCTTCCCCGCCGCCGAGGTGCCGCTCGAGTTCCTCGATCCCGCGGCCGACGAGGGCGACGGCGCCGGCGGCGCGATGTTCCCGACCGGCAACGTCGTCGACGAGCTCGACGTCCCCGGCATCGGCAAGCTCAAGGCCACGATGATCAACGCCGGCATCCCGACGATCTTCGTCGAGGCCGAGGCCATCGGGTACACCGGCACCGAGCTGCAGGACGCGATCAATGGCGACCCGAAGGCGCTCGCGATGTTCGAGACACTGCGCGCGCACGGCGCGCTGCGCATGGGCCTGATCCAGCAACTGGTCGAGGCCCGCACGCGCGCGCACACGCCCAAGATCGCGTTCGTCGCGAAGCCGGCCGACTACGTGTCGTCGAGCGGCAAGAAGGTGGCGGCCAAGGATATCGACCTGCTGGTGCGCGCGATGTCCATGGGCAAGCTGCACCACGCGATGATGGGCACGGCCGCGGTCGCCATCGGCACCGCGGCGGCGATCCCCGGCACGCTGGTCAACCTCGCGGCCGGCGGCGGCAGCGACCGCACCGCGGTGCGCTTCGGGCACCCGTCGGGCACGCTGCGCGTCGGCGCCGAGGCCGTGCAGGTCGACGGCCAATGGAAGGTCGCCAAGGCTTTGATGAGCCGCAGCGCGCGTGTCCTCATGGAAGGCAACGTCCGCATCCCGGGCGACAGTTTCTAAGTTTCAGGATCGTTCATGTCCACTCGCAAGACCCTCAAGACCCTCGTCAACGCACGCCGCGGGGTGATCGTGCCGGGCGCCTTCAACGCGCTGTCGGCGCGCGTGATCGAAGACCTCGGCTTCGAGGCGATCTACGTCACCGGCGCCGGCGTCACCAACATGAACCTGGGCCTGCCGGACCAGGGCTTCATGGGCCTGGCCGAGATCGCCGAGGCGACGAGCCGCATCCGCGACGCCGTCGGCCTGCCGCTGCTGGTCGACATGGACACCGGCTTCGGCAATGCGCTGAACACCTACCACTCGGTGCGCGTCCTCGAGCGCGCCGGCGCCGACTGCATCCAGCTCGAAGACCAGGTCGCGCCCAAGCGCTGCGGCCATTTCTCGGGCAAGGAAGTCATCTCCACCGAAGAGGCAGTCAGCAAGATCAAGGCGGCCGTCGACGCGCGCACCGACCCCGACTTCATGATCATGGCGCGCACCGACGCCGCCGCCACGCACGGCTTCGAGGCCGCGGTCGAACGCGCGATGCGCTTCGCGGAAGCGGGCGCCGACATCCTGTTCGTCGAGGCCGTGACCAAGGCCGAGGAGATCCGCGCGTTGCCGCAGCGCCTGGGGCCGCCGCAGCTGATGAACATGGTCATCGGCGGCAAGACGCCCATCTTCGGCGCCGAGGAACTCGGCCAGCTGGGCTACGGCATCGTGCTGTACGCCAACGCCGCGCTGCAGGGGGCGCTGGCCGGCATGCAGAAGGCGCTGACCGTGCTGCGCGACACCCGGCGCGTCGACGAGGATCCGAACCTCGTGGCGCCGTTCGCGGAACGCCAGCGGCTGGTCGGCAAGCCGGAGTGGGATGCGCTGGAGAAGCGCTACACCTAGCGCGCCTGGGTCAGGCGGCGCAGCTCATCGAGGAATCGACGCGCCGCCACCTCCGACGGCCACGGCTCCCACGCCGTGCCGCCGTAGATCGCCTGCAGCGGATCGACGTCCAGCACCGGGAACGCGATTCCCAGCACGTCGCGCACCTCGTCGCGCGACCAGCCGGTGCAGTGCACGGCCTCCGAGGCCGCGGCGACGAAGTCCGCCTGCTTGTGGACGCGATGCGTCTCGGTCGTCCAGCCGGGCAGGCCGTAGCGCAGCGAGACCGCGCGCATCAGCCGATCGGCGACGTCGCTGAACGGCTGGCCCAGCACGCGCTTCAGCGGCGAGATGCAGTCGAAACCGAGGAAGCCTTCCTCGGCGTCATGCAGCAGTTCGGCGAGTTGCTCGCCGGTCGTCAACGCCGCCTCGGCCCACTCGCGGCGCAGCGCCAGCACCATCAGCGAGTGCTGCGCGACCGACAGCGGCCATTCCCAGACGGACTCGCCGCCCCAGCGGAACGTGCGGGCGAGGCGCTTGGCCAGGTCCTCGTCCGTCCACGCCTGCGGCGACGGGTTGATCAGGTCGAGCGGGGCGCCCGAGGGCAGGCGGATCCAGGCGCGCGGGGCGCGGTCAACGGTCATGTCGATGGCTTCCTAGCGTCTGGCGCGCGGGCGACGGCTCGCCGGCGGGGTCGCCGGGGCACGCGCGATCTCGACGAAGGCCTCGAGGTAGTCGATGGCGACGTCGGCCTCGCGGCAGCCCAGGAAGATCTGCTTGGCGATGCCCGTGCGGCCCAGGCGCAGCGGCACCACGGGCATCTTCCCGGCGTATTCCTCGGCGAGCCAGCGCGGCAGCGCCGCGACGCCGCGGTCGCTGGCCACCATCTGCAGCATGATGTCCGTCGTCTCGATGGACTTCTGGCGCCGCGGCGTGATGCCGGCGGGCATCAGGAACTGCGTGTAGATGTCGAGGCGGTCGATCGCCACGGGATAGGTGATCAGCACTTCCCGCGTCAGCTGCTCGGGCTTGACGTAGGGCACGTTCGCCAGCGCGTGGTCGCGGCCGACGACCAGCACCTGCTCGTAGTCGAACACCGGCGTGAAGCGCAGCCCGGGCTTGTACAGCGGATCGGGCGTCACCAGCAGGTCGATCTCGTAGCCGAACAGCGCGCCGATGCCGCCGAACTGGAACCTCTGCTTCACGTCGACGTCGACGTCCGGCCAGCGCGCGAGGTACGGCGAGACGATCTTCAGCAGCCACTGGTAGCAGGGATGGCATTCCATGCCGATGCGCAGGCTGCCGCGCTCGCCCTCGGCGTACTGGCCGATGCGCATCTCGGCGAGTTCGAGTTGCGGCAGCACGCGGTTGGCGACCTGCAGCAGGTACTCGCCCGCCTGCGTCAGCCGCAGGCTGCGGCCTTCGCGCAGCCAGATGTCGGTGCCCAGCTGCTGCTCGAGCTTCTTCACGGAGTGGCTCAGCGCGGACTGCGTCAGGAACAGCGCCTCGGCCGCGGCCGTCAGCGAGCCGAGCTTGTCGACCTGCTGGACGATGGCCAGGTGGATGCGTTCAAGCATGTCGTCCATCCATGAGTGGAATCGATCGAACTCTGAGAAATGACCATTTTACTTCATGCACTTGCGTCCCTACGATCGCGGTCTCCCGCCAACACTTCGATCGAACATTCCTCATGGTCACGACACACAACCTGGGCTTTCCCCGCATCGGCGCCAGGCGCGAACTGAAGTTCGCGCTCGAGTCCTACTGGAAGGGCCAGTCGTCGCGCGACGAGCTGAAGTCGCTGGGCGCGCAACTGCGCCAGCGCCACTGGATCAACCAGGCCAACCTCGACCTGGTGCCGGTCGGCGACTTCGCGTTCTACGACCAGATGCTCGACATGAGCTTCACGCTCGGCAACCTGCCCGAGCGCGTGCGCGGCTTCCACGGCGATTCGCTCGACAACTATTTCCGCGTCGCGCGCGGCCGCTCGGCGCACGCCGCCGACCATGCCGAGTGCTGCGGCGGCGGCGTCGCCGCCGGCGAGATGACCAAGTGGTTCGACACCAACTACCACTACATCGTCCCCGAGTTCAGCGCGACCACCGGGTTCCAGCTGGATGCCTCGCGCCTGCTCGAACAGCTGGCCGAAGCCAAGGCGCAGGGCGTCAAGGCCAAGCCGGTGATCGTCGGTCCGGTCACCTATCTCGCGCTGGGCAAGGCCAAGGACGGGTCCGACAAGCTGGCGCTGCTGCCGCGCCTGCTGCCGGTCTATGCGCAACTGCTCGACGCGCTCGCGGCGCAGGGCGTGGAATGGGTGCAGGTCGACGAGCCGCTGCTCGTGACCGAGCTCGATGCCGACTGGCAGCACGCATTCAACACGGCGTATCACGCGCTGAAGGCCTGCCGCGTCAAGCTGCTGGTGGCGACGTACTTCGGCCCGCTGCAGGAGAACATGTACCTGGCCGCGAACCTGCCGGTCGCGGGCCTGCACCTCGACGCCATCAACGGCCGCGGCGACGTCGTGCCGCTGCTCAACATGCTGCCGTCGCACAAGGTGCTGTCGCTGGGCGTGATCAACGGCCGCAACATCTGGAAGACCGACCTGAACCGCGTGCTCGACTGGCTCGAGCCGCTGCGCGACCGCCTCGGCGAGCGCCTGTGGATCGCGCCGTCGTGCTCGCTGCTGCACGTGCCGGTCGATCTTGCCAGCGAGAAGAGGCTGGATGCCGAACTCAAGTCGTGGCTGGCCTTCGCGTTGCAGAAGCTCCACGAGCTGGAGGTGCTGGCGACCGCATTGAACATGGGTCGCGAATGGGCGCGCGACGCGCTGAACGCCAACCAGGCGGCTGTCGACGCGCGCCGCCTGTCGCCCCGCGTGCACGACCCGAAGGTGCAGGCTGCGGTCGGAAGGCTGACGCTGGACCTCGGCCGCCGCCACAGCGCGTACGAACGGCGCGCGGTCAAGCAGGCCGCGCTGCTGAACCTGCCGGCGTATCCGACGACCACGATCGGCTCGTTCCCGCAGACGGCCGAGATCCGCCACGCGCGCAGCGAGTTCAAGGCCGGCCGCCTCGACCAGGCCGGCTACAGGGTCGCGATGCAGGCGGAGATCGCCCGCAGCGTGAAGGAGCAGGAGTCGCTGGGGCTGGACGTGCTGGTGCACGGCGAGGCCGAGCGCAACGACATGGTCGAATACTTCGGCGAGCAGCTCGACGGCTATGCGTTCAGCGAGTTCGGCTGGGTGCAATCCTACGGCTCGCGCTGCGTGAAGCCGCCGATCCTGTTCGGCGACATCTCGCGTCCGAAGGCGATGACGGTCGAGTGGATCAGTTACGCGCAGTCGCTGACCGCCAAGCCGATGAAGGGCATGCTCACCGGCCCGGTGACCCTCCTGAACTGGTCCTTCGTGCGCGACGACCAGCCGCGCTCGGCCTCGTGCTTCCAGCTCGCGCTGGCCATCCGCCAGGAGGTGCTGGACCTCGAGAAGGCCGGCGTGCGCGTGATCCAGATCGACGAGGCCGCGCTGCGCGAAGGGCTGCCGCTGCGCAAGTCGCAGTGGAAGAACTATCTCGACTGGGCCGTCGAATCGTTCCGCATCGCCGCCAACGGCGTGCGCGACGAGACGCAGATCCACACGCACATGTGCTACTCGGAGTTCAACGACATCCTCTTGTCCATCGCCGACATGGACGCCGACGTCATCACGATCGAGACCTCGCGTTCCGACATGGAACTGCTGGCCGCGTTCGACCGCTTCAAGTACCCGAACGAGATCGGCCCGGGCGTCTACGACATCCACTCGCCCAACATCCCGTCGCAGGAGCACATCGTGCAGCTGATGAAGAAGGCCTCCGAGCGCATCCCCGCGCAGCGCCTGTGGGTGAATCCGGACTGCGGCCTGAAGACGCGCCAGTGGGACGAGGTGATCCCGGCGCTGACCAACATGGTGGCGGCGGCGAAGGCGCTGCGCGCGGCGCAGTGAGGCACCTGCGCGAGTCGGGCCGCGATCGCATCGGGATCGAAGTCAGGTTCTGCGGGCGGTCCGACGCCGGCCGGGACGGCGAGGGCTGCGCCTTCCGCCCGGCCGCGCATCCATGCCGGACGCCCTGGCGCCGCCGACCTGACGGTAGACTGGCCGCCTGTCCAAGACGCCCTTGCCGGAGCCGAAGATGCCGCATCCAACGCCGACCGCCGATCCCGAACTCGACCTCGTGCTGGAGCGGGTCGTCGACGTGCCGCGCGCGCTGGTCTGGCGCGCCTGGACGCAGCCCGAGCACCTCGTGAAGTGGTTCTGCCCGCTGCCGTGGAAGACCACCGACTGCCGGATCGACCTGCGGCCCGGCGGCCTGTTCCAGACGACGATGCAGGGCCCCGAAGGCCCGGGGTTCACGAACACCGGCTGCTGGCTGCAGGTGGTCGACCAGGAACTGCTGGTGTGGACGGGCGTGCTGGGCCCGGGCTTCCGGCCGCAGCCCAAGGCCGTGTTCGCGGCGGTGCCGTTCATGATGACGGCCATCGTCGCGCTGGAAGACGTCGCGGGCGGCACCCGGTACACCGCGCTCGCGCGCCATGGCGACGTGGCGGCGCGCCAGGCGCACGAGCAGATGGGCTTCCACGCGGGCTGGGGCAAGGCGCTCGACCAGCTCGTCGAGCACGCGAAGGCCGGCCACTTCGGACCGGCGGCTTGAGCGGCCTGGCGATCCGGCCGGTCGCGGCTGCCGACGCCGCCGCGCTGCTGGCCTTCGAGCTGGAACATCGCGCGTACTTCGAACGCTGGGTCAACGGGCGCGACCCGCGGTTCTACAGCGAGCAGGGCGTGGGCGAGGCGATCGCCGCGGCGGAGGCCGCGCGTGCGGCCGGCCAGGCGTTCCAGTACCTGGTCGTCGAGGACGATCGCATCGTCGGCCGCGTGAACCTCACCGCGGTGCGGCGCGCGCACTTCCATTGCGCCGATCTCGGCTACCGCATCGGCGAGCACGACGGCGGCCGCGGCGTCGCGTCGCGCGCCGTGGCGCTGTGCCTGGACGCGGCTTTCGGCGCGCACGGCCTGTTGCGCATCGAGGCGACGGCGCGACCCGAGAACAAGGGCTCGATCCGCGTGCTGGAACGCAACGGCTTCCGCCAGTTCGGACACTCCCGGCGCAGCTTCGAGCTGGGCGGCCGATGGTTCGACCGGCTGCTGTTCGAGCGGCATCGGGACGCGACGCCCGCGGGCTGACGTCGCCGCTTCAGTACTCCGTCCCCGGCGGCCGCGTCCACTTCAGCACCATCGCCGCCAGCGCGTCGCGCACGAGCGGCTTGGCCAGGTGGTCGTTCATGCCCGCGGCCAACGCCAGGTCGCGGTCGGTGGACATCGCGTTGGCCGTCACGGCAATGATGGGCAGGCGCCGCACGCCCTCGGCGCGTATCGTGCGCGCCGCCTCGTAGCCGTCCATGCCGGGCATCTGGATGTCCAGCAGCAGCGCGTCGTAGTGGCCGTCACGGCATTGCGCGACGGCCTGCATTCCGTCCAGCACGCAGGTCACCTGCGCGCCCATGCCCTCCAGCATCGCGACCACCACCTGCAGGTTGACCGGGTTGTCCTCGGCGACGAGCAGGTGCAGGCCGGCGAGGCGCGCGTCGTCGGCGCCGGCTCCGGCGCGTGGCGCGGCCTCGTCGTGAGGCGCCCGCGCCGCGGCCAGCGTCAGCTCGACGCGGAAGGTGGAGCCGGCGCCGGGCGTGCTGGTCACGGACAGCTCGCCGCCCATCAGCGCGACCAGTTCCTTGCTGATCGCCAGGCCCAGGCCGGTGCCGCCGAAGCGCCGCGTCGTCGATTCGTCGGCCTGCGTGAACGGCTCGAACAGCCGGCGCTGCGCGGCCTCGCTGATGCCGATGCCGTTGTCGCGCACGTCGAACGCCAGCCGGTGCGACGTCGCGTCGCCACCCACGCGCCGCACGGCGAGCTGCACCTGCCCGCCGCGCTCGGTGAACTTGATCGCGTTGTTCAGCAGGTTGGTGAGCACCTGCCGCAGGCGCGTCGGGTCGCCGTTGGCGTGGCGCGGCAGCGCGGGATCGAAGTCGCCTTCCAGCGCGATGCCGGTGGCCGCGGCGGTGGCGCGGAACAGAGAGAGCTCGTCGGCGAGCAGGTGGGACAGGTCGAAGTCCACCCGTTCGAGCACCACCTTTCCGGCCTCGATCTTGGAGACGTCCAGCACGTCGTTGAGGACATGCAGCATGGTCTGCCCCGACGCGTACGCCGCCGCGGCCAGCTCGCGCTGGCGCGGCGCCAGCGGCGTCTGCAGCAGCAGCTCGGTCATGCCCAGGATGCCGTTCATCGGCGTGCGGATCTCGTGGCTCATGTTGGCGAGGAACGAGGTCTTGGCCTGGTTGGCGGCGTCCGCCGCGGTCAGCGCGCTCTTGAGCTGCTGCAGGATCTCGCGCCGGCGCCGCAGCAGCCGCGTGATCCAGAACGCGAGCGCGGCCAGCACGGCGTCGAAGGCGAGCATCGCCGCCACGAGCCACGCCGTGGTGACGCGCCAGTGGGCGAGCACCAGCTTCTGCGTCGCGACGATGTCGACGACGGTCGGATAGCTGTGCGAGAGGGTCGGAGCGACCAGCCGGGTGCCTGCGTCGTGGGAGTCGACCACGCGCGGCCCGGTGATCAGCGCGGTGCGCGGCACGTCGGGACCGCTCTCCGCGAGCAGCCTGAACATCGGGCCGCCGGCGAAGCTCGTGCCGACCATGCTGTCCACCGGCGGCTGGCGCGCGAGCAGCAGGCCGTCGCGGCGCAGCAGCGAGACCGAGACGCCTTCGCGCGCGGAATCGATCGACGCGTAGAAGTGCTGGAAGTACTCGCACTGGATGCCGACGAGGGCGACGCCGATCAAGCGGCCGTCGACGGCGCGCAGCTTGCGCGTGAGGTAGAACGTCCAGTGTCCGGTGCCGCGGTTCTTGACCGGCGCCGACAGGAACATCTTCAGGGAGTCGTCCGCCAGGTGCGCCTTCAGGTAGTCGCGGTCGAGCAGGCTCACCTCGGGCGTGGGGAACGTGCGCGAGAAGTTGAGCAGCCGGCCGTCGGTGCCGATGAGGGACAGCACGTCGATCTGCGGCAGGTCGCCCTGGCGGCGCTTGAGCAGCTCGAAGGTCTCGCGCGAGCCGATCTTGCGGGCGAGGTCGGCCGCGTCCGTCGGCGCGGTCTTGTTGACGTCGTCCACCACGCGTTCCAGCACGGCGTCGGCGGCGGCCAGCGTCTGGTCGGCGTGCTGCGCGGCCATCTCGGACAGGTTGGCCAGGAAGAAGCGCCAGTCGTCGATCGCGTCCTCGCGCCCGCGCCAGCTCGCGAAGGCGACGGCCGCCCACGTGAGCAGGATCACGGCGACGGTCGCCACGAGCGGCGCGCGATCGCGGATCGGCGGGAGGGCGACGGCGGGGCGCATCGGCGGATTGTCACCGCGACGCGATGACCCTGGAGCGGCGCGAGCGTGAGATCGGCACGCGAAAGCGGGGTCGCGTGCGCGCGGCCGCGCGGCGACTCGACACGCGGCGGCAGGAACGTAGAGCTTTTGCAACTGGGCGAGGGGCGCGCTGTTGTCGAGGCGGCGGATCTTCGCGCAGCCGAGGACTTGAAATCGCGCCGCCCGCCTCCCAACTGCGTGCTCGAAGGAGAACGACATGGGTGCCAACGACGCCTTCCTGCAGGACGCCTATTCGCGCACGGTGAGCGACGTGGTGGAGCGCGTCGGGCCGAGCGTGGCGGCCGTGCGCCTGCACGCGGCCGGTGGCGCGGACGATCGGCTCGGCGGCGGCTCCGGCTTCCTGTTCACGCCGGACGGCTTCGTGCTGACGAACTCGCACGTGGTGCGCGCCGGCAAGCCGCCGACGGCCGCGCGGCCGGAGCTGCGCCACCAGGTCTCGCTGGCCGACGGGCGCGAGTTCGACGCGCGCTGGGTCGGCGACGATCCGGACACCGACCTCGCCGTGCTGAGCATCGACGGCCTGTCGCGCGGCTCGCTGGCGCACGCGCCGCTGGGCCGTTCGGGCGGCCTGAAACGCGGCCAGATCGCGATCGCCATCGGCAATCCGCTCGGCTTCGAGCACACGGTCACCGCGGGCATCGTGAGCGCGCTGGGCCGCAGCATGCGCACCAGCACCGGTCGGCTGATCCCCGACGTGATCCAGACCGACGCGGCGCTGAATCCGGGCAACTCGGGCGGCCCGCTGCTGGATTCGAACGGCGACGTCGTCGGCGTCAACACGGCCATCATCCGCGGCGCGCAGGCGATCTGCTTCGCGGTGGCGGTGGACATCGCGCACTGGGTGATCCCGCAGCTGCTGCAGCACGGCCGCGTGCGGCGCGGCTATCTCGGCGTGGCGGGACAGACGCAGGAACTGCACCGGCGCGTGGTGCTCACCTACGAGCTGCCCAATTCCAGCGGCGTGCGCGTGATGAGCGTCGAGCCCGGCAGTCCCGCGGCGCGCATGGGCGTGCAGGAGGGCGACGTGATCGTCGGCCTGGACGGCGTGCCGATCGCCAGCGTCGATGCGCTGCACCAGACGCTGGACGCCAGCCGCGTCAACCGCGACTGCGTGCTCAAGCTGATCCGCGGCGTGCGCACGCCGGCGCCGCTGTACCTGACGGTGCGCCCGGCGGAGGTGCTGCGGGCGTGAACTGAGATAATATACGGTCTGTATATGGATCGTATAAGGAGCGGCGCCATGGGCATCGTCAAGATCTCCGACCTCATGCACGACAACCTGCGCGACGCCAGCGACGCGCTGAGCCGCTCGATCAACGCGCAGGCCGAGCACTGGCTGCGCGTGGGCATGCTGTCGGAGCTGCACCCCGAGCTGACCTACGGCGACATCTGCCAGCTGATGCTGCGCAGCGCGCGCACGGGAGCGGCCGAGCTGTCGTTCGTCAAGCCGGAAGTGGCGGCGGCCGCCTCGGCCACGGCCAGGAAGGCCATCCGCAAGGCGGCGCGATGAGGCGCGGCCAGAACATGATCAAGTCGCCGGAGCAGATCGCGATGGCGCGGGCGGCGGGCGCGCTCGCCGCCGACGTGCTGCACATGCTGGTGCCGCACGTCAAGGCGGGCGTCACCACCGACGAACTCGACAAGCTGTGCCACGACCACATCGTCGACGTGCAGAAAGCGATTCCCGCCAACGTCGGCTACCACGGCTATCCGAAGACGGTGTGCGCGTCGGTCAACCACGTCGTGTGCCACGGCATCCCCGGCGACAAGAAGTTGAAGGACGGCGACATCGTCAACATCGACGTGGCCGTCATCAAGGACGGCTGGTTCGGCGACACCAGCCGCATGTACTGCGTGGGCAAGCCCGGCGTGCTCGCGAAGCGGCTGGTCGACACCACCTACGAGGCGATGCGCGCCGGCATCCGCGAGGTGCGGCCCGGCGCGACGCTCGGCGACGTCGGCGCGGCCATCCAGAAGGTAGCCGAGAAGGAAGGCTTCAGCATCGTGCGCGACTACGTCGGCCATGGCATCGGCCAGATCTACCACGACGATCCCAACGTCTGCCACTTCGGACGCCGCGGCGAGGGCATGGTGCTGCGCGAAGGCATGGTGTTCACCATCGAGCCGATGGTCAACGCCGGCAAGCCGGGCACGCGCGAGCTGGCCGACGGCTGGACGGTGGTCACGCGCGACCATTCGCTGTCGGCGCAGTGGGAGCACATGGTGGCCGTCACGCATGACGGATTCGAGGTATTGACACCCTGGCCGGAAGGCACCGGCGCCTACGCGCCCATCTGACGCGCGGCGCGGGCGCGGGTGATTGCTGACGGCCGGCCGCCGCGCGGGTTGGCATACTCCGCGCTCCGACAACGACGCAGTGGAGTCTCCCGATGCCCCGTTCGATCCCGCCGCTGCGCACGCTCTGCGCCGTCCTCGCCGGCGCCTGCACGCTTGCGCAAGCCGCCGCGACCCCGCCGCCGGCGGCGCCCGTCCGGGCCGCCAGCGATACCTACTTCGGCACCACCGTCACCGACAGCTACCGCTACATGGAAGACCTGTCGGCGGCGGACGTCCAGCAGTGGGCGAAGGCGCAGGCCGACTACGCGCGTGCGCAGCTCGACGCGATCCCGGGCCGCGCGCCGCTGCTGGCGCGCATCCGCGAACTGGAGGATTCGGTCAAGGAACGCGTGACGTCGGTGGCGCTGGCCGGCGGCGGCCGCGTGTTCTACGAGAAGCGCGGCGCCGACGCGAACCAGTACAAGCTGTACGTGCGCGACGGCTTCAAGGGCGCCGAGCGGCTGCTGGTCGATCCGGATGCGCTCGCCAAGGCCAGCGGCGGCGAGCCGCACGCCATCGAGTTCTTCCAGGCGTCCAACAACGGCAGGCTGGTGGCGTACGCGGTGTCGGCGGGCGGTTCCGAGGACGAGGTGATCCACGTGATCGACGTGGCCAGCGGCAAGGAACTGGTCACGCCGATCGACCGCGCGCACTACAGCTACGTCAGCTGGCTGCCGGACGACTCCGGCTTCTTCTACCTGCGGCTGCAGGCGCTGCCCGCCGGCGCGCCCGAGACCGAGAAGTTCAAGCGCGCGACGGCGTGGTTCCATCGCATGAAGGGCAGCACGCCCGACGTGGCCGTGCTCACCGCAGGCATTGCCGACCACCTGAAGATCGCGCCCGAGGAGTTCCCGTTCGTGACGCCGCTGGTGGGCACGTCGTGGAGCGTCGCGATTCCCGCCAACGGCGTCCAGAACGAGTTCGATCTCTACGCCGCACCCACCGCCAAGGCGACCGACGCGACGCTGAAGTGGCGCAAGCTGTTCGATCGCGAGTCGCAGGTCACCGGCTATGCGGTGCACGGCGACGACCTCTACATGCTGTCGCACCTGAACGCATCCCGCTTCAAGGTGCTGCGCACCAGCATGTCGCATCCGGACGCGGCGCTGGCCGACGTGGTCGTCGCGCCGAGCCAGGAGGTGATCGACCGCATCGCCGCGGCCAAGGACGCGCTGTACATCCTGGCGCACGACGGCAGCCAAGGCAAGCTGTACCGGCTGGCGTATGCGAAGGGCGCCCAACCGGTCGCGGTGCGCCTGCCCGTGGCCGGCTCGGTGCAGATCGTCGACAGCAACCTGACGCGGCCCGGCGTGGTCGTGTCCATCGATTCGTGGACGCGCGACGAGGCGTTCTACAGCGTCGGCGCCGACGACGCCCACGTCGCCGACACCGGCCTGCAGGCGGTCGGGCAGTACGGCGCGCCGGCCGATCTCGTGGCCGAGGAGGTGAAGGTCAAGAGCTACGACGGCCTCGAGGTGCCGCTGTCCATCGTGCATCGCAAGGACATGAAGCTCGACGGCAGCAACCCGCTGGTGCTGCAGGCCTACGGCGCCTACGGCATCATCGACACGCCCTACTACCTGCCGCGCCAGCTGGCCTGGTACGAGCTCGGCGGCGTGCAGGCCACCTGCCACGTGCGCGGCGGCGGCATCTACGGCGAGCAGTGGCACCTCGCCGGCAAGCAGCTGACCAAGCCCAACACCTGGAAGGACACGATCGCCTGCGGCGAGTACCTGGTCCAGCATGGCTATACGAGTTCGGCCAGGATGGCGCTCAACGGCGGCAGCGCCGGCGGCATCACGGTGGGCCGCGCCATCACCGAACGTCCCGACCTGTTCGCCGTCGCCGTGCCCGAGGTCGGCGTGCTCAATGCCGTGCGCGCCGAGACCTCGGCCAACGGCGTGCCCAACATCCCCGAGTTCGGCACCGTCAAGGTCAAGGAGCAGTTCAACGGCCTGCTGGAGATGGACGCGTTCCACCACGTCGTCGACGGCGCGAAGTACCCGGCCACGCTGCTGATGACCGGCATCAACGATCCGCGCGTGCCGCCCTGGGAATCGATGAAGATGGCCGCGCGGATGCAGGCGGCGTCCGCGTCGGGCAAGCCGGTGCTGCTGCGCATCCAGTACGACGGCGGCCACGGCATCGGCAGCACGAAGTCGCAGCGCCAGGAGCTGGCCGCCGACCGTTGGAGCTTCATGCTGTGGCAGTTCGGCGACCCGCGCTTCCAGCCGGCCGCGCCCTGATCGCGGCATCCCGGCGCGCCGGTTCGCGGTTCAACGGCGCGGCGATGTCCCCGCGCGGGCGAGGGCACGCGTGACGCCCGTGCGCGCGCGACTCGGCCACAATGCGGCCCACTCTTCCTGAAAGGATCCGCATGTTCCAGACCCGCCTCGCCGCCGCGGCGCGCGCCGTCACGCTCGTCGCTGCCGCCGCGTTCGCTACGCTCGCCGTCGCGCCGGTGCAGGCCGCCGCGCCGATGGCCAGGCGACAGGCCCCGGGTTTCTATCGCATGAGCCTGGGCGACTTCGAGGTGACCGCGCTGTACGACGGCAGCTTCGACCTGCCGGTGGACCAGTTGCTGAAGCAGCCCGTCGCCAAGACGAACGCGGCGCTCGCGAAGCACTTCCAGAGCCTGCCGGTGGAAACCTCGGTCAACGCGTTCCTGGTCAACACCGGCACCCGGCTGATCCTGATCGACACCGGCACCGGCGGCTACAGCGGCCCGACCTCGGGGCGGCTGCTGGCCAACCTGAAGGCGGCCGGCTACCGGCCCGACCAGGTCGACGACATCTTCATCACGCACATGCACGGCGACCACGTGGGCGGCCTGTCGCACGAGGGCGTGGCGGTGTTTCCGAAGGCCGTCGTGCATGCCGGCAAGGCCGACATCGACCACTACCTGAGCAAGGCGGAGATGGACAGCGCGCCCGCCGATGCGAAGGCCGGCTTCGCCAGCGCGATGAGCGCCTTCGGCCCGTACCAGGACTCGGGCCGGCTGCGGCCCATCGTCGCCGACGGCGAGATCGTGCCGGGCGTGCGCAGCTGGGCGACGCCGGGCCACACGCCGGGCCACACGAGCTACGTCGTCGAGAGCAGGGGCGAGAAGATGATCGTCACCGGCGACCTGATCCACGTGGCCGCGGTGCAGTTCGACGACCCGACAGTGACCATCGCGTTCGACTCGGACGCCCCGGCCGCCGAGGCACAGCGCCTCAAGGTGTTCGCGCAGGCCGCGAAGGACGGCACGCTGATCGCGGCGGCGCACCTGCAGTTCCCGGGCATGGGGCATCTCGTGGCGAACGGCAGCGGCTACGCGTACGAGCCGGTGAACTACCAGCGCGGCAGGTAAGCCGCCGGCCGGCTCGCTGCGCGGCGATGGGAAGCAACCTGTTCAGGCCTGCAGTCCGTCCCAGGACCAGCGCGGAATGCGCAGCCCGGCCGGCACGTCGTCGGCGGACGCGTGGTAGCGCGACATCGTCGTCGTGGTCGCCCACGCGAAGTAGTCATGCAGCACCCGGCACAGGGCGTCGCCCGGCGACAGCCCGACATCGGCGAGGGCCTGGTCGAAGCAGGCGATCGCGCGGCGGTCCATGTCGTCGTGCGGTCCGTTGCCGCTGTGCATGCGCACGACGCGGGTCTCGTCGCCGAGCCCGGCCGAATAGAGCGGCGGTCCGCCGAGGGCTTCCGCCCAGTAGGCCGCGAGGCGGTCGGTGTGCTCGGGATGGAAGCCGTGGCTGAACGCGTGGCTGACGACCGCGTCGGCCATCACGCGCACGTGCCACGCATGGGCGAGACGGCGCAGCCCGTCCAGGCCGCCTGCGGCTTCGAAAACTGATCGCATGCCGCGATGATGCACGAGATCCCGCCAGCGCGGGATGCCTCAGCGCGCCGCCGCGAGCGGAACGTCCTGCCGCGTGGCCTCCGCCACCGACACCAGCCGGCGTGCGCTCATGTCCCACAGGATGTGCTTGAGCGCCGACGGGATCTCGAACAGCCCCACGCGCTGCACGCTCGAGAACAGCTGCTCGTGCTCCTTGTGGCAGGCGGCGAGGCGGTAGTTGGGCACGCCCGCGCACAGGTGGTGCACGTGGTGGTACGCGGCGTCGGCAGTGATCCAGTTCAGCCAGCCCGGCAGGATGAGGTAGCTGGTGCCGCGCAACGCGGCCAGGTCGCGATCCCAGCCTTCGTCCGCGCTGGCGTAGGAGTGCTCGAAATTGTGCTGCACCGTGAACAGCACGATGCCGTAGCCGCCGGCCAGCGAGCCGCTCACCACGTAGCAGGCGAAGAACAGCGCCGGGCCGACCGCCCACGCCATCAGCGCCCAGGCCGCGAGCAGCACCACGTTGTTCCACGTCATGTGGCGGTAGTGCGTCATCGACGCGCAGCCGGGCAGCGGGGCGGTGCCGACGCGGCCCGTGCGCGCCAGCCGGCGCAGCAGGTGGTAGGTCGCGCGCAGCCAGGTGATGCGCGGATTGAGCAGGAAGTAGATGCCGCCGGCGACCGGCGACAGCAGGATGTCGCGCATGTAGCGATAGCGGCGCCGCTCGCGTTCGTTCATCGCGAGGTAGTCGGTCACGCAGGCGACGTTGAGCGGGCCGCGGTACTTGGCCCAGTTGCCGTTGGTGAGGTGGTGGTAGCGGTGGTTCTCCGCCCACACCGGCTGCGGCATGCCGGCCAGCACGCCCAGCGCGAAGCCGCCGGCGCGGTTCAGCGACCGGGTGCGGAACAGGCTGTAGTGGCCGCAGTCGTGCATCAGCACGAAGCCGCGCAGCAGGAACAGGCTGAGAAGCCCGGTGGCCAGGACGACGAGCCAGGGCGAGATCCTGGCGGCGTAGACGATCCCGACCCACAGCAGCGCGATCGGCACGATGACCGTCAGGAACTGCAGCACGCCGCGACCGTTGCTGGGCGTGGCGTAGCGGTCCACGATCGTGCGCTTGCACGTTTGCCATTGGGCACGGGTCAACATGAACGCCCTTGATGGCATTGAATTGCGTGACTATCACACACTCAGGTAAAGCGACGTCGACATGGACAATCGTTCAGCCGCCTCCGGCGGCGATCGGTGCCGCGGACGGGCCCCTACGCGCGCGCCCGCGAAGCGCGCCCGCGCGCAGGCGTCGACGTGGGCGCGCGCACGCGATCGATCGCGGTGTCCCAGTAGGGCGTCTCGCCGATCGCTTCCCGCAGGTGCGCGATGAACAGCCGCGCCTTGGCCTCGTACGAGCGGCCCGGCATGCGCACCGCGTGGATCGCGGGCAGCGACTGCGGATCGGGGCTGCGCGCTTCGGGAAACAGCGAGACGAGACGGCCCGCGACGATGTCGTCGCTGACCACCCAGCTCGCCAGGTGCGCGATGCCGATGCCGGCCAGCGCCGCCTGCAGCGCGCAGTCCTTGTCGTCGGTGCGCAGCTTGCCGCTCACCGGCAACGCCGCGCCGCGGTTGATGCCCGCGAAGCGCCAGGCCGGGCCGGCGAGCGCGGGCGTCGTCGTCGTGATGCAGTCGTGCTCGACGAGCTGTTCCGGCGTCGTCGGCCGACCGTGCCGCGCGAGGTAGGCCGGGCTGGCGCACACCAGCGGGCGCAGCGTCGCGAGCCGCGTGGCGACCAGGTCGCTGTCGGGCAGCCGGCCGATGCGGATCGCGACGTCCACGCGTTGCTCGGCGAGGTCGACCAGCGTGTCGCTGACGTGCAGGTCGACCTCGATCATCGGATAGCGCTCGAGAAAGCTCGCGACCGCGTGCGCGAGATGGCGGCGGCCGAAGATCGTCGGCGCGGTGACCGTCATCAGGCCGCGCGGGTCGGCGTCGATGGCCGCGAGCGCGTCCTTGGCCTGCGCGAGCTCGGCGAGGATGTTGCGCGCGCGGGGCAGGAACTGCTCGCCGGCGTCGGTGAGCATCACGCGGCGCGAGCTGCGGTGGAACAGCCGCGTGCCGATCTCGGCCTCCAGCCAGTCGATCTTGCGCGTGACCGAGGACACCGCCACGGCCTGCGACTTGGCCACCTGCGAGAAGCTGCTGGACGAGGCGACGGCGAGGAAGCTGTTGAGGGCGTCGATCATGGTTCTTTGGTTGCGATGATCGCAACGATGCTTTGCGTTGAACATGATTGTTCTGGATTTCGCAAGACAACACAATCCAGCCCATCGATCAACCCGGCCGCTTCCGGCCCCCGAAAAGAGACCTCCATGAACCGCCTCCATCGCCTTTTCCAACTGAGTGCCTTGTCGGCCGCGCTCGCCTTCGGCGGCGCCGCGCTGCTCGTCGCGCCGACCGCGGCCTCCGCCGCCGCGCCGCAGGTGCGCACGCAGGCGCCCGGCTTCTACCGCACGATGCTGGGCGATTTCGAGATCACCGCGCTGAGCGACGGCACGGTGGATCTCGACGTGGCCAAGCTGCTGGCCGAGCCCGCCGCGAAGACGGATGCCGCGCTGGCCAGGGCCTTCGTGCACGGCCCGCTGGAAACCTCGGTCAACGCCTACCTGGTCAACACCGGCACGCGGCTGGTGCTGGTCGATGCCGGTGCCGGCACGCTGTTCGGCCCGACGCTGGGCAAGCTGCTGGCGAGCCTGCAGGCGGCCGGCTACAGGCCCGAGCAGGTCGACGACGTCTTCGTCACGCACATGCATCCCGACCACGTGGGCGGACTGTCGGCCAACGGCCAGCGCGTGTTCCCCAACGCGACGCTGCACGCCGACAAGCGAGATTCCGATTTCTGGCTGTCGCAGGCCAACCTCGACAAGGCGCCCGACGCCATGAAGGGCTTCTTCCAGGATGGCGTCGGTGAACCCGTACGTCGCGGCCGGCAAGTACCAGCCGTTCGAGGCGGACGGCGAGCCGGTGCCGGGCATCCGCACGATCGCGAGCCCCGGCCACACCGCGGGCCACACGTCCTATCTCGTCGAGAGCAAGGGCCGGCAGCTGCTGGTGATCGGCGACCTGGTGCACGTCGCCGCGGTGCAGTTCGCCGACCCCGGCGTGACGATCGCGTTCGACACCGACGCCAAGGCGGCGGCGGCCTCGCGCGAGACGGTGTTCAAGCTGGCGGCCAAGGACGGCGCCTTGATCGGCGCCGCGCACCTGCAGTTCCCCGGCCTGGGTCACCTGCGCGCCACGGGCCAGTCGTGGCAGTGGGTGCCGTCCAACTACAGCACCGAGCTGAAGTGAGTCAGCCGGCGCCCGACGCGGCCGGCGCGGGGGCCGCGGCCGTCAACGGCTCGCCGGCCGCCTTGAGTTCCGCCACCGCGCCCTCGTACTCATGGAAGTTGATCGGACAGTCCTTGACGGCCAGCCTGAACAGCCCGAAGAAGTCGCCGTGCCGGCGCAGCAGCGCGTCCTCGGCCATGTAGAACGTGGCCTCGCAGACCTGCGACAGGTCCTGCGTCTCCTGCGATTTCTTCGCCGCTTCCAGCAGCGTGCCCGCGTCGATCGACCCGTGGAAGAAGTCGACCACCGGTTCCGGCCACGGTGCGTTGCCGCCCGGCGGCGTGCCGGGGCCGAGGCTGCCGCTCGCGCGCTCGATGCCGGTCAGGCGCGCGAGCGCCATGTAGCGCCACAGCCGCCAGTAGGTGCCGTCCGGCGCCGGCGGCGTGCGCGTGGCCAGCGTGGCGGCGGCGGCGCCGAACTGGTGCTGCAGGAACTGCGTCGAGCCGATCACGAACGGATCGTCGGGCCGCGGGGCGAGCGCGTGGGCGGCCTCGTAGTCGGCCAGCGCGCCGGCGTAGTCGCCGGTGTTGTCGCGCAGGATGCCGCGCAGGCGCAGCGCGACCGGCGACTTGGGATCGAGGCTCAGCGCCCGGTCGACGTCGGCGCGCGCGGCGGCGAAGTCCGGCTTGGCGACGTTGGCGGTGCCGCGCATCTCCCAGGCCAGCGGTGCGTCGGGGCGCTTCGCGAGCACGCGGTCGATGTCGGCCAGCGCGCCGGCGAAGTCCTTCTTCGCGATCGACAGCTCCGCGTGCGTCATCGCGAGGCCGACGTCGTCCGGCGCGGCCTTCGCCGCGGCCTCGATGCCGGCGGGCGTCAGCTGGTTCGCGAGCTTGAGCTGCAGGCCCGCGTGCGCCATCGCGAAGCGCAGGTCCTCGGGCGAGAACTGGTCGGCGCGCGCCAGCGCGGCGAGGGCGGCGTCGTTGCGGCCGGCGGTGCGCTCGGCCTCGGCGTGGCGCGCCAGGCCGACGGCGCAGGCGTGGTTGGCGGCGCGGTCGGCCGTCGGGGCCTCGCACCTGGCGGAGGGCAGCGGCGCCGACGCGGCCGAGGCCGCGGCAACGGGAGCGTCGGCTGCAACGGCCTGCAGCGAGAGCGAGATGGCGGCGACGGCGATCGCCGCGCGGAGGGAGACGTTCATGCGGTGGGTGGACGAATGGGCACGGCGTGCCGATGCGCCGATCTTGCCATGCGCATGTAACCTGATCGGGCCCGAAAGCGCCGCGGCGCCGGCGCGCGGTCTCGGGCTCGATCTTCATGCGCGCCACCAGGTCCGGGTTGGCCAGGAACGGCCGGCCGAAGGCGACCGGGTCGGCCTTCCCGTCGACGAGCGCCTGCTCCGCGCTGCCGCGGTTGAAGCCGCCGGTGGTGATGATAGGGGGGCGTCCGCCAAGCTTGCCGTGCGCCATGGCATTCCGGCGGCCGCGTCGCTACGATGCCGCGATGAGCCCTGCCGAGCCGTCCCTCGCCTTCGCTGTGCACCGGCCGCGTCCCTGCGTCCGGTGCGGAAGGCCGCTGTCGACGCTGGCGCGCATGCGCGGCGACGTCTGCGACGCGATGGAATGCCGTCGACTCAGCACCGAGGCCGTCACGCGACAGCGTCGTGCCGCGGATGTCGACACGATGCGCGAAGCCGCCGCGGCGGCCTGGGACATGCCGGGACTGTCCGCGGCGCCGGTGCTCTGGCTGAAGCACCATGCCGAGGAGGTCGGGCCGCCGGACTCTGCCGGCATCGAGGACCTGCGCGCGCACCTGATGGCGCTCGAAGCCGACGACCGGCCGCCATCGCCGCCCGGCGACGATGCGGCCACGCATGGCGCCGCCGCGACCGCCATGGCGGCAAACCTGTGCGCCCTGTGCCGCGGACGCTGCTGCCGCCTGGGCCGGCAGGGCCGCGCCTTCCTGGCACCGCAGCAGCTGCGCGACTGGCTGGCCGAGCGGCCCGGTGCTGCGTGGGCGGACGCGGTCGACCACTACATCGGTCTCGTGCCGTCGGTGCACCTGCTGCAGTCGTGCCTGTTCCCACGGCGAGCGGGGCTGCGTGCTGCCGCGCGAGCGCCGCTCCGACGTCTGCAACGACTTCGCGTGCGACGCGCTGGGCGACGCACGTCGGCTCGCGGCGGCGGACCCGGCGGCGATGGCCGTGGCCGGCATCGTCGAATCGCACGGGGTGCGCGCCGCGGCGCGGGTGTCGGCGCAGGGCCGGCGGCTGCTGCCCGACGTGCGCCGGCGCGACTGAGCACGCCCGAAAAATAGCCGCGCGCCCCGGAGGACGCGCGGCCGGCGTGGCGGCTGCGGCGCCTACTGGCCGTAGTAGTCCGGCACCATCATCTCGTCGGGCACGGCCTGGCGCGAGTAGTGCTCGTGGCGCTGGCGCTCCGGCAGGTGGACGGCCGGGTGCTCGATCTCGGTGTACTCGAACTGCTGCAACAGGTGGTGGATGCAGTTCAGGCGCGCCAGCTTCTTGTCGACGGCCTGCACGACCCACCACGGCGACTCGGCGCTGTGCGTGCGCTCGAGCATCACTTCCTTGGCCTTCGTGTACTCCTCCCAGCGGCGCCGGCTTTCCAGGTCCATCGGGCTCAGCTTCCATTGCTTGAGCGGGTCGTGGATGCGGCCCAGGAAGCGCAGTTCCTGCTCGTCGTCGGTGATCGAGAACCAGTACTTGATCAGCTTGATGCCCGAGCGCTGCAGCATGCTCTCGAAGGCGGGCACGGAGCGGAAGAACTCCTCGTACTCGTCGTCGCTGCAGAAGCCCATCACGCGTTCGACGCCGGCGCGGTTGTACCAGCTGCGGTCGAACAGCACGATCTCGCCGGCGGCCGGCAGGTGCGCGGCGTAACGCTGGAAGTACCACTGCGTGCGTTCGCGGTCGTTGGGCGCGGGTAGGGCGACGGTGCGGCAGACGCGCGGGTTCAGGCGCTGCGTGATGCGCTTGATCACGCCGCCCTTGCCGGCGGCGTCGCGGCCCTCGAACAGGATCACGACCTTCTGGCGCGTGGCCGCGACCCAGTCCTGCAGCTTGACGAGCTCGCCCTGCAGGCGGAACAGCTCGCGGAAGTAGCGCACGCGCTCGTTCGCGTCCTCGCCGCTGGCGTCCAGCGGATCGGCCACGAGACGGTCTTCCATCTCCATCTCGATTTCTTCGTCGTAGCCGTCGATGAGCTCGCGCTCGATGCGGCGGCGCATCGCGTCATGGTCGAACAAAGCCATTGCGTCGGACTCCGGATCAGAAGAGTTTTGCGAACAGCCAATATAGGCTACCCGACAGCAGGATGGCGGCCGGCAGCGTCAGCACCCAGGCCATGGCCAGGTTGCGGATCGTCGACCACTGCAGGCCCGACTTGTTCGCGGCCATCGTGCCGGCGACGCCCGACGACAGCACGTGCGTCGTGGACACCGGCAGGCCGAAGTTGTCGGCCAGGCCGATGGTGAACATCGCCACCACCTCGGCCGACATGCCCTGCGCGTAGGTCAGGTGCGTCTTGCCGATCTTCTCGCCGACGGTCACGACGATGCGCTTCCAGCCGATCATCGTGCCCAGGCCCAGCGCGATCGCGACGGCCACCTTCACCCACAGCGGGATGAACTTGGTCGCGGCGTCGATCTGCGTCTTGAACGACATCAGGTGCTTGTGCGTGTCGGGGTCCAGCGTGACGTGCGAATCCTTGTCGACCAGGCGGATCGTCTCCGAGGCCAGGTACATGTCGTTGCGGACGTTGGCGACGGTGGCCGCCGGCACCTTGGCGAGCGTGTCGTGCTGCTGCACCTGGTCGCCGATCGATCCGGCGACGGCGGCCAGCGCCGGCAGCGTGACGGGTTCGACCGCCTTCGTGCGCACGTAGCGCGACAGCGCGGCGCGCGCGTCCGTCGGCGCCGCGCCGGGCGCGGTGCGCTCGAGCGAGGCCTGCGCCACGTGGGCGATCGTCGCGAACTGCGCGGTCTGGTCGGCCGGCATCGCGCGGTTCAGCGCGTACGAGATCGGCACCGTGCCGACCAGGATCAGCATGATCAGGCCCATGCCCTTCTGGCCGTCGTTGGAGCCGTGC
>Ga0302314_10002226_pt1 | contig 36136 bp, 40 predicted proteins | sample III_Palsa_N2_3_FD_200533 | JGI IMG/M metagenome (GOLD analysis project Ga0302314, IMG submission 200533) | Peat permafrost microbial communities from Stordalen Mire near Abisko, Sweden - III_Palsa_N2_3 | ecosystem: Environmental > Terrestrial > Soil > Palsa > Peat permafrost | place: Sweden...
CACGCCTCGCGCGCGCCGGACCGTCCATGACGGACCTGCCCTGCGGCCCCTGCTGGGGGATGGTGTAATGGTAACACTGCGGTTTTTGGTACCGTCATTCTAGGTTCGAGTCCTAGTCCCCCAGCCATATGTAGCAATGCCCCGTAATTGCTCATAAACCCTTCTGTGATCAGGTGTTTTCGCGCGCCCGCTACATCAGGGTGCTACACAAATGGTCCTTATGAGACACGTTCTAAAGCGCGATGGGATTTGGTGGGTGCGGATCAATATTCCCGCCGATTTGCAGGCCGAATGGGGCAAAACCGCAGAGTGGCGAAGCCTCAAAACGTCTGATGACCTCGAAGCCATGCAGGCCGCACCCACCATCATCGCGGAGATCAAGGGCCGGATCGCCGCCATGCGGCTGGGAGATCAGACCGTGCCCGCGCCGCAAGCCGCCATCATTGAGCCAATTCGGCTAACTCCCGAACGGGCGATTAGTCTCATCGAGAGATGGCGGAACACCCAACTCGAAGCCGCATATGTCCAAGCCTACAACGGCGAGCTTGCGCCGCTCGATGGTGATGAACGCGCCCTCCGCTCCGCGAGGATGTATGCCCTTTCTCAACCGTCGCCTTGGGATCGGATCGAAGGATTCAATGAGAATCACGCAGCAGTAATAGGGGTCCCGCTCGGTCACCCTGCATTGCGCCACAGCCGGGGCATTTTCGCGGATGCTTGGCTTGATACGGAACGGGAGATCGACCGCTTCCGTTTCGGGGACTTCAGCCGGTGGACTCCCAAGCTCGCTGCGGAACCCACGCAGCCGAAGGCCGATGGGAAGACGACCGGATTGAAGCTATCGGCATTATTGGAGCGCTTCATCGCGTCTAAGAAGCCAAGCGAGGAATCCGACATCCGGCAGGTGTGGGCGCGCTTGATCGAATTCATCGGCGACGTTGAAGCCGCGTCCGTTTCCCCAAGCGAGGCTGATGACTGGATCATCGCAGTTCGCAAACTTCCGGTGACTCGCAAACCCGATGTCGTGGCACTGGACATGCGGGCGATACTTCGGGACCACGCCAGCGAAAGATGTTTGGCGCCCAAGACGGTTTGGAAATGGGCTGGCTTCGCCAAACGCGTGTTCGGATGGGCGGAATCGATGAAGCTGATCCCGTTCAACCCCATGACCGAGGCAATGCCCAAAAAGCCAACCAAACGGGACCGACGCAAAGCGCGGCGCCCGTATACGCCGGAGGAGATCGGCGCGATGTTCTCCAAGCCGCTCTTCAAGGGTTTCGCCGGTGACGGCGAGACGGGCTACCGCAAGGAACCCGGCCCGAACCTGACGAAGGACGCGAAACATTGGCTTCCGATCTTCGCGCTTTGGCACGGATGTCGGCTCGAAGAGATTGGCGGCGCCAAGATCGCTGAGTTCAAGGAGCGTGATGGGATCGCCTACATCGACTGGACGGAACGGAAGTTGAAAACACCGGAAGCCAGCCGCGAATTGCCGATCCATCCCAAAATGCGGGAGCTTGGCTTTTTCGATTACGTTGCCGAACGCCGCAAGGCTGGCGATGTCTACTTGTTCCCTGAACTCCCGCACGACCCCACGGATGAGGAGGCTGGAACACGCCGCTTTGGAAAGTGGTGGGGCTATTGGTCGGACGCGAACGGATTTCCTGACCCGAACGTCGATTTCCACGCGTTCCGGCACACGTTCATCCGCCAGTGCCGTGGAGTGGTTGAAGAAGAACTTCGAGACCTGATCACCGGTCATGTCGGCATAGGTGGCATCGGCCGTGACTACGGGGATGGGGCAGCGATCAAGATTCTGTTCGACGCTTTGTCGGTTGTGAAATTCCCGACATTCCACGGCTGACCGCGCACAGCTCTATGGTCACGCTGAGCAAGCCCATTTTACTCGGGCAGGTATCTGAATTTGAACGACCAACGCCCGACGCCTCCTCTCTCGGTTTTCCACCGTGGGCCGCCGCCTACAGCCGGTGGCTTGCGCGTCGGCTCCTTCACGTCGCCCACCGCGACCGACGCATTTTCGTTCGCCGCCGCGCGGGTGACGACATACTTGGTGTAGTATTGACCAAGGGCTCGCTTCTGTTCCATCAGGCGGCCGCCTTCAGGGCAACGGCTTCGGCGGCCGAATTCTCGTTGGCCGGGTTCGGGCCAGCGGTGCAGTTCAAGCGCCCCCTAAACGCTCGCCTTCACCCGTTCCAGAATCCAGCGCACATCCGGCACGGCGAGGCTGTTGCCGAGCGCCGCACGGCGGCGGATGTCCAACCGCCCGCGACCCGTCCAAGCGTCACCCATGTCGGTCCAGCCCGGTGGGAAGCCAAGCATTCGCTCCATCATCTCGGGGGTGAGCCGGAAGGCGCGAGGCCCGTTCTCATCCCGAAGGGCGATGCCTTGGAACCCGCCAGACGCCGTGTCGGCGCGGAGCGTTAGGCCGATTTCCGACGATTTCGGGCTGGTGTCCGCGTTGAAAGCAAATGGGCCGTCAGCGCCTCCCGCATGACCCTCGGCAGACCGGAGCCTGACCTTTTCGTCTTGGATGCGCCTCCACGCTCGGCGTCCCGCTTCAGGATGCCTTCCACCATTGCCGCGCTCAAACAGGATGTCTCGGGGATCGGCTCCATCGACAGGAGTTGCGACAAGGAAGACACCCAAGGGCTCGACGGCGGCGCTCACGCCTTCGATGCCGCTGCAAACCGTGAGGTAGGTGATGGCGAAATTGTCGTTGGCTGCGATGGTCATTACGCGACCTCATCAGGCAAGGTCGGGTGATTATCGTTGGCCGCGTCGAACCGATGTTCGGCGCTGGGACGGGCACCCGGATTGAGGCTGGCATCCCTGTGAACCACGACAATGAGAGGTCTGACTTTCGGATCACGGATGGTGTTCGACCGGAGAACAATCCGAATGTTCCGTTGGCCGTCGAAGACGCGAACGTCGATAAAGACGATGGGGGTCATGAAGTTGGCTCGTGTGCTGGGCTTCCCCGCCACCGTTGGTGACGAGGGCAAATCCTCGAATTTGCGAGCACTGCGCGGGGGTCGAACCCGCCAACGCCGCTTAGGGCGCCTGACCACTCACCAGAGCATAGTTGAGGGATGCCCGCCTTACGGCGGTCAGAGCCTCTCGGGATTCAGCAAGACCGGCAACTCAGTCTTTACAGAAGACTATTCGCTTAGGGGTTTCTCCCTTTGGTTTTTCGGTTGGATTTCTGGGGCAGATCGGAGCCCAAGGTCTTGTGTATGACAGACATGAAGTGCCCCTGTTTCCTATTCGCTGAAAAGCAGTCGAAACAGGGCAGCGGTTGCCTGTTCCTCGAAGCCGAAAATCTCGGCGGTCGGGTTATGATCAGGGCTCTGCTGTCGATGAAACACAGCATAGTCAGCGTTCTCCGTAAGTCCGCGTTCCAACAACCACGAACGGAGGCGAAGGCGTTTCATCACCGCCTCGTCGGACACAAAATCAAGTTCATCCAAAGCGAACTCGACAGGCCACAACCCAAGGCCCTGAATGTATTCGTCAACGGTCATCACGCAGCCCCCTCCACATCAACCATTCTCAAAAGAACGGATTGCTCGTCGCTCACCGCGAACAGGTCAGCAGATGACCGGATTACGCCAATGTTGAAGCCATCCACGAGAGCGGGAGCGAGCATCCAGCCCCACACGGTGGGGTAGTCAGGATGCGGAGCAGAGTGAAGCCAACCCATCGCCTGAAGTTTTCTGAACTGTCGCTCAATGCGGCTGTAGGCTGGTGTTCGCTTCTTACCTACAAGCAGCCACATATCGCTTTCAGCAGAACCGGCGTGATAGAATCGTTGTTCGACGGTTGGAAACGACGCGGGCTTTGCGAAATATCCGCAGTTCATGATGAAGTGTTGCGTTTCTTCGCTCGTTAACTTGCTAACACTGTTGCGCGTATTCATCACGCAGCCCTCCGATCTTTGGTTAGGTTGGAGATGCGTTCAGCATCGTGACGCAGCGCCTCGGCTTCGGCGGCGAGGATCATGGCGCGATCTTCGAGGCTGTGCGCATGCTGGATCAGCTTTTGCACATCGGCGCGGAGGCCGATGGTCGCCTCGTTCTGATCGGGGCCGAAGAACTCGTCCCTGATCGCGCTCACCCATGCACGCGGCACGTCGAGCTTCGCCGCGAGCGTGGCGTCGGAGGCCGTGCCGACGTAGCCGATGTCGGTGTAGTTGGCGGAGATTTCCTCCACGATGCGGCGCCGATCCTCTCGGGTCGGCTGGCGCACTTCTGGCGCGGGGTGGATGGCTACAAGATGGGGCAACGCTTCGACTCCTTTGATGTTTGGGATGGGGTGAGAGATTTCCGGCGGGATGTTTGGCTTCGCGGGTAGGTCCACGGCGATCCTTGCGACCGCCGCATGAACCTTGGCCTTGCCCAAGCGCGGATTGCACCTTGGGCAGAGGTCATGGGTTCGGGCGCGGCCTACGTTCCAGCCCCGCCGCCGAAAGGCTTGGTTGGCCACCGCAGGGGGCGCGGAGGCGCCGCTAATCACGAGGTGACCGTGGGTTCCGCACCGCGCGCAGGTGATTTGGAGGTGCGGTTTCGGGCGACGGTCGTCACCATATTTTCGGGAGACAACGGGATAGGCTTCGCGTCCGGCGGTCACTGGCGCACCTCGTTTTGAATGGCGTCAGCGGCTTTCGGACCGCCCGTGACCTTGATCGGGCCGGGATAGTTGTGGTCAGGCATCGATTGATCCTTTCGGGCAAAGCGGTGCTGTTAGACGGGACTTTGGCGCCCGCCGTGGACACGGCTGAGTTGGTGAGGGGAGCCGCCTGACGGGCGGCGGTTGGGGGCGAGCCTAGTTGATCGGCTCGCCATCCGCGTCTTGGCGCTTATCCAACTTCGACTGCGAGCGTAATTCCGATGATGCGACTGTCGTCCGAGAAGATTAGGCCGGGGGGAGGCACACGTTCACCGTCAAAGATGACGCCGAGCAGCGGGCGAACCGCCTCATGTTTGGCCGCAATACGCTCCACGGTCTTTCGCGTGATTTTCATCGGCAGCTTGTTGTAGAAACTCAGTGCTTCTCGTGCCACTTCGTCAGACATGAGAACCTCGACAGAGGTTCCACCGAAGCCAGTCGGGCAGACATAATACGCCAGAGCCGCGTGGCCATAGATACGGATCGTCATATCGAACGCCAAGGACGACGCCATATCGGACACGATCATCTGCATCTGAGCGTCGTTGAAATCTCCACCACGACGAGTGAACTCATTCGCACTGACGGCATTGGGGGCGTAATGTAAGATAAGCTGTTCTGGTCTAGAGAAGGCGTCTAGTGCAGGATGTTTAGGCAGCGCCTTTGGAGATCGATTGGTGGGTTTGTAAATCAGGCAATGGTCTTTCATGGTCTTTTATCCTTTCCGCTCGACCGAACCTCTCGGCCATTACGTAGGATAACATCTCACAAACCGCCATTTATGCACCTAAAACGATGCTCAATGACCGCGCTATACTTGTAACAAAAACACAAGAAGTTAGAACATTCCCTTACGCCCCATAGGGCGAAAAGGAACATTTTTCCGGGTTTTACGGGATCGTAATTGGCCTCGCGGACCCTGCCGGGATGGCGACCACGAAGACAGAACTCGCTCGGCGGCTTGGAATGAGCCCGCACGACCTCGTGAGCCGCGACCAAGCCGCCCGGATTATCTCAGAAGGATCAAAGCCCATCTCGGCGGAAAGCCTCAGAACTCGCCCTATCGATTTTCCCGGCTTCTACAATATCGCTGGGAGCAAGACCGGCGGCGAGGTCTGCTACCGGAAAGAATGGCTGCTAACCTTCAAGAAATGGCGCGACCTCAAAGCCAAAGATCGGGGGCCACCACCAGAGGATATCCGTTGGGGGCGTCAGGAGCCGCTCGATTCCGTAGATTCGCCAATTCCGCCTAATGCGCCCCTCCCACCTCTGGACGAGGTAGCTCGCCGCATATCCGAGTGGAAAGAACGAGAGAGGTGGAGACGTGCTAGGGACATTCTAACGCGTGAGGCGTTTACCAGAATAGGCCAAATGCGATTCGACGATGATCAAACACTGCGGACACAAATTGACTTCGGCAGCGAAGAACCAGATAGAATTAAGGCCGACATCGAACGAATGAATTTGACGTTGAAGGCTGTGTTTCATGAACTCGGCTTGCCGTGGCTAACTGTGTTCTCAGATACTCCAATGGAGCAGGTTCATACCTATGATGCGGCCACAACTCTTATCAAAGCCGCAATCAGGAAAATATGTTCTGATGAAAAGCGTTGGCGAGAGGCGTGGATCGAATCGAGTGAATATGCAGCCGATATGCCGATGAAACCGCCCGGATCGCCGCTTTAGGTAATTCCCGTGACCGACAATCTGACAGCACTGACCGCCGACATCGTGTCCGCCTATGTGGCGCACAACAGCGTCGTGGCGGCCGACCTCCCGGCGCTAATCAAATCGACCTTCGCGGCGCTCACCGGCGTGGACCAGCCCGTTATCGAGGTGACCGAGGTCGTGGCCAAGCCGACGGCGACGCAGATCAGGAAGTCGATCACGCCGGATAAGCTCGTCAGCTTCATCGACGGCAAAGGCTACAGCCTGCTCAAGCGCCACCTCTCTACCCACGGCCTGACACCGGCCGCCTACCGTGAGCAATTCGGCCTGCCCTCCAACTACCCTATCGTGGCGGCGAGCTACGCGGCCAGACGGTCGGAACTGGCGCTGAAGGCAGGCTTGGGCCGGAAAGCTGCGCCAGAGCCCGTAGGAACCCCCGTGGAGGCCGTCACGGCTCCGGTTGCCCCGAAGCCCACAAAGGCTCCCAGAGCGTCCAAGGTCGCCGCTGCTGCTGCGGGGAAGACTGCCCCCGGCGCGACGGTCCCCAAGGCGAAGGTCGGCCGTCCGCCGAAGGCGATTGACCCCGCGACGGACGAGTTCACCTGATCCACGGCTGAGCAACCACAGGAAATTCGGAACCTGAAACGATAGCGCTAATAATTCGGTAATCTGGCTCAAACGCCGCAAGCGAAGAGCCTGCTCATTGGGTCGCCTATGATCGACGATGGAACTCAGTAGGAGCGCGCGCCGTGTGCGTCTTGGCGGCCGTGGCCACCGCGTTCAAAGTTTCAGGTAGCGCCATTGCCGATGTGGTAGGCGCTCATCTGATAACTGACAACGTTTCCAGCGAGATCGCGAACCGGCCGCAGCCCCACCACGCCACCAGTGAAATATCGATAAGTCGATTCCTGCTCGTTTTCGAACGCATCCTCGTATTTCACGACGCCCCAGACAAACAAAGACAGTCTTCCGTTGTTAAAACTGTTCAATTCGTTGGGGGCAAGAGGGCAAGACTCAAATTTGATTCGCGTCATGCCGGGGCCAATCGGCTCATTAGATACGTCTAATTTGCTGGTGTCCGTCGGCAACTCGCCCTGAAGGGGCCAAAGTATCTTAGCGCAGGAGCTATATATTCGGGCGTTATACGCAGGTGTAAGTCCGGAATTCTTGAACCGAAGCGTTATTTGAATGCCGGGACCACCCACGATCATTTCGGCAGCGTCCAGAAACACATAAGCTCTCAGTTCTTGTCGAGATGATTTTTGAGAGTGCAGCAGCATTTGATCCGCTCTGGCTACGGCATCCTCGGCGGCGGTCGCGCTACGCTGGGCCGCTTCCACACTTTTACCAGCGGCCCGAGCGGCCTTTGCGCTTGCCTTGAAGGTAAGGTCCATGACGCGCGTTTGACGCTGGTAAATCTTGATCTGGCGCCATGCAAAGATGGCGAGTGCAGCAGTCGCGACCGCAGACAGACCGGCGGAAATAGCCTGAACTATGTCCGTTACACGCCACTGGTTCTGGGTGCCGTTACTGGGCATTGCGGGGGGCTTGGTCTGATTCACGCTTGCGAGTGCGCTGGGGCGCAGTGGCGGCAATGACGACGGATTGCTTGAACTCCTATGGGGTTCAGCGCCTGTCTGGCTGTTCGGGGATTTGTCGGCTTTGCGCGGTGCTTGATCTGCTTGGGTGGTTATTGCCGCAAGGCAGAACACTGCCACTGCAATCGCAGCGTAAGAGCCCCAACGCCTTGCATGACCTCGAATAGGAACCATGCTGGAAACGCCCCCCGGTTGTTCTCCATAGCAATCGAGGAATCCGTTTCAGGCAACCCCATATCGGTCTGCTGCCTTGCACTCAGCGGACTTCCTTCCGCCTACGCGCCGCCTCCATCGCTGCCCGGAGCTTCGTCAGCGACTCCGAGGGTGTCCGCGCTTGCCGTGTCGGTTGGTCCGCGATGTGGACGACCACGCCCCTAACGGGCTCCACGCACGCCCCGGCACCAACGCGGAGCACCGTGTAGAGCTTGTTGGACTTCCCGTGCTTGGCCCGGAGCCGAGGGTGACCATCGCGGATCAGCCGGTTCAATTCCTTGCCGAACCCGATCAGGTTCTCGAACCGCTCCTGCCCCGGATACGCGTCACTGGCCCAAGGCATGAAGTAGTTGGTGAACAGGTAGCTGCCGGTGACAGCCTCGTCGGGATGACGCTGACATTCGTTGAGCCAGTGCTCCACTTTCCCGAAGTGCCGCTGCTCCGCCTGAACATCCAAGACCGCGTTCAGGTCGTCCGCATTGGCGTAGAGCGGCGCGTCGGCGTTCTCATCAACGCTGCGCCACATGGCCAGCGCGTCGAACTTCACGATCTCGGCGCGGTCGAGGCGCGGGGTCTCAATCTGAAGGTAGCGCCGGTTGCCGGTCTCATCGCGGATCAAGGTGCTGATGTCCTTGTTGGTGCAGCCGATGAAGGTCGTCACGAGCGACCGATTGACCGGGTCTCCATAGAGCCGCCGAAGCTCTCGGCTCTCGCTGTGCATGAAGTCCTTGATCCGCTCGTTCTCAGCCTTCGTGATACCGGCCAACTCGTCAAAGAACATCACAGGCGTGACGCTCAGCTTCATGATCTTCGCGTCGTGCGTGAACACGTCGAAGCCCACTGCGCTGGTGAAATCGCGGATCGGGCTCAGCAGATGGCGAACCGCCGTCGTCTTTCCCGATCCCTGCGGACCATAGAGGATCGGCATCAGGTGGACGCCGTGGCGCCACGTCTGGCGCATATGGTTTTTGACCCGATAGATGAAGTTCCGCAGGGCGATCTCGCAGGCCCGAATGTCGCGGGCGGTCTTGGCGGGATCACCAACAGTGGGCGCCGTCAGCAGAGTGGCGAATGCAGTCAACTCCGTCGGGTCGGCAGCGGGATCGTAGGCCACATGACGGAAGGTATCCGCCAACAAGCGATCCTTCTCAGTCACCTGCCAGTTGGCGAACGCGGCCTTGATCTGGGCGTCGTTGAAGACGGAGCCGCCGCAAAGGATTTCATGGTTCCAGATGACCATCTGGTTGAAGATGAAGTCGGCGTCGGCAGAGTTGGTGAACTCACCGCTGAACTTCATCGGGTGTCCACGGGTCGTCAGGAACGACGGCACGAACTCGGTGACCGAATAGGGATAGGCGCCCAGATCGGCGATCAAGCGGCATTCGCGGAACGTCTGTTTGGCCCCCTGCTTGGAGAGGTCAGTGAACTCGGTCAGGACACGGGCGAACTTCGCCCAGTTCGACGGGTGGGCATCGCCGGATTGCTGCGCGAGCAGCGTAAGCTCGGCAAGTTCGTGATCGGTCAGCAGCACCGGCGATTGTTTGCCGGAATATCGGGACAGGTAGGTGTCCAACAGTGTGGGGAAATCGGCCATGTTCATCCTTTGCGGCGGCGCAGCCGCTCAATCTCTCTGTTCAAAATGTCTTCGCGGGTCTGCGGCTTGAAATCCGGCTGCATCCCGTGGCGCGACGCCGCGTAACGCAGCGCACGACGAGCTTCCCGCAGTGCCAAGGGGCGACGGCGGTTGTCGGCACGACGGTTCATCGCCATGCCCAGCGCGAGGATGATGTCCTCGTCGCAATTCACACCCAAGGTCAGCGCCCGTCCCGAGACGCGGCACATGAACCGAAAGAACCTGCCGCCGGGCGAGGCAAACAGATAGTCGGTCACCATGTCCGGCGTGACCAAGGGCGACCGATCCAAGTCGGTCAGGTCGGCGAAATCGACCTTGACGGCGGCACGGCTCAGGATCGCCGCCAGCGCCTCACCATTATCCTCGTCACAGCGAGGAGCCAAAACGGGCGGAAACGCCGCCATGATCGCTTCAGCGACCACAGGATCGCCATCGCGGTAGCTGAAACGATGGTGGGCGTCAGCCTCGTTCCAGTTGGGGAAATCGGGATGCTCCGGGTCGCCAAACCACGCGCGCGGCATGACGCTGAGACGGGAGGCGTCAAACGTCGCCGGATCGAAGATCGAGCCGAACATCTGATTGATCGACGACCACGCGGCCTCGCTGTCGTCGGCGGACAGCGGTGCGGAGAAGGGCAGGATCACCCGGTATTTGTTCTGGGTGACGGTGCTCTTGGTGGTCGTGTGGACGATATGGGCCAGCCCCAGATCGTTCAGTCTGGTGACCAAGCCGTCGAAGCCGGGATCGCCCGGCATGTCGCCGTCCACGTCGCCGGTGAAGGCGAACCGTTCGACGACGTTGGCGCGGGCGCGGCGTTGCGGAGCAAAGTGCGCCGGGATCACGCACCAAGCACTTTCCTTGTCGGCGCGGTGCATCTCGATGGCGGACGCATCCTCCATCATCTCGGCAAGTTCGGCGAAGGTCAGTTGGACCGGCTTCGCGAATTTGTCGCGAACGTGCTCAAAGAATGTCGCCGTGATTTCAGGCATAGAAAAGGCTCCCGAGCAGGTGGATGACTGCTTGGGAGCCTCTTCAGTTTGCGCCTCGCCGGTTCCGGCCTACGGGCGAACTATGAAAACTCTTCAACAACGGTCATCCACTACCGCGTCTACAAGAGTATTTATCCCACGGAGGGGTGTCGTTTGTCGAAATTGAAACGCACGACTTCCAGACTATTTTACGCCGTTCAAGGTGATCTGGGGGTTACCGGCCCCGAAAAGACCGGACTTAATGGCCGCCCCGAAGGTTTGATCGCCATTGGGCGCCCATCTGAGGGTTCCAACCCCAAGAAATAGGGCAACCCCCAGATGAACCCACAGGCGATTTTCCCCTTAGATTTTAAGGATACAAGAAACCATCTGGGACTATCTGGGACTTATTTTCTAAAAATAGAAAAAGAAATAAAAGAAAAGAGCCGGATAACTTGTGGAGTTTGGAGTTCAGTCAATCTGCCACCAGTAACCCCCAGAACCCACAGATTTTGTTCCGCTGAAGCTGGGGTGAATTTGAGATCGACATTCGAATTGATAGAGTTCAACATCTGAATAGCGCAACTGGCGCGAACAAATTACCCAATCAAAGGCCGATTCCGCAATTTCTTTATCTGCATCCTTGTCAAATTTTTATATACCCGAAAACGGTTCATTTCGTTAAGTTGAGGTTATTGAAATTCAGGTAATCACCTGACGATTTTGAAAAGAGAGATTTAAGTTATGTTGGTTAAAGACGCTATTGAAAGGCTGTCCGAATTGAAGCCCGACGAATCCATTATTTTCGTGTATTGGACTAAGGGAAACGTCGCATTGTTGCACGATCTTGACATCCCTGACTATGCTTGGCCTCAAATTGTCGATCTGGCTGACAAAATCGATTTGGGAAACGTCGATGACCAGCTTCGATATTGCGCTGAGCAAGGAGGCGCGAGAGCAAATGCCGACGAAGATTACGACGACGACGACGCCTAACTACTGATCGCGGCCCGGATAGCCCAACCTATCCGGGCTCGCGGCTGTTGGATCGACTGGCTGGGCCTCGGGGGCAATCCTGCGCCGCTATATGCGCCGGGGCCGCCGAGGACGCTGCGGGTGGAGTTGGCGCCCGCCGCAGTCAGCGAACCAAGCCGGTAAGGCCCATCTCCCAACTTGCTTGATGCAGGAGCCAAGTGGCGATCAGTTCCCGGCATTGATCCTCGGCGTCGACAAGCAGGAGGTGTCCGCAATTTTGAACCAAATGGATGCGAGCCCTACCGGGATATAAATGCTCAACCACGAACTGATCCACCTCGTCGAACACGCAAGCGACGCCGTTGAGTGTTCGCGGTGGAAATAGTGGGACATCTCCCGTGGCGATGATGGTGGGAACGCGCAGGTTGCCAATGAGCGGATAATATATCCGCTCATATGTCGCGTCACCGGACACCCCGAAGACCTCATGGCTAAGGCTGTTCAAGAATGTATTGTCGGGAGTTCTCGACGAAGCTGAGCGAAAATTCGCGGCGACATGCCAAAGTTTGGCAGTCGTGAGTGGCGGGTCGGCGGCCAGTATCCCTCGGATCGGACCCTCGCCCGCCTTTCCGCCAACGGCCAACGCCACGAGGCCGCCGAGTGACTCGCCCACCAACAGAACGTGGCGGTCAGATAGAGCCGCGCAAATCGCCTCGTGGACACTGGCCGCCATCGTTTCGACCGTGGCCGGGGTCAGCGAATGACTGTGACCGTGGCCGGGGAGGTCGAGAAGGACGGTATCTGCGACATCCTTCAGAATATCAGCCCAATGGGCGAGAACGCCCGCGCTTCTGAGCGCCCCGTGGATAAACACGACAACCGGCCGGTCACCATGAACCGGCTGCGACCAGAATAGGGCGATGCTTCCCGTCGGCGTCTTCTGCATGTTGCCAACGAACGTCGCCAATGAATTCTGAAAGCCTCGCCCTTGTCGGAATTTCGGCAGCGGGTTCACGGGGCGCCCACTTCCGAGAAGAGAAATCGCCACGCCCTGCGAACCCGCCGCAATATCTACTATAGTAGATAACGAAGGCAAGCAGCGAATGCCAACCCTCGCTCATGGACATGCGGCGGCTAGTGGGGCGGAATGTGCGGAGGCTCAGGCTCGCCAAGGGCCTGACGCAGGAACAGCTATCGGACCTGTGTGGGCACGGCCAAAACTACATCTCAAGCCTTGAGACCGGCTTCCGTAATCCGACCGTTGTCACCCTCTGGGAACTGGCTCAGACGCTCGGCGTGACCCCCATCGATCTGATCATGCCCGACGACGAGGTTGGCGCCGAGAAGGGCTGATCTGCTTTTGGTTGACGGAATAGGCATCCGTGCCAGCATGGTTTGTGCCCGCGTCACTTGCCCCTCCCCCACATCGCCTGTGCCAGAACGCATAGCCGCCCCCGCCGGAGCGGCGGCGCTCAAACGCATTCTTGGCCAGAATGTTCGTAGATTGCGGGAAGCGCGAGGGATGACCCGCACCGCCTTTGCTCTCGCCGCCGGGGTCAGCGTCGGCTATCTCGGCCAAATCGAACGCGGGCTGGCCAATCCTCGCGCCACGACGCTCGGGGCTGTGGCGACGGCTCTGGATGTGGTGGTGACCACACTGTTCAGCGACGACACCGACCGACACCTGTAAGGCACAAAGACATCGTCCAGTTCAGGGCGAGCCCAAGATATCCACGAGCCCGGCGCGCACCTTGGCCAAAAGCGCCTTCACGTTTTCAAGCTCGGCCTCAGCCTTCAGCCTTGCGGCGCGTTCAGCCTCAAGTTCGCGTTCCAGCGCCTCGACGCGAGGGTCTGGTGCGGATTCGTCCATCGCGATCCTCCATGGCGCCAGCAGAGACGCAACCGGCGGCGAAATTCGGCGGCGCGGCCTTTCTGGATCAGCGCCGAGTGCATAGGTTGGCGCATGGCCACATACATTTTCGCCCTGATCGAAGACGATGACGAGGGGATCGTCGAGCAGGACTTCGAGGATGAAGAAGCGGCGATGGCGTTCGGCCGGAGCCAGCTTGCCGAACATGGAAATCCCGAAACCAAGTGCCAGATTTCCATCGCGCTCCACACCGCAGAATCCGGCGTCCAGTGGCTTGGGGCCTATGCGTTCGGGGCGGGCGGCAGGCTGATCTGGGAGCCGTTTGAACCGGAAGAGCCAACCTTGAGCCTGAACTGATCGAAAGTTGTAAGCGGCCCTTCAGGTTCGCACGCTAACTCTGACGGGGTGGGTTCCGAAGTGATTCAGCCATAGCGAACATCGCCGCAGCCATCCCGACGCCCGTCACGGCCTTGTCCGTGTCCGGGTGGTTCCTCGCGGTATCGGCGAACACCCATCCGAGCGTGTCCCACTCCTCCGGGCCGGACATAGCCAGCCCTTCCTTTTCGACGACGGCCAGAGCTTCCGCCGTGAATTCCATGCGCGCGGTCTCGTCCAGCATTAACCAAAATTCGAGGTAATTCTCAACAGTGCTCATTGGCGGATTTTACCCCGGCGGCTTTGGGCCGGACAACCCGTAGCTCTACGGGTTTCAACGCAATGTCGGCGCTGTGCTGCCTATGCCCGGCTCAAGCCGAACGGCAGTTACATGCGTGATGTTGAGGGACCGTGCCCCACGTTGGGTATTGAGAACGTCCGATTGTCGGCGACCCCGCGAAAGTCCCAACGGCCTATCAATGTTGAACGTCGGGCTGAGGTGCCTATAAGCTGAGCTATCCGCAACCAAAGATGGCGCGGCAGGAATGACACGACCGGGCGCACATAAGTATCACTATCAGTGGGGCGGCGGTGGTGTTGACATTGGCCGCCCACGCTTCGACGAAATCATGGGCCGACTACTCGTAGGTCACCTCGATCTCGAAAAACTTGAAAGCCGCCTGTCGGAATGGCGTCGAAGCCCAGATTACCCTGCAATGCGCGAAGCCTTTAATACGGTGACGCGCATGCGCCGGGATGCGGTATCCACTGGGCACATAGCAAAGAGACTTCAGCTTATCCGAGCGGGCCATCTTTCTCGCAGGCTGGCGGCAAAAGCCCTCCGTGCGCAGTCCAAGCTTCGGTCAATGCTGCAAAACGCCCCTCCGCCAGAGCCCGCTGCCCCGAAGCCCAAACTTCGACTCGGCGGACTGTCCCTACGGGAGCAGTCAGGGCGTCCGTTGCCGCCCGATCCGGCACCCAGATTTGGCAGATCGAAACTCCATCGAAGATCGCGTGCCAGCAAGTCGTAACGTCTTAGCTAGACATAGAACGGCTCCCGTTTCTCGTGGCCACGCGCTGATCGAGCGGGTGTCTGGCGATGCGACCGTCCCATGGAACCGCCAGTCGAAATGTCGGCGGATCGGCTGCACGGGGATGGTCGAGTTCCAAGGTCGGCCGCCTCGGCTTCACCGGCCACATCCCGTTGCGGGCGGAATGGCCGAGTTGATCCTAATCTCCGACGTTCGGGGATGCCGGTGGAGATTTTGGCGTCGGCATCGGCCATAGCTTGACCTTCACCTTATGCTGGTAGCCGTTCTGATCGGTCAGCCCGATGACCGTATTGATGAAGTTGCCCTCCCGTCCGAGTTTGCGCGTCACCATGACGGTCAGATGAATACTCGCGTTTTCGCTGGGGGGAACGGCGTTTTGACGACTGCCGCCATGGGTCTGGTCATTGGACACCATGAACATGATCGGCTGAATTTCCTGAGCCGGAACGCTCGGTTTGATTAGCCTCGCCGCTGCGATCCTGACCGGCCTGTCACTCGGATTGTATGCCGAGATGTTGGCGACCATCTGGGTCAACGGGGAATCCCCCATCTTCCCGACGCCCCACCACGTCGTGTTTTTCTGTGAATGGACCGTCAGGCTCAGCGTCCGCCGGGGATTGTGTGCAGTGACCCGAACGTAACTTTCAAAGAGAACTTGGAAGAGACGAAACACGAACAGGATCGACGCGAGCAGAGTGGCCGGTGCGAGCCAGCCCCATTTCCTCGCTGCATCCAAACCCGGAAGGTGTGGCCCAAAGAGAATGAAAAGACCCGTTACCGACAGCGCTCCCAACAGCGTCAGCGGCAGGTGCTTCAAAGATTCAAGGAATTTTCCGGGGTCCACAGGGGCATCCAACCGATTGGGCAGTCGAACTTAGCTCGGCCGTTGATGGTGGTCCAATTCAACGGCGATGCTCGCCGGGCTGGTCAATTCTAGACCCGGCGAGACTAACGAACCTGCGCGGGCGGCCTAGCCCACGCTGCGCGGGAAATACATGGCCGGGCCGGAGATCATGCCTTCGGCCTTGGCCTTTTCCCGAATCCGCACTTCCTCTTCATCGGTGCGAGCCGGTGGAAAGGACACGCCCGGCTGACCCGGACGCGAGACAGGTACCACGCGCAAATGCGTGAGCCCCAGCGGGTTGGTTGCGACGGTCATGAAAGTTTAGTCCCGTGGGGCATCTCGATCCGACTACCGGAGAGGTCTTGAGCGAACCCACGGGAGAAAAATATTAATTCCAGCGTCGGGAATCAATACACACGCTCAGTTGTCGTTCAGGCCGTGTGCGATAGTATGAAGGCGCAGTTTCCAGTTGATTTCGATCTTCACGATTTCATCAACCGTCATTTCGTGATTGGTCACTTCAAGGATCGTGAACACGAAATTTCGCGGGTCGCAGTGCTTCAGCTTCTTTGCGTCCCCGCCGCGCTTGGCGTGAGTTGACCAGCGTTGCCAGATGTTCTCGTCGCCGTATGCGGAGCCGACGTAACCCTTCGCCTGCGCGGTATCGAAAATGAAGTAGATTCCCCGCCACCGGCGAAGCTCAGCCCTCCAAGCTTCCGGGCACACCTTGAGCGCGTCGCACGTCAAGGAAACATCCTTCCAATGCGGAATCTGCTTCACCAAGAGGCTGTCCTCGGTGATGGCGTGGATCGGGAACGTGCTTTTTGAAGCCCATTTGAACCAGCCGATTTCGGGCGGCGGCCAGTTGACGATCAAGCGCCCGCTCCATTCGGACAGGGCGCCAGTCAGCCGGAGGTCGAAATGTTGATACTCAGATCGGTGCTTTGCCGGGTCCGGGTCAGGGCTCTGGCCCAAATCCGTCAGCAATTGGACGGCTTCCAACGCCCGGAAATCCACGTCAGTGATCAGTTTCGATCCAGCTTGTTCATAGAGCCCCACGAACAGCGCCTTGCCCGGCCCGTGGCCAATGAATGAGGCTACATGCTTGGCCTTTGTCATCGCGGCTTCAGCCCGAGGATGTTGGGTGGACTGATAGGTGTTGAAAACGTCGGGGTGCTCGTTCGCCAGCCACGGCAAGACCTTCCGAAGCTCGGCCTCGGGCGGCGAGTGACGGAGGATCAAGACACCCTTGGGATCGATGCCGCTTTTTCGCAGGATGTCGCCGAATTCCATGCCCCCGTCCCCAGATAGATAATGCCCAGCGTAACAGCACCAGTTGCGCTCCCATAGCCGCACGAACCGGTTGCATCCGGCTCGGCAATCGCCTCAATTCGCCCTCGGTTCAAGGGGGCTTGCGGGCATGGTTCGAGAAGCGTTGCGCGAGCGATTTATCCAAACGCTGACGGAGGCGGGCGGAAGCGCGGGCAACGGTCGGCTGCTGGCTGAACTTGGCTGGCAGGAAGACACCTACCAGAGCGTCCGCGACGAGTTGCTCGAAGACGGGACCGTCGTCCTTGGGCGCGGTCGCGGCGGCGCGGTGCGGCTGGCGTCACATGACCAGACGGCCGCGACGCCTACACCCCGTGCAGCGGCACCCAGCCCAGCCGCTCCCGCGAGGGCGAAGGGCAACGGCGCCGATGTCGCCATTCCCGCCTCAAAGCTATCCGGCGGGAAGCTGACGCAATCAGAACTCGAACGGCACCTGTGGCAGGCGGCGGACATCCTGCGCGGGACGGTCGATGCCGGGGACTACAAGCAATACATTTTCGGGCTGCTTTTCTACAAACGCCTCTGTGACGTGTGGGACGAGGAGTTCGAGGCCCTGCTCGCTGAGACGGGCGACCGCGACGAGGCGGCCGACCCCGACGAGCACCGCTTCCACATCCCGGCCGAGCACCGCTGGGATCAGGTGCGGAAGCAGTCCACCCAGATCGGCCAACGGCTGAACAACGCCTTTGCGGCAATCGAAGACGCGAACCTGCGGCTGCGCGGCGTGTTCGGGGCCGTGGACTTCGCCAATCAGGAACGCTTCCCCGACGCCGTGTTGGAGAAGTTGCTATCGCACTTCGAGAAAATCGGGCTGCGAAATGCCGACGTACCCGCCGACGTGCTGGGCGACGCCTACCTCTATCTGATCACGATGTTCGCCGAGGGTGCGGGCAAGAAGGGCGGCGAGTTCTACACGCCTCGGCAGGTCGTGCGGTTGATCGTGGAATGCCTCGATCCGCAGCCCGGCATGTCGATCTACGATCCAACCTGCGGCTCGGCGGGCATGCTGTTGGAATCCGTGCAGCACCTCAAGGATCGCGGCAAGAACCCGCGCAGCCTGTCGCTCTTTGGGCAGGAGAAGAACCTCGGCACATGGGCTATCGCCGAGATCAATCTATTCCTTCATGACATCGACGACGCCTTCATCGCCAAGGGCGACACCATCCTCTCGCCCAAGCGATACGACCCCAAAGCTAAGGAGTTCGTCGCGGGCGTCGGCGTATACGACCGAGTGATGGCCAATCCGCCGTTCTCGGAGAAGGTCTGGGGCTACGAGGTCTGGGCCAACGGTGATCCCTTCGGCCGAGACAAATATGGCTGTCCGCCCAAGGGCTACGGCGACCTCGCATTCGTTCAGCACATGATCGCCTCGCTAAAGGACGACGGCATGTTGGGCGTGGTCGTGCCGCATGGCGTTTTGTTCCGTGGCGGCGCCGAGGGCCGAATCCGCGAGGAAATGCTAAAGGCAGACATCGTCGAGGCAGTGATTGGGCTGGCACCCAACTTGTTCTATGGCGCGGGCATCCCGGCGGCGATCCTGATCTTTCGGAAGTCGAAGCCGAAAGATCGCAGGAGTAAGGTGCTGATCGTCAACGGCGACGCCACCTACCAGCCCGGCAAGGCCCAGAACTTCCTGACGGCCGAGAACGTCAAGACGCTGGCCGACGCCTTCCACGCCTTCGGCGACGCCGACAAGCTGGCCCGCGTCGTCCCGCTGGACGAGATGGAGGCCAACGGATGGAACCTCAACATCAGCCGCTACGTGCAGACCGGCACCGACGCCGAGGCTGTTGATGTGGCCGCAGAGGTAGCCAAACTGCAAGACCTGATCGCCGAGCGGAATGGGGCCGAGACGGTCATGTTCGAGCACCTGAAGAGGCTTGGCTATGCCTCTTGATGGCGGCGCGGATTGGATTTCTGTCAAACTCGGGGAGGTCACCAGCAGCTTCGCCGGTGGAACGCCGTCGAGATCAAAGCCTGAATATTTCGGACCCGGCGTCGCTTGGCTCAAGTCCGGTGAAATTCGGGCGGGACGGATAGAGACTACGGGAGAATCCATCACCGAGCTTGGACTGAAGGAGAGTTCAGCGCGCATAGCGAGAGCGGGCACACCGGTGATCGCCATGTATGGCGCGACCGCTGGTGTGGCCGGGATTCTCGGCATCGACGCCGCGCTGAATCAGGCGGTCCTTGCGGTGCTGCCTCGGGCTGACGTGTTGGATTCAGAGTTCTGTTTCCGGCTGCTGCAATCGCATACACCTCGGCTACTTGAACTTACGCAGGGTTCCGGCCAACCGAACCTAAGCAAGAACCTCATTGAGGGGTTGGAGGTTGCGCTCCCCCCGCTGGACGAACAGCGGCGGATCGCAGAGGTTCTGCGGTCGGTGGATGAGGCGATTGCCGCGACGCAGGCCGTCATCAAACTGGCCGAAACCCTTTGGCATGGCCTGACCGAGACCTTGATCTGGGGGCTTGAGAACCAAAGTCCCGATTGCGTTCATTCAATAGGAACAGCCCTGCGGACATCGGACTACGGGGTAAATGTTCCGTTGACCACTGAGCCTATTGGCCATCCGGTGCTCAGGATGGGCAACATTCAGGACGGCCGTATCGACCTAACTGAGTTGAAGTGGGGCGAAGTCCCAGCCAGCGAGGCCCAAGCTCTTGCGTTGAAAGAGGGCGACATCCTCTTTAACCGGACGAACAGCCGGGATTTGGTTGGTAAAGTAGCTCTGGTTCGAGAACCGACTGACTGTCTATACGCCAGCTATATCGTTCGCCTGTCCGTGGATCGAACCGTTGCTGATCCATACTATCTGTTCGCGGCCATGCACTCAGATCGTGCCCAAGGCACTTTCAAAGCCATCGCCACGCCCGGCGTCGGCCAGTCAAATATCAATCCGACAAACCTTAAGAAGCAGGTTGTTCCGCTACCCGAACTGGCTGTTCAGCGGACAATCGCGGCTCAAATCCGGTCTGTCGAGGACGTGCGTCTGGCGACGAAGCGAGAGCTTGGTGCTCTACGGATCATTCAGAAGGACCTTGCTGCAAACCTTCTGTCCGGCCGAGTCCGTGTGCCCGCATGAGCGAATACCGCCTTGCCGAAAAGCCGACGCTCGATGTCCTGACTGCACTGGGCTACCGACCGCTCTCGCCCGAGGCGGCCATGGCGATGCGGGAGGAAGAGAACCGTGTCACCCTGAGGCCCGTGCTGATCGACGCGTTGAGGACCCTGAACGGGATCGGCGCCGCTGACGCCGAGGCGATCTACGGCGAGCTTTCCATCCTGTCCGACAACGAGGACTGGCAGCGCAAACTGCGGGGCGCCTATTCGCGCAGGCTGACCGGCGAGGCCCGCGACCGGCCGATCACCCTGATCGACTTCAAGCACCCCGATAGGAACCGCTACCACGTCGTTCGCCAGTTCCGCGTCGCCGCCCAGCGTCCGCGCATCGCCGACATCGTGGTGTTCGTGAACGGCATCCCGCTGGTGGTGATCGAGGCCAAGTCGCCGCTGAAGGCGACGGCTCGGGCCGAGGAGGCGTTCGAGCAGATCAAGCAATATGAGCGCGACATCCCGCGCTTGTTCGCCTCCAACGCCTTCAACCTCGTGACGGACGGGATCAAGACGCTCTACGGCACCACCGGCGCCCCGGCACAGTTCTACGCGCCGTGGCCCGACGCGTGGCCGCGTCACCGCGAGGAGTTCGCCGACGATCTTTCCAAGGACATCTGGTGCCTGCTGGAACCGTCACGTCTGCTCGACATCTTGGCCCACTTCATCGTGTTCGAGAACGACCCGGAAAGCGGTCAGAAGATCAAGAAGGTCTGCCGCTACCAGCAGTTCCGGGCGGTCAACAAGGCGGTGTCCCGCGTCGCCGAGGGCACGTTGCGGAAGGGGCTGATCTGGCACACCCAAGGCTCGGGCAAGAGCCTGACCATGGCCTTCCTCGCCCTGAAGCTGAAGACGCACCTGACGCTGGACGCGCCGACGCTGGAAAACCCCAACATTCTCGTCCTGACCGACCGGATCGACCTCGACGATCAGATTTCCAAGACCTTCGTCGCCTGCGGCTTGCCCAACCCGAAACAGGCGTCGTCCGTGACCGAACTGCGCGACGCCGTGGCGCGGGCGGGGAACGGCCAGATTCTCCTGTCCACAATCTTCAAGTTCGCGGGCTCGAAGACGGCGATTCCGAACTCGGATAACTGGATCGTGCTGGTGGACGAATGTCACCGCACGCAGGAAAAAGACCTCGGCGCCTTCCTGTCGGCAACCCTGCCGGACGCCCGGTTCTTCGGCTTCACCGGCACGCCGATCAAGAGCACGGACAAGGACACCTACGCCCGCTTCAGCGTCGAGGGCGAGGGCTACCTCGACAAGTATGGGATCGACGACGCCGTGCGCGACGGCGCCACCGTTCCGATCCTCTACGAGGGCCGAAAGACGGACTGGTCGATCAACGAGGCCGAGATCGACATCCTGTTCGACCGCTGGTTCGTCGATATGGCCGACGAAAAACGCGAGGAACTGAAGAAAAAGGGCATCTCGTTGGCGACCTTGGCCAAGCACCCAGAGCGGGTCCGGCTGATCGCGTTGGACATCTGGGAGCACTTCAAGCAGGTCTGCCAGCCGGACGGCTTCAAGGCCCAGATCGTCGTCGTGGACCGCGAGGCCGTGGTGCTCTACCGCGCCGCGCTGGCGCGGGTGATCGCCGCCGATTTGGTCAAGAATGGCATGGACGCTGGCGGCGCCACGGCGAAGGCAGACGCCATGATCGCCTGCGTCTATTCAAAATCGCAGGAGGACAACAAGCCGTCGGAAGACCCCGATGTCGCCGCCGTGCGCGCCGAGCTTGAGGTCCACTACCTCGACGATGTGGCCGAGAAGGATGCCAAAAAACGGTTCAAGGCGTTCGGCGAGGAGCCGAGTTTCCTGATCGTCTGCGACAAGCTGCTGACCGGCTTCGATGCGCCCATCGAGGCGGTGATGTATCTCGACAAGCCGCTGAAGGAGCACGGGCTGCTTCAGGCCATCGCCCGCACCAACCGGACCTGTTCGGTGAAGCGGCCAGACGGCGCCGAGATAACCAAACCCCACGGTCGGATTGTGGACTACATCGGCGTCACCAATCACCTTGACGAGGCATTGGCCTCCTACCGCGCCGAGGATGTGCAGAACGCTCTGCGCGACATCGCCATTCTGCGAAGCGACCTGCGTGAGGCCCACGCGCGCTACGCCCGTCAGAAGCGGCTGCTCGGCCTCGACGGCATGGACGAGAAGGTAGCGGCCTATACGGTCGGCAGGCTGGTCACCGAGGGCCGTGAGGACGACTGGTTCGAGCTTCAGCGGCTCGCGCGCAACTTCGTGCGCGTCTATGGCGACCTGTCGCCCGATCCGGCGATCTTGGACTTCACCGCCGACGTGAAATGGGCGGCGGCGTTCCTACGGTTGGCGACGCAGGTGATCTCGAAGGACGAGAGCCTCGACTACCGCAGCTACAGCGGCAAGATCAGGGACATGCTCGAAGAGCACGTCCACGCCACCGGCCTGTCCACCACGATCCGGCTGCGCTCGATCACCGACCCGAACTTCGTCGATGACTTCAAGATCGAGGCGAAGACCGAGGAGGAGCTTCAGGAGGCGTTCGTCCGCAAATCCGCCGAGCTTCGCCGCGTCACCCGTGAGCTGGTGGACAAGAACCCCTCCCAATACGACCGTTTCTCCGAACGCGTGCTGGAAATCATCCGCCGCTTCGAGGAGGGCCAGATCGCCGCCGCCGAGGCCCTTCGGGAGTTTGAAGACCTGACCGGCGGCATCAACGCCGAACAAGGCGCCCACGCCGAACTGGGCATGGATGAGCGGGCGTTCTCGATCCTGCGGATCATGGAGACCTCGGCGCCGGACATGGACCATCCGACCTTGCAGGCGGCGGCCGTGGCCATCGGCGCCATCTACGCGGCGGCCCAGCAGAGCCAGCCGTCTTGGTTTTTCATGGACAGCTACAAGAAGGAACTGAGGCGGCAGGTCCGCCGCATCCTCGGCGAACACGGTGTGCCAGAGGCCAAGGCGATCCGCGACGAGATCGAGGACTATGCCGTCCACGCCTATGCGGCGCCGCACTGATGCCCAGCGTTCGCGTCGGCCAGACCGAGATCGCCTACGAACTTCGTCGAACTGCCACGGCGTCGGAGCGGCGGATCACGGTCACGCCGGGCTGCGTTGAGGTGCTCGCCCTGACGACCGACGACGACGCGGCCATTGAAGGCTTCCTCGACCGCAAGCGTCAGTGGTTGTTCGATACCGTGCGCGAGTTGGAGGAGGTCACCGCCAACCGCGCCGCCGTGCCCCGCTTCATGACCGGTTCGAAAATCCCCTTCCGTGGACGGATGTCGTCGCTCATCGTCCGCCGCCACGACGGCCCGCACATCGAGATCGCCCACAAGACCGGCTTCGTCGTTGACCTGCCATCGTGGGTCGCCGAAGAAGCCGCCGACGCCATCGTGGCCACCGAGATCAAGCTCTGGCTGAAGCGACGGGTCCGGCGCGACGTGCATGACATCGCCACCGCTTACGACAAACGGTTCGGCCTGAAGCCTCGGGGCATTCGCGTCGCCGAGTTCGTCACCGGCTGGGGTTCATGCGGCCCGAACGGCACCATCCACATCGACTGGCGGCTCGTTTTCGCGCCGAAGCGGGTGCTGGAATACGTCGTCGCCCACGAACTCGCCCACCTGACCCACAGGACGCACGGCGACGCATTCTGGGGATTCCTCGCGTCGATGTTGCCGGACTACGAGCGGCCGAAGGGATGGCTCGACACCCATCAGGGGGCGCTCAATGCAGCCTTCCTCGGAAGCGGTAGAAACTCGCGGTAGCTCAGTCCGAGCAGGCAAAGCGAACCAACTTCACTCAGTAATTTTCTTCGTGCAAAGACGTGAAGCCATTGCCTCAAGGGACCACGAACCATCGGCCGAGAGATTGTCCAATGCACCCATTCTCTGATCGGCTCCCAAGTTCCTCAGGCGTTCTGCTTCAGCAATGAATGCGGCAGCGAATGACACGGCCTCATGTGGTTCGCTTAGGCACCAGCTATGGTCTGGGTTTCCAAATCTCGAAACCGTCAACTCTTTACCAACTATAAAATGCCGTATCAAACGAACATCAGGTTTATTGTCGGATATCCATTGGATATGGTTATGCGATTGCCCAACTTCTTTCTTCGATAATTCGGAATTATCGAGTTTTCCGGTTTTTAATTCAAATGAAATGGCTTCGTTAGTAATCGTATCCATCCACAATACATCAGGTCCGGCTCCGGTCTCCTGATCTGGACGACTTGCATCAAGCCCGCAGAATGACCCCAGCGCTCTATATGCCTCTTCGCTACCCGATGTCGTGGAGGCCGGACCTGCCGCATGAGCCACGCGTTCTGATACCTTGTCTTTTTCCCGCCGGAAGATGCGCGAGCTTGTTTTCGATAGCGCCCACAAAGCGCCGACGCTCGATGAATTATAGTCTCCGGCACCGGTTAGGTCGTCTTCGGGATCAATGGGGAGGTCCATCTCTAACCGAAGGCGAGACTTTGCTGTCCGATAATGAGCGTGAGCGAGGTGTGGCCTGCCGTCCGCTTCCAGTGTTGCGCCAATCCAAAGATTGAGCCATCCGGCGAGTTTGGGGTCACTTGTCGCCACACCGTCGATCTGAGGCTCCAAATCGGAAATCGCGTCCCCAAAGCGATTTTGCCAGATCGCTTCGGCGAATTTCATCTCCAACAATGCCGATTCTCTTTGCGCTTCCTCGCTCTGGCGGCGTCGATCTTTATCTCGCTCATCAAGCGATTGGCCGTCTATGTAATTTCGATAATATTCAAGCCACCCCGGCTCCCGCTCGACGACTTGTTGGTAAAACTCGTCAAGCTTTCCAGTCTCATTGAGATCAAAATCCTCTTGAAGAACTTGTCCGAGTTTGACTTGTTTTTGAAGAAGGTCGGGTAAAAGCGCGAGATTTCGGTCCCTTTCGAGCCAATTTGTTAGCGATTTTCCTTGCAGGATAAAAACGCCGAAATCATTGCGCCCTCTAATTATTCTTCCAAATAGCTGAGTGACTCTTGTCGCAACCCTCGCCGACAAGAAGTTCTGCATCTCGAAGGCAGACCAGAGGTAGTTTTCGAGCAGAGACCCGCCCGACGGCAGGCCGGAAATGACCATCAGCCTGCATGTGGCATCGGGCAGATCAATCCCATCAAAACGACCCGCCAGAATGAAACCGCCGCGACTCGCCGCCTTGAATTCGCGGAGTTTTTCAGCAAATTCATCCCGCGTCGGAGGCACCGCAATCGGCCTCCACACTTCCGCGCTCGCACGAGATGGCGTTGCCACAAGTAGTTTTGTCGCCCGCGACTTCGCGTGCGCCCAGCTAATAAGACCGACGGAATCCTTTAAGCGACCTGCGCTAATGATCGTGCGCTCGCCGTTACCGGCGTCCACTTCTGGTTCAATGGTTAGACCGGGACGGCGCCCATATGCCCTGATGAATTCGCTTTCCGCCTTTAGGGTCGCAGAAAGATATACCCGCTTTACGTTAGAATCTCGGAGCGCCGGGATTGTCCTCGACGGGAGGAATGGCGGTGAGAGTTCGATATCCCACTTGCTCAGAATCACCGCGCAGGCATGAAATTTGGTTGCGAGAAGTTGGTATGGAAAGCCGATCTCTGCTCGACCGTCAGCTTGAAATTTCGTGTGGAGTTGAGCGAGCAACTCGCCAAGTTTCGCACCCGTGGAAGGTGGGCATAAAAAAGTTCCATGCCCCTGACCTTCGATAACAAATCGAAGCTGCTGACGATCACTTACTGATAGAAGCGAAACAATCAGAGACAATAATGGTTCGTGTATGTCCGGATGCTTAGTCTTGTTGATTGTAAGTGTATACTGGCTTCGAATTATTGGCTCGCCTACGTGAGCGTCGTCAAAAACCACTCCACCCGGATACAGATCACCCCGCAGCACCGTCCGCGCATTTACGAGCGTCTGATAGGAAGTGATAAGAAATCCCTTCCCGGTCTCAAACTGATCGTTACTGTATGTTCCACCAACACGCGTCGTGTAGTCTAAGGCTAATTTGGCGGCCTCACGCGCTGTTTGATCGACAAGATCATTGGTGGCGCAAAGATAAACGGGATTTTGAACGCCACCATTGAGCCATGACTGACAAATTAGCGTGCCGACGACGGATTTACCGGCCCCAGTGTTCAGGGAAATTAGGACATCGTTCTCGGTGCTTTCAAACCACCGCGTCAGAGCCGTAGCTTGGCCGCGCCAAACATCGTTGATTTGGTTCTCTAGCGCCGGGCGCCCTTGGAAAATCTGTATGGGATCAACCGGTCGAACGACCGGAGGTCGAGGCGGCCCGGCTTTGAAGTTGATAGCCATATCGACATCCGTTCTAAGCCGCGTTCAACCCGCGATGGTTGACCATGACATACGACGGTGACGGTTCAAGGCCACCCAAACCATGCCTCGATGGAGTCGGTCGTGTTAGCCTCCGGCTTGAAGTCGGAGCTTCGCGTCAAGGAACTTCGCATCGAAATACACCTGAAGCCGGGCGAACGGCGCCGCCGCGTCCACGTCCATGCCGGGCAACATCGCCGCCAAATCGTCAGACGCCCTAGATAGGGTGGTCCACCCGGCGGCTTCGCCTGCACCTGCCATCATCCGCAGAGCCTTCTCAGCCGCCATCGCAGAGTGGTGTTCTGGCGCCAGCAGGTGCGGCCGTTCTACAAACACGAGCCGCCGCGCCAGCCAGACAAGTCGGGGGTCTTCCAGATTGTCCGCGATCACCACCCGCTCTTCCCAAGAGGAGCGATGGAAGGCTTCCAGCTTGCGGGCGTCGGAATCGGACCAGAACCCATCGTAAATCTGACGCTCGACATGGGGCGACGGCGGGTAGGAAGCCTCGCCCGCATTGGCCGCCACGACGAGGCGTTCGACCAAGGCCCGGTCAGATCGCAGCAGTCTCGCCCGCCGAGCGAACTCAGCCGGGGCCACATCACCCAACATCTCTGCCGGGGCTTCGGCCAACGGACAGAGGCATGGCGCTGCGTTCTTCTTCACCTTCCGCAGCGGTCGCGGCGTTCGCGCCAACCGCGCCGCGAACTCGATGTCGCCAAGCCCGCGTAGTTCGTCGGGATCAATGGCGAGATCGTAGCAGTATGCGACGTTGGCGTTGTTCGTCCCGATGGGGGTGACGACGTATCGGCCTGTGGTGACAGGGTGGAACTCCAACAGCAGGAAGGCTTCCTCCCGGCGCAGGAAGTCCTCGACGGCGGCCTTGCTGGCGAACCACTGGAAACGCGCCCACAGGTCCGGGCACCGGTCGCGCACGATCCGGCAGAGGTGGATCAGGGCCTCGACATCGGCGAGAGCGTCGTGGGCGTTTGCGTGGTTGAACCCGTTAGCAGGCGCCAGCCGGTCGAGTTTGAAGCTGGGGCCGCCCTTGTCGCTGACGGCAGGCGTGATCGCGTCGGGATGTAGGACGGTGGCGGCGCGGATCAGGTGCAGGGCGTCGGCGCGGCGACTGCCGCCGGTGTTCGTGAGATAGGGCGGATGGAGGTTCTGGTAGAACGCCTGCCTCAAAAACTCCTCATCGAATTTCAGGGAGTTGTAGCCGACGAACATGGCCGGACATTCACGAGCCAACGTCCTGCGGATTTCGCAGACCATCTCGTAGTGGGAAGGATGAGCGTCATTGAGAAGGTCGTCGATAGTCAGGCCCGTGATGCGCAAGGCGTGGGGCGACGGCACGATGTATGGGAGGAGGCGCGACCGGATTTCGAACCGGCCGACTTCGTTCAGGTCCACGTCCGTCTTGATCGCGGCGAACTGAAGGATTTGATCGAACGCGGAGTTCGTGCCCGTGGTCTCGGTGTCGTAAAATATGAAGCTCACCGGCCCGCCCTATTCCGCAGCGTGGAAATGGGCCGACTGGCCAGACATTTCCAGCGCACCGCGCCCGCCGGGGATCGAGCGGAACAGGGTCGAGGGGGCGCAGCCGATCTGGCGGGCAATCTCGGCCATGGACAGTTGGTGATCGGCCATCAAGGCGCGGGCAACCTTGAGCTTGGTTTCGTCCAGCGAGCGAGGGCGTCCCCCAAGACGCCCACGGGCGATGGCGGCTTTCCGACCGGCCTCGCAAGCGACGCGCTTTTGTTCCAACTCGTATTGGCTGAGCGCCGCGAGCATGTGAACGGCGAGGCGGCCGGACGGCGTGGTCCCGTCGATGTGCTCGCCCAGCGAAACCAACGCGACTTCCTTGCGGGTAAGTTGGTCAACGACATCGAGGGTATGCCGGATATTGCGTCCAAGCCGGTCGAGGCGGACGACGACTACGGCATCACCGGCGCGCGCGAACTCGACCATCTTGGTCAGTTCCTCCCGGTCGTTCCGGCTACCACTGGCGGTCTCTTGGAAGATGCGCTCGCATCCCGCATGTTCGAGAGCGTCGATCTGGGACTGATGGTTCTGTCCGGCTGCGCTACAACGTGAGTAACCGATCTTCATAAGTGTCCGAAAACCTATCACTGCTCCGTCAATTGCGACGTTAGAATATAGGGTACGGTAATAAGACGATTTGTCATCTAAAATTGATCAGACTCAGATCAATGGAACGTCGAATTGCGCGACTATGAAAAGGTATACCTTTAGAGACGGGTGGGAATTGCTCCACGCACCGCCCCCACGACATGTTATTTCAGTAGTTTATTAACCGCTTTGCATAGCACTTCGAAACGATCCATCGTCTCTGTGCTAATATCGAAGGTCAGTTCCTTGAGATTCTCTGTGAAATACCGCGCGGGACGATAGTGTCCGAAAGACCCCGTTTTCATTGGGTGCGCCAGCAGGTATTGCTCGATGGTCTTGAGCACCCTCGGCACCTTGTCATTGAGGTCACCTATCGAAATCTCACTCGATAGAGCCGCAGCATATTCGAGATTTACGAGATTGAGGTAGAATGCTCGGTCAAACATATCTTCGACATCAGCCTCGGCCCCACCCGTGAACGCGGCATAGGTTAGGACGCTCTTCTTAGCGAGAAGCTTCTTCTTGTAGATTGCCTCAACCGACTCTGCGTCACGTTGCTGGAAATCCATGAGCACGGCGACGTTCATGCCGCGTTGCGGGGCAAGCAGGGCCACGAACGTCGGAACCTTGCCACTTCCACCGACCGGTGTGATCACCCATTTCGTGCTCAGGCCCTCCTTCCCAGCGCGCTCCAAAACGTCGCTCATTGCCCGTAAATAGAGAAGGTCCGCCGCGCCCTCGACGACAAGCGTATTGGGCGCAACGAAGAGCGACTGATGTATGTCGTAGCCAAGCGCGCCTTGGAGCGGAAACAGACTGTCGTCCGATCCGTCAAATACATTCGACAGCACCTTCGTGCCGTCCTCATCCTGTGGAAGCTGCTGGTCTGAGTCTATGCCCGCATCCTGAACGATCCTCACTCGATCAAAGTGTGTCGGATCGACCATGAACGGTGAGTGGGTGGTATAGATCACCTGATGGTGGGGCTTCAGTTCTACCTCGATATAGCGAAGCAGGTCCGCCTGCGCCCGGCCATGAAGGGAAAGGCCCGGCTCGTCCAACAAGAGGATGACGTTGTCGCCTCCGCGCTTCACGTCTTCATACCAAGCCAAGAATGAAAAGAACCAGATGAAGCCCTTGGATCGCGACCCGAGTTCGGTATCGGCCCAGTGAACTTGGTCATAGACTCTGCCCCAGATATTCTGGCCCTGACGCATATGTTCTGGGTCTTGGGGCTTCCCCTCTCGAACGTCGATTTTGAGTTGAAGGTGCTTGTTCTGGGACCAGTATTTTAGAACCTGCTTGCTGAGATGGTTGCTGGCCCCCTGAAGCTTATTGACAAGCTCAACCGTTCTCTGGGTGTTCGTTAGGTCTTCAAGCTTAATTCGCGCGAGATTTATCAACCCTATTAGGGGATGATCCTGCGGCTTTAGTGTATTTGAGTCTCGTCTGGCGATGAGGGCTTGAATGTTCTCATGCCCCGTCATTTGGTAATACTCGTCGAAATATAAGAACTTCGGAACCCGTGAGTCGAGTAGCTGACTGAATGCATAGCTGCGGGGGCCGTTCGCGCCAATCTGCTCCGTGAGCGTGCGCAAGCGCAGCACTTCTGCGGAGGCTTCAGCGGCAGTCAGAATGCCGGTGAATTCGGGCCAACTGGTTGCGGCATGGAGTTGGGCCTTCAGTGGCTCGACGAGTTCAGCCCCATCAATCAGGTGTCGCCGCGCGGCCACCTCATCGAGGTCGATGGAGAAGGTGCGATTATTCGCATACCCCTTGCTGATCGTCAGTTCGTGGGATCGCAACACGCCTGCACCGAACACGGCCTCGACGGCTTTGACTTCGGCGTCCTCCAAGCCAAATGTCGCCGCGACCACCACAGCGGGCTTTCGTTTCCCGGTCTCCACGTCGTGCTGGTAGTCCCCAACCTCTCGGCGCGGGTAGTCGAGGTCTACGTCGAATTTCGCCTTCTCAGGTTCAATCGGATTGATGCGGCTGAGGGCGTGGAGCAGCGAGGTTTTGCCCGCCTCGTTCTTCCCGACAAGGCAAGTGACTTCGCCGACCTCGATTGGGCCTGAATCCCAAACGCTGCGATATTCGTGCACCCGATAGGTCTGAAGCTTCATTTCGCGCCCGCCGAATCCCATAAAGGGGAGGAGCTTAGCAAAGCTCGCTATGGTTGGGATATGTTTTTGTTTTGTTCTCGGGCTAGGTCCTGACCGGAATGTCACGCGCCGGAGGAGGATCGGTAGTGACGGGTTTTGAATTAGTGGATTGATCAAAGATGGGACTGACCTGACCGCTTCCGATCTCAGCTGACGTTCGTTTAGGATAGACGCGCTAGGTGCGCAGGAAGGTCGACCCAGTTGGCGCGTCCATGAGACGTGGCTTCAACGCTGGGATCGGGGAGCGGCGGATCGACAAACGCACCGGCCGCAACACCAGTCTGGCCGGGCATAAACGCCGACTTCCAGAAGAGCGTCGTTCCGCATCGGATGCAAAACGATCTCTCCTGTTCATTCCTGATCCGATGTTGAGAGAACTCACCCTGTTTCGCGATAACCTGCGTGTCTGGAAAGTAAGCTTGCCATCCGAATGCCGAACCGGTGCGGCGCTTGCAATTATCGCAGTGGCAGACACCATTGAGTGTTGGGTCGCCCATGACCTCAATTGAACTTGAACCGCAGCAACAGACCGCCTTGCGCACCATCGAGTAATCCCTCAGTCCGAAGGCCGCGACACTCCAGCAGATCACGTCCGCCGTCCACCCATCTGCGACAAAACCGATGTCTGGTTGCGTAGGCGGCTAGGAGCCGCAAAAGATTTCTGTCCCGTTCGATCGAGCCGGGCACCCATCACTGACTAACTTCCAGATTCAAAACCCGTCACCACCGGAGGATCAGTCAGAATGACTCGTGCGACGGCATGCGGTAGATTTCCCCTCATGTCCGTCCGCTACGACATGCGGCGCGACGATGAGGGCTGGACGGTCTTCGATGTCTGGACCGGCTGGCCCGCACTCGTCAAAGGCGCCGAACAGACCGGCCTCGACATCGAGTTGGCCGACGATCTCGTTGACCTGCTCAACACCCTGAATGAGCGTCGGCAGGCGTTGCCCTAACTCGCCTGATTGGGCGCAGTTCGCACTTTGCATGACCACCGGCACGACCATCCGTCGCGGTGCGCGAGGCATTGCCCCCATTGGTGTTCTGTTGCTATCGCCGATGGACAAGGCTGAGCCATCCGGCATCCGACATGTGGAGATGAACCAAGTTGCCAGTTCAAGACCATTCGCCCAACAAGCTCGACGTTGCACTGGGATTGAGAATCCGCCAACGCCGGAACGCGTTAGGCGTGTCTCAAACCGTTTTGGCCGATGCGGTGGGGCTGACGTTCCAACAGATTCAGAAATACGAACGGGGTTTCAATCGAGTCAGCTTCTCCCGACTTGTCGATATCGCCCACGCGCTGGATTGTCGGGTGATCGATCTGATTGGCGACTTGGATGATGGGGCTATCGCGAGCCCACTGTTCGGACAGGACACCGGACATTTGCGAGAGGCTGGGGCGCCAGAACTGCTGAAAGCCTTTGCGTCGGTGACACCGGCGCTCCGGCGCGTCATCCTCAAACTGGTGGTCGAGATCGCCAAAGATCAGCAAACGGGCGGCATTGATGGCCGTGATCGTTCTGAATAGCGTGAGCGACTCCACCAAGGTCGCCGATGTTGAACAGATCGGTCTCGACATCGAGGAACCGACGATCTCGTTGACCTGCTCAACCTGATGAGCGAACGGCGGCGGGCGCTGCCGTAGACGTGGGCACGCAATCGCGCATTCACCGAACCGAGAGTGTTGGTTAGTGGTGGGCGAACATCAGCGCAGTGGCGCCGAGGCCGACAATCACCATGGCGACCGCGAGCACGGGCAACCACGGCATTCGTGACCGTCGCAGGCGGCTGGCGCGGCTCGGGCGGGATGTTTCAACGATCATCGTCGCTCACCCTCGCATGGCGCACGACCTCGGTCACGGGTAACGGCCTTGCTCTGACAGATTGTCGCGTGCGCCGGACACGGCCGAAATTGGAGCGCGGCAATGTCGGCGACCACGAAATGACCTTGGTTCGGTCTTGCGCCCGCCTGCTTAGGTTCCCAGATTGATGGTGTCGAATGGCTGGAAGTGCTCAGGTTTCAATTCCTGAATCCCCCCTCAGCCCATTGGGATCAGAGCCCCAGCCGTTTGGCAAATGAGACAAGTTGGCCCGTGCGGTTGCCCCCCTCCCGCGCGGGCCATTCTTTTGCCCGCTCGTTCCGCGCCGGAACCGGCAATGGCCAAGCCCCAGAAGGTTTCAGGCGCCGAAGTCGATCAGCCTACAATCATACGGATCGAGGATCGTGGCGAACGGTCCAGTTCGCTCCCCGCCCGACCGGAAGAAAGGCACAGCGGCGGCGGCGCACTTAGCTCGCACGCCCGCCTCGACATCATCGCCAACCATATCGTTCCGGAGACCATAGGAGCCTCCGTAGACCCACGAGCCGTCGCTGAGGGCGATGAACTCGATGATCGCCACGCCGTCCTTGTAGATGGCGTGCGCCGTTCGCCCGCGCAGGGCGCTGACGATCCGCTTATTCGTCCCGAGGCAGTTTCGGAAGCGGCGAGAGGTGACGATCATTTCTTGGATCGTTCGGATCGGGGTCACGTCGGCATCCGCAGGCAGCGGCTGGCCGAGTTCACGATCTGCCCGACGGACAAATCGGGCGACCAATTCAGGCAGGGTCGTCTGCGAGCCCATGTGGGCCAGCGCGCCGACGATGCGCTCATCTGTGGCGGCGGAATTGACCGTCTGGGCGAACGCCACGGCTTCGACGAATGCCCGAGCATCGCTGACGGATTCCAAGCGCGAGAGCACCTGCGGGTGGATCAGCCAAGGCGGCAGCTTGTCGATGATCAACAGCGTCTTGTCGTGAATGGCGCCGACGTGGCGCAGGCCGTCGGCGACGTGGCGCTGCTCCGGGCGCATGAAAACGTCGATCAGGCGCAGATACGCCAACGAGAGTTTGAGAGGCGATAGGCCAACGCGTTCCAGCGCGCCGAGGAGACCATCGGGGACATGATCACCGGTAGCCAGCGCGATCACCTCGCGGGCGCGGCCGTCCCGGAGCACTTCCGCCTTGGCGACAGCGGCGGCGTGATCGTCGTCTTCAGCGGTGATCTGCCGGTGCCGTTCGGCGACGACCTCGGTGGCGATAGTCGCGAAGACCGCCTGACGGCGCATCGGCCCGGAGCACAACAGACGGCGGATCACGCCGGGTGCATTCGTATCGTGCTCAATGAGGCGCCCAGTGGCAAACCCCAAAAGACCATCGCGTTGCGTCAGCGTCAGGCTCGGACCTCATGTGCAGCCACAGTTGAGATACTGGGATGCCACGGAAGTCGAATCCGTCAACCAAATGAGCATGCGCGGTTCCATGGAGCGTGCGGCGAACATCATGTGATTAGAGCTAAGCTGGCCGCGAATCTGCTGCGGCGCTGCTCGGCGCATTGAGGGTGAAGGAAAAGCATGGCCGGAAAACCATTCCTGTCGCCGGGCGAGGTGTTAGCCGCAGATCAGAAGCTCGCAGCAGAGGGCGTTTCCGTGGTCGAGCGGCCAAACAAGGCCATGTTGGAGTGGCTACGGACGCCGCCATTCTACAATGGGCCGATTGACCTTCCGTCGATAGGCCGCTGGTTTGATGATGCTTGGAAGGGACTTCACCCCAGCGTCCAATTCACTGATCGGCCATTCATGTTTTTGGCGGTCTCGGCGCTGGGGGTGAGCTACCGCTGCGATCCGCCAATCGTATTTGGAAGTCTCAGCATCAATCCAATGAGCCTCATTCGGATGACGAATGAGGAGAGCCACCGCATCTTTCACCAAGCGCCATTGGACTGGTGGGAGCTTCATAATCAGGCGGTGGATTGCATGGACCTCTGGCTAAACCGGATGGAATTTCAGGGCGGTGCGACAGCGTTCAAGCGACTGAGCGTGGCAGTCGGCCAACTTGAAGCGTCGGCCCGGCAACTGGTGGCAAGTTCCCTCGACCCTTCCTTGGCGCAGGGCGTCGCCATGATTGCAGAGATGAGCCTGAAGGCCGTCCTATCAAAGTTAGGGTTGACGGACGACGAACTGGTTTCGCTCAGCCACCACCTTGGCAAAGCCGTGAAGCGTCTCGCTGAGTTGTCGCCACACCCGGCCAATGACGAACTCGTGCATGTGGTGGCCAGCTTGCCGAAATATGCCACCGTCCGCTACGACCCGCCCGACTGGAAGATCGCTGACGCTCAGGACCATTTCCGGCGTGCGCTGTTCGTCGCGAGCGAAGCCATGCGCCGCGTTGGCCGTTACCAAACAGCGGACCAAGTTCGACAAGACTCGACTGTTCCCAAGCGAAGGTGGTGATCGCGGCTTCCCGCCGCCAACCGGTGCGCTCTGACTAAATACCGGGTCATGAACGTCGATCAGATTTACGACCACCTCGCCCGGCGCGGCCTTTCCGATTCCTACCGGGGGATGTGTCGGGAATATCTCGGAACCGCCGAGAATTATGCCTGCTGCCTTGGACCCGAGGGTGTCCCGTCGCCGCGCGTCCTCATTTTTCTGTTCAGGCGGCTGTGGGCCGAACGCCACCTGCTGTTGGCAATCGAAGTCGCCTTTTCGATCCTGTGGGGCGTGGCCGTCTAATGACCCGGTGGACTGACGCGATCTACGATTTTCCCGATGACGGGGACGCCAGCTTGACGGCGCTGCTGTCTGTGCTGGCCGAGCGTCACCGACTGCGTTTGACCGGCGTGCCGTTCGGCGGCTTCCGGCTGCGGCTTTCATCTCACGGCACCCAAGTCATGCTGCTACTGGCGGTCAGCGGCCTCGGTCACCCGGTGAGCCACTGCGTCCTGAACGATGGCGAGCTATTCGTTCCCCATGCTCATCGAGCAGCAACGGCAGCAGCCCTCATCGATCATTGTTCGGGACCGGCGATGTGGTCGGAACTGCAATGCGTCAGCGGCCATCCTGACGCGATCCGCGCCTTCGACCGGTTTTGGATTCGGGACGTTTTGCCGAGGCTTTGACGGCGCTTGGAAGAGGCTTCCCGCTGCTACACCTCTCTGCTACACAATCCCCGTTAATCAATCTCAGGTGCGATTACGCGACTGATTTCATTTGGGTTTTTATGGGGACCACAAGTCCTAGTCCCCCAGCCAGCCTTCGCACGCGAAGCCAGCAAAGGATGTCCGCCATAGCTTTAGCGACGGCGGACTGATGACACGGCAAGCCTGTTACTCCGCATACCCCTATAATCTCTCGGCTGT
>Ga0302314_10002227_pt1 | contig 36131 bp, 40 predicted proteins | sample III_Palsa_N2_3_FD_200533 | JGI IMG/M metagenome (GOLD analysis project Ga0302314, IMG submission 200533) | Peat permafrost microbial communities from Stordalen Mire near Abisko, Sweden - III_Palsa_N2_3 | ecosystem: Environmental > Terrestrial > Soil > Palsa > Peat permafrost | place: Sweden...
ACGCCGAACGGATTCTCGGCAATGGCGCCCGCCACCTGCTGCAGCGCGTCCGGGCTCACCTGTTCGACGAAGCGAGCCAGCTCGAACACCTGCTCGCGCGTGAAGCCGGCCAGCTCGTCGATGGGCAGGGCCGAGCCCAGCGTGCTGGCCCGGTTCAGCAGGCCGGCGAAGGCGCCCGAGGCGACGGCCACCAGGGCCAGTGGCCCCAGCGGTCGCAGCAGCGTCACGACGATGCGCGAACGTTGCACGACGCTGGCGCCGGCGTAAAGACGCGAGGCGAGGCGTGCGGCGCGCGAACGCTCGCCGGGCTGGCGTGTCGCGATGCCGAGCTCCGTCGCCCGGCGCGTCACTTCGGCCTCCAGGGCCGTGTCGATGTCGTTGTTCATTGTTGTTGGCTCCACCATGGTTTCAGCAGGGATGGAGTGGGTGCTGCGGCGTCGGTTCCGCGGCGGGGCGTATGGCAATGTAAAAGAAGGCATCCGCTCAGGCACGTGCCACGCCGTTGTCACGCGCCATTCATGGATTGGTCACACGTCATCTAGATGATCTCTCCCAGTGCGCAGTGTTGCGCGCCGGGAGATTCCATGGACGACCACGACCTCGCGATCGACGTGCGACAGCTGCACAAGACCTTCGGCACCGCGCCGGCCCTGCGCGACGTGTCGTTGCAGGTGCGCCGCGGCGAGATGGTGGCCTTGCTTGGTGCCTCGGGATCGGGCAAGTCCACGCTGCTGCGTCACCTGAACGGCCTGCAACAGGCAGACGCCGGCACCGATTCGAGCATCGAGGTGCTGGGTCGTCGCGTGCAGCAGGGCGGCCGCATCGCGCGCGACATCCGCGCCACGCGTTCGCGCGTCGCCGTCGTGTTCCAGCAGTTCAACCTGGTCGGGCGCCTGCCGGTGATGGTCAACGTGCTGGCTGGTGCACTGCATCGCCTGCCGCTGTGGCGCGGCCTGCTGCGCCGTTTTCCCGCGGCCGAACTGGCGCGTGCGCAAGACGCGATGGCGCGTGTGAACATCGCGAAGTGCGCGTGGCAGCGCGCTTCCACGTTGTCGGGCGGCCAACAGCAGCGCGCCGCGATCTCGCGTGCGCTGGTGCAAGGTGCCGAGATCATCCTCGCCGACGAGCCGATCGCGTCGCTGGACCCGGAGGCCAGCCGCAAGGTGATGCAGTCGTTGGCCGACGTCAATCGCGATCTGGGCGTCACCGTGCTGGTGTCGCTGCACCAGGTGGACTTCGCGTTCGCGTTCTGTCCGCGCACGATCGCGCTGCACGAGGGCCGCGTCGTGTTCGACGGCCCCACGCGCGCGCTGACGCCGGCGCGACTGCGCGAGCTGTACGGCGCGCAGATCGACGAGCTGTTGCCCGCGCGCGCCACGCAGGCGCCCGAGAGCGCGCCCGCGCCCGAGCCCGTCTTCGCCGGCGCCGCGCTGCGCGTCGCCTGAACCTTCTTCCCGTACGACTCCAGGAGCTTCCACCATGATCCGTCGCAATGTCCTTGCCGTTCTCGCCGCCACGTCGGCCCTCTGGTTCACCGATGCGCAGGCCCAGTCCGCAGGCCGCGAGGTCAACTTCGGCTTCATCTCGACCGAGTCGTCGAGCAACCTGAAGAGCGCCTGGCAGCCGTTGCTGGACGACATGGAGAAGTCCACCGGCCTGAAGATCCACGCGTTCTTCTCCACCGACTACTCCGGCATCATCGAAGCGATGCGCTTCAACAAGGTGCAGGTGGCGTGGATGGGCAACAAGTCCGCGATGGAGGCGGTGGACCGCGCCAACGCCGAGATCTTCGGCAAGATCGTCGCCAAGGACGGCACCGAGGGCTACTACGGCGTCATCATCGTCAACAAGGACAGCCCGCTCAAGACGCTGGACGACGTGATGAAGAACCACGCCAGCCTGACGCTGGGCTTCGGCGACCCGAACTCCACCAGCGGCACCGCCGTGCCGGCCTTCTATGCCTTCGGCCCGGCACACGTCGATCCGGTGAAGGATTTCAGGCGCACCGTGCGCGCGAGCCACGAGACCAACCTGCTGGCCGTGGTGATGAAGCAGGTGGATGTCGCCACCAACAACACCGAGAACCTGTACCGCTTCGAGAAGACGCATCCGGAGCAGGCCGCACAGGTGCGCGAGATCTGGCGCTCGCCGCTGATCGCCAGCGACCCGCTGGTGTGGCGCAAGGACCTGGACGACAACACCAAGAAGCTGGTGCGCGACTTCATGCTGTCGTACGGCAAGGACGCGCGCGAGAAGGCCATCCTGGCCACCATCGACTACAGCGGTTTCCGCGCGTCGTCCAACGCGCAGCTGATCCCGATCCGCCAGATCGAACTCGCGCGCACACGCGCCACGGTCGAGGCCGACACCACGCTCGGCGCCGAGGACAAGGCGAAGAAGCTGCAGGACATCGATACGCGCCTGGCCGACCTGGGCCGCCAGATCGCCAGCGTGAAGTAAGACGCCTGCCGACATCGCCATCGTGAGCCGCCCCTCTCCTGCCGTGCCCGCCGGAACCGCTTCCGCGCTACCGCCGCCACCGCGTACGTCGCTGCTGGGCCTCCTGTTCTGGGGCGTGCTGGTCGCACTGCTGGCCGCCAGCTGGCAGGGCGCCGACATTCGCCCGCTGGAGTTGATCCGCTCCAGCGGCAACATGGCGGAGTTCGCCCGTGGATTCTTCCCGCCCCAGCTCACCGATTGGCGCGACGACCTCTCGCAGCTGCTCGTGACCTTCGAGATCGCGTTGTGGGGCACGGCGCTGGCCGTCGTCTGCGCGATGCCGCTGTCGTTGCTGGCGTCGTCCAACCTCGTGCCCTGGTGGGTGCACCAGCCGGTGCGCCGCATGCTCGACACCTGCCGCGCGATCAACGAGATGGTGTTCGCGCTGCTGTTCGTCGTTGCGGTGGGCCTCGGCCCGTTCGCCGGCGTGCTTGCGCTGTGGGTACACACCACGGGTGTGCTCGCGAAGCTGTTCGCCGAAGCGGTCGAGGCCATCGATCCGCGCCCGGTGGAAGGCATTCGTGCGACCGGCGCGCATCCGCTCAACGTGATCCTGTACGGCGTGATCCCGCAGGTGGTGCCGCTGTGGGTGTCCTACACGCTGTACCGGTTCGAATCGAACGTGCGCTCGGCCTCGGTCGTCGGCATCGTCGGCGCCGGCGGCATCGGCGCGGTGCTGTGGGACGTCATCCGCGGCTTCGAATACGGCAAGACGGCCACCGTGCTGATCCTGCTCGTGCTGTCGGTCGTGCTCATCGACACCGTCTCGGCCCACATCCGCAAGCGGCTGATTTGAGATGCCCAGCGACATCCTCGAACGCATCGAACACTGGTTCGCGCTGCACGGCGCCACCTCCTACGAAGGCGCCCGCCGCGAATCGGTCAGCGCGCTGAACCACGCGCTGCAGTGCGCCCAGCTCGCGGAGCATGCGCGGGCCGAGGCGCCGCTGATCGTGGCCGCGCTGTTGCACGACGTCGGCCACTTCGTGGCGATCGCCGACGTCGGCGAGATGGAAGACATCGACGACGTGCACGAGCTGCGCGGCGTGGCCGTGCTGGTACGCGACTTCGCCGCCGCCGTCGTCGAACCGATCCGCCTGCACGTGGCGGCCAAGCGCTACCTGACGGCGATCGAGCCCAAGTACCTCGCATCGTTGTCGCCGGCGTCGGTGCACTCGCTGGCGCAGCAAGGCGGCCCGATGACGTCCTCCGAGATCGCGCGTTTCGAGGCGTCGCCGTTTGCCGAGGATGCGGTGCGGCTCAGGCGGTGGGACGACCTGGCGAAGACGCCGGGGCTGGAGACGCCGAGCCTGGCGTACTACCTGGCGTTGGTGAATGAAGTGAGGGTGGCCGGGAGGCCGATGTCGGGGCATTGAGGCGTCGGCAGGGCGGCTTGCTATCCGTTGCGGAAATCGGGTAGGCTGGATTCGTCGCCTCAAAGCAGTCGTTCGCACGGCGCCGGCTGGCTGGGACGCCGAACCAACCAGTGCGATCACCTCGGGGCTGTGCAGGATCTCGTACGCGATCTGTCGAATGCCGGCGAGGTGAACGCCGGGTATCGACCCTTGACCCACGACAAGATTCGACGTCGATCCTCGAATCAAGACCGCGTCAGCGTCGCGACAAAATTCGGTTCCCAGGTTCTGCCGCCGTCATTCGAGAACGCCTGCTCGAAATGGTGCGAAGTCGGAGTGATGTCGGACCAGACCTGCCGGACTAGGACCGAACGGCCATGAAGTGCGGGTTCCTGGTCATAGAACTCACCACGACCATTCTTGAACTCGCCGAACATCGGCTGGCCAATGACCCCGTCACCGCCGGCAGCAGCGTTGAGACTCCATTGCCGAGTCTGCGGATTGTAGAGAAACAGCAGAAGGTCCTCGATGTGCTGGCCGGCTCCGTCTGCCTCCAGTTCTTCGAGTTGCGCCCGGCCGTCCCAGACTTTTCGGGCTACCAGAGTGCCGTCGTACTCTACCCAGGTCGTGGATCCGGTGAGGGGATGCCGCAGACTACGGATGTGTGTCTTCCAGCTACCGAGGTGGAAATCGAAATCGTGTTGCCCGTCTCGGAGCGCAGGCTCGGGCGCACCGGTCGCGGTCTGCGCGACCGTCACACTGGTCGCGACGAGATACAGGCACCCGACGAGGGCGCCGACGCAGAGTTGTCGAAGGTTTTTCATATCAAGCTCCAGGTTCAAAACATTGACGCCGATGGTCGGCCTGCCGAGTTTGGTTTGCGCTCAGCGACTGCGACCGCATCTCCCGGATTGCAGCGACGGCCGCTGGCTGGATTCATGTTCGCGTGTCCACCGCGATCCAGTTGGTCTCCCACGTTACGCCGCCGTCGGCCGAAAACGCCTGCTCGAATCGACAGGTGTCGACGCTCGTCGATTCGATAACGAAGCGCACGAGCACGCGCCGGCCGTCAAACTCCTCTGCGCTGTAGAACACGCCGCGCGGGCCGCCGCCGAATCCTCCTGTCATGGGAGCAGCGAGCGTGCCGGACGCCGCGTTGGAGAAGTTGAGCGTCCACCGCTGGCGTTTCGGCTCGAAGAGTCGCAGCGCCAGCCCCTGGAGGTGTCCCTCTGGGCCGGAGACATCGAGTTCGACGAGGTTCGCACGACCGTCCAGCACCGGGCGCACGGTGGTGGTGCCGGCGTAGTCGGCCCAGATACCGGATCCGCTCAGAGGGTGCGGACGACGCCTCAGCGCCGTGTGCCAGCGGCCGAGTTCGAAGTCGAAGTCGAAGTCGTGCGGCGAACCAGCGGGTGTTACAGGGATTGCGAGCGCCGCCACGTCTGGCGCGGTGGCAGTCGACGCCGTGGAAGGTGGGATGCCAACGGCGCAGGCGCCGGCAACTGCCAGCAAGCCGGCGATGCCGGGCAGGGTCGAACGAATGGGCAGAGGGAGCATGAGTGCGAGGCGACCGAAGGAGTGATGTGACTACACTGAGGCAGGCTGAACGCCGCGAGTGCTCGATGCGTTCGGGCGACGGAAACGACTCTATCCAGCACCATGGACACTGCCAAGAAGGCACCCGGAGGTAACCGTTCGCGCGTTGCACGTGTCAACGCGATCCCGGGCTGCGCACTCACGGCTGCGCTGGCCGCCATTGGCGGGCAGTGGAAGCTCTTCGTCGTGTACAGGCTGGCAGATGGCCCGCGCCACTTTGCTGCGTTGCGACGCAGCCTGCCAGACATGTCGGCAAAGGTGCTGGCGCAGCAATTGCGCGAACTGCAGGCAGATGGTCTCGTGAGCCGGGAGCGGAGCGGGCCTGTGCCCGCTCTCGTCCACTACGCGCTCACGTCGCACGGCCGCTCGGTGCTGCCGGTGGCGGAGGAGATCCGTCGCTGGGGCATGGCTCATCAAGCCGCGCATGCGGACCTCGACGAGCCGGCTGGCGTGATCGACGTGCGTGCGGTGTGTGATGCGGCCTTGCTCCAGGCGACGCCGTCGGCACCGCACACGACCGCGACGCCGATCGAGTAGCTGCTTCGCGAGGCCCGTCGAGGGCAACGGGCCCTCGGCTATCAACGTTCCGTCATGCCCGGAAGCAGCCCGACGTGGCCGACCTCATCGCCTCCGCGATATCGATGTCGATGCGGGGCCGGCGAAGGCTGACCGACAACCTGCTGGATGGCGACGGAATTGCCTTCGGACGCATGACGAATTAGTGTTGACTAATGCATTAGTGACTACTAATATAACTCCATGCCCCAAGCCGCCCCCCTCGACGCCGTCATGCGCACGCTCGCCGACCCCACCCGGCGAGCCGTCTTCGAACGGATCATCCGGTCCGGCGAAATCAGCGTCGCGGATTTGACGCACGACAGCGGCGTGACGCAGTCGGCCATCTCCCAGCACCTGCGCTCCCTGAAGCAAGCCGGCCTGGTAGCCGATCGCGCTCAGGGCCGCAACGTCTTCTATCGCCCCGAAACGATGGGGCTCGCACCGCTGGTCGACTGGATGAGCCACTACGGTGTCTTCTGGCGCGACCGCTTCGCCCACCTCCGAAACTTGCTGAAGGAAATCGAACCGTGAACAACGCCGCCTTGAAGACCGATACGCAAGAGATCGTGGTCGATGAAGTCTTCCCGCACGCGCCCGAGGCGATCTGGAAAGCGCTGACGAACGGCGAGCTAATCGGCCGCTGGATCATGGTTCCGACCGGGTTCGAGCCGGTGAAGGACACGCGGTTCACCTTCCAGACGACGCCGGCGGGCGCCTGGGACGGCGTCATCCACTGCCAGGTACTGGAGGTGATACCGAACGAGCGCCTCATCTATGCCTGGAAGGGTGGACACGTGGCGAATATCGGATACGGCTCGCCACTCGACACCGTCGTCACGTGGACCCTCTCCCGCGTCGAAGGCGGCACGCGGCTTCGCCTCGTGCATTCCGGCTTCATCGCACCGACGAACGACTCGGCGTTCAAGACCATGAGCGGCGGCTGGACGAAGGTTGTCCAGAAGCTCGGCGCCGTCGCCGGCGAACTGCACTGACACGCTCGTGCCCCACGAACATTCATTCTCAGGAGAAAAGTCATGAGTCCGGCCTATACCGGCGGATGCGCCTGCGGCGCGATCCGCTTTCACATCGCCGCCGAACCCCTGTTTCAGAACCACTGCCAGTGTCGCGACTGTCAGCGCAAGAGCGGCACGGGACACGGGTCGTACCTGACCTTCCCGCGCCAGGGCGTCGAACAAACCGGTGAAGCGACCCACTGGGACATCGTCGGCGACAGCGGCCATGCGAAGACACGCGCCTTCTGCCCCACCTGCGGGTCGCCGGTCTACATGACGTTCTCCGCCATGCCTGACGTATTCACCGTGCACGCCGCGAGCCTCGATGACCCGGGCCGATACAAGCCCCAGGTGGTGACCTATGCCATGCGCGAACACGCCTGGGACCATCTTGATCCCGCGTTGCCGAAGTTCGACAGGATGCCGCCGCCGACCTGGTAGGAGGCGATCACTCGTCCCATGGAGGCTTTCAAGTTAGGGGGCGTGACTGCTCTGGGCGCGGAACCTGGGCGAGCTACAAGCCGTCGGTCGCAAACTGTCTCAAGCCAATCGGCCGACGCTGTGAGGAGTCGGTCGGCCCGCGCCTCTCTACTCGACCGCACCGATCGTGCAGTGCGCCGTATTGCGCGCCACCCCGCGCTGGTCTGTGGCGGGGCAATTCGTGCCGGTACTGCGCAATGGGCTTGTCGACGCTGGCGCGACGGTCGGCGTCGGGCCGCCGTTGGCCGCGAGTACGCCGAGTTGTGGATCGACGAATCGCACGCCGGTGACGCACGGGGTGTCGGTCAGCCCACCGATCGGGCGCTTCAGCGGCCATTGCACATCAGCGCTGCCGGCGCCGGCGGAGAACCAGCATTGCATCGGCGAGCCAGCGTCCCTCGTGAGATTGTTCGCGAACACGGTATTGGTGATGGGGAAGTCCAACCCGCCGGCGATCGCCGCGCTGAAGTAGCCGGGGCCGCCGGTGGACTGGTTGCCGGTGAAGGTCGCATTGCGGATAAACCCGCTGGCGTCGCTGCCGCTCAGTTGGAGGGCGCCCCCGATACCTAGCGTCGCGAGGTTGTTCGCGAACGTCGTGTTGGTGACGTTCAGCGCATCGCCTACCAGGTCTGCGGCGCCCGCCCCGATTGCGCTGTTGGCTGCGAATGTCGAACCGACGATGACCAGCGGCTTCGCGTTCTGCACGTACAGCGCGCCGCCGCTCTTTGCTCGGTTAGCCTCGAACAGCGTGCGGTCGAACGTGGTCTCGCGGGGCGCCGAATCGGCCGTGCGAAACAGTGCACCACCGAAAGCATTTGCCGTGTTGTTGGAGAAGGTTGCGCCACACACGAGCTGCGCGCCGTCAGAGCCGCCGTCGATTGACACCGCCCCACCGTTTCCGCCCGAGCCGCCTTGGTTGGCCTGCGCCACGCCGGAGCATCCGGTCGCCGCGCCGCCGACATAGTTTGCGCCGGTCCCGGAGGCAGCGTTGTTCTCGAAGGCATCGTTGACGAGCCGGCCATCGCTTTGCAGCAAGCCGATCGCCCCGCCGTTCGATCCCGTGTTGCCGTCGAAAGTCGAGCCGACTACCGTCACGTCCAGCGAGGCGACCGCGTAGATCGCACCGCCGGCCACGTCCGGGCCCGGGCTCTCGGCGCCGTTGTGAAGGAACGTCACATCGATTGCGTGCAGTACCGAATCGCGAACGTAGAGTGCGCCGCCGCCCCCGTCCGCCCAGCCGTAGGAGCACGAAGCGTTGCTGGTCGAGGGCGGCACGTAGCGTGTGCCGACGGCCTTGCCGTTGACCAGCGTGATGTGTTGCAGCGTGAGGCCGACATGGCTGGTGCGGAAGTTCTCGCGATCGACGCTCAGCAACCGCGTGCGGCCGCCCCCGTCCAGCGTGATCTTGCCTCCGCCGTCGATCACGATATTGCGATCGGTGGGTACCGCAATCGTCGACGACAAGGTGATGGTCACCGGGCTGTCGCCGCAGTCGAACTTCACGACCGATGCGTTGAGTACCGCGGAACGCAATGCGACCTCGGTGCAGCTCTGAGGCGTGCCAGTACCGACGTTGGCAACTGCCGCCCGGGTGTTCGTGGCGGCAATGGGGGGAACGCATGTACTCGGTGGCGCGGCGAGCGACACCGCTGTGGCCGTGCCCGAGAGGGAGAGCAGAATGAAGCGGGAAGCGCAGACAAGACGGCGCAATGCGAGCGAACGGGATTGAGTGAGGGGCACGAGACGGCTTCCGGCGAAGGGAAAACTTCAGTCTCGGTATGTCTGGTGCCCGGCGTTGCGTCGGAGTGAACCGGAATGTTGGGGCTGTAACCATTCGGGCATCGATTGCCGACCACATGCTACGTTCGTTTGCACTCCTTGCTTGACTGTCGGGCATTGGCTCTGCGGACCTCTCGGTTGCGGACGTTGCAGCAGACCCGCCGCCGGCCGGTCAACGACATCCATACCGTCAGCAGCGATGCTACCGAATCGCCGGAGTGTTCCCGCTGTGGCCATTGACCGTCGCAAGTCGGTTGCCCAGGACTTGAATACGACGGCGCCGTCACCGCTCTTCCGCGGCTCCGCGTTTTCGGATCCGCGACGGCGCACTTCGACGCTGTTCAGCCGACCACGGGCGCGGCAGAATCCATCGGGTTCGCGACGAACCTCGTCCGCCTTCCGGAAATCCTGACCATGAAGTCCATCGCCTTGTTGATTGTGTCGTCGCTGATTCTGTCCACAAGCCACGCGGGCGACGTCTACAAGTGGACGGACAGCCAGGGTGTCACCCACTACGGCGACAAGCCGCCGCCCGATCCCAAGCTCGAGACCAAGCGCATGAACATCGGCGTGCATGCTCTTTCGGAGGACGAGCAAAAGGACATCGATGCGCGCCTGGCGGGTGACCGGGCGAGGCTTAGCGCGATCGCGCCGCTGTTACCCGCGGCGTCGGGAATCAAGTCGCCATTTCCGGCTGGGCCGAAGCCGCCCGAGTCGGAATGCGCCCGGCAGTGGAAGGCGTTCAACGACGACGAGAAGTGCTGGGATCCTCAGCATCGCTTCAACGCAGACAAGGCGGCGCACCCCGAGCGCTACCAATACTGCGGCACGGTCGGTCGTCCCTTGCAGGTGGTCGCCCCGATGTGCCCCGAGCCGATCAAATAGACACGAGACACCCGTTGCGGATGCGCCTCGACCACTTCCCGAGTGCTGTCGCGAGCTCTGTAGACCTGGCCAGAGACCGGCTGACGCCGCAAGGTTGGCGAACCAAAAGAAGACCTTGGTGACCGACCGGCTGCGGCATGAAAGCGTCTTTGCTCCGCGATGCGACACTAGCCGCGGTCGTTGATCGCCGCTATCTGGAGCAACCCTGGAACTGCCAACTTGTCTCGTGGGTGCTCGCAACCTTGTCCTCCATCCATGAAGCCCTCCTTCCCTCGCCCGCCCAGCTACGACCGCCTCACGATAGCCCTGCATTGGCTCACGGCAGTTCTGGTCATCAGCCTTTGGTTGCTCGGCCAGACCATCGACTGGTTTCCGAAGGGCAGCCCGCGTGCGATCGCACGGAGCACCCACATTGCACTCGGGGTGGTGCTGGCACTCGTGCTGATTCGTCGGATCTGGTGGCGCCTTGCCGATGGCGTGCACCTGCCCCAGGCAGGTAGCAGTACCCTCGACATGATCGCCACCTTGACGCACAAGATCCTCTACCTGCTGCTGGTCGGCACCGTGCTGCTGGGAATCGCGAACGCCTGGGTACGCGGCGACACGTTGTTCATGCTAGTGAAGATTCCCGCCTTCGATCCTGGCAACACGGCACTGCGGAAGTCCGTCGAGGATTTGCATTCGTGGGCGGCAAACGTCCTGTTGATCGTCGTTGGATTGCACGCTGCCGCGGCGTTACTGCACCATTTTGTGCTCAAGGACGACATCCTGCGGCGCATGTTGCCCCGGCGTTAGAGGGTGGCCGACTTGCGCGAGATCCTTGCCGTGCCCCGGTAACGCCACCCGGCGAATAGCGCGGAAGCCGTTGTTGTCGACCGTCGCCTCGTGGCCGGTCAGCGTCCCTCGACCGCGCGCCGAATATGTGGCATCCAAGCCGTCGCCTGAAAGCCGGGTGCTGTCGCCGACGACCACGCGCCAATGCCAAAGTGGGGCTGGGCTGAGGTCAAGGGGCCCTACACCGGCGGGTGACGCGGCGTCTTCCTGCCGGCGACGACGACCGCTCGGTGAGCGGCGCGACGCCCCCGACGCTCGTCCAGTCAGGCTGCGTTGGCAGACCTTCAAATGCACGAAGCCGGCTGGGCTGCTGCCGGGCCTGAAATCTGCCGCTGGCGAGCGCCGGCTCCTGGCCGCCACGATCCTTTCGCTGCGACCGGCAAGCGTTCAGGGGGTCTGCGGCAACTCGTGGAACTTCCCATAGCGTACCGACAAGGCCGCAAGGCGCCGAGGATCCACGTTCACGCGACGCAAGTCGCCCTTCACCTGCGGCAGGGCCAGCAGGCGAGGATCCATGACCCTGAACCACAGGGCGGGCAGGTAGGACAGCGGAAACATGCCAAAGTAGCCACTCGGCAATTGCGGCAGCTCCTCGAAGTGCCGCAGAGACTGGAAGCGGCGCGACGGATAGGCGTGATGATCCGAGTGGCGCTGCAAGTGGAACATCGCCAGGTTCGTGACCAGGTGGTTCGTATTCCAAGAATGATGCGGCTGGGGCGTTTCGTAGCGACCGTTGGCGTCGCGTTGACGCAGTAGTCCATAGTGCTCGACGTAGTTGGCCGACGTCAGCTGCCACCAGGCCACCGCGTTGTGCACGACGAGAAATGGCAGCATGATCCATCCGAACGCGAAGATCAGCCCCATTTGCAGCACTGCGGTCACCGCGTAGCTCTGCAGCATCGTGTTGTGCGCGCTCCAGGCCGAACGCTTCTGCGCGCCCAGACGCTTCTTCTCGAGCAGCCAGGCGCGGCGAATGCCGCCCGGTAGCTCGCGCAACGCGAAGCGATAGATGCTTTCGCCCATGCGAGCGCTTGCGTGATCTTCGGGCGTGGAAACCCAGCGGTGATGTCCGCGCCCATGCTCGACCGTGAAGTGACCGTAGGCCGGCACCGCGAGGACGAGTCGAGCGAGACATTGCTCGATTGCCGTGTGCTTGTGTCCCAGTTCGTGCCCGGTGTTGATGCCAAGTCCTGAATCGGTACCAGCGATGTAGGCGAGCATGAGAACGGCCCACCATGACAGCGCGTACGTCCCGACCCACCAGGCACAGCCCACCAGCGCGACGAAGTGCAAAGGCACCGTGGCCCAGGTCAGCCAGCGATAGTAGCGATCATCCTCCAGCTGGGGAACGACGGCCTCCGGCGGATTGTTCCTGTCCTCGCCGATCAACGCGTCCAGCAGCGGCATGAGCCCGTAGCCGATCAGCAGCGGCAACCCCAGCGCGATCTGGTGCCCGGTTACGACCTGCGCAGCCATGCCGACGAACGGCAGCAAGGGATAGAACACGGAGAGCAACCACCAGGCGCGTTTGCGGTCGCGATACTGGACTTGATGCTGCTGCGCGTCGGTCGCAGTGTAGAGCTTGGCCATGCAAGTGCTCCTGGTGGGTCTGGAAGCAAATCTGCTGACTATCGCCGGCCCGATTCCTCATCGACGGTGTGCACGGGCTCCGTCGAACGGCTGCGACGATGATGCCGGATCTGCAACATCCCGGCAACATGGCCGGCCTGCGCAAACATGACGGGCACAACCGCTGGCATTGCGGAGAAACTTCGCTGCAACAATGGCATCGGCGTCGCTTTGGCTTGGTCAATCAGGCAAAGACGAGACGGTCTCCTGATCGCTGCTGAAGTTTCGGAAGTCTCCCCGCAGTTCGCACCAGGCCAGGAGCACCCGGGATTGTTCGAGTCGGACTCGACCGCGGCCGCATTGGGCTTTCCGACCGCCGCCCACCAAGAGCGCGGAGGCTTCGAACTCGCGTCGCAGTTCGGACGGCATGGCGGCGGCAATCTTGGCCATCGCCTCGCACGCACCGGACGAGAGCCCGCGGTCGCCTCGGTCGGCGACCCAGCGCAGCCCGAGCGCCAACGCCTCCATCTCCTCGGGCCGGAACATCAGCGGCGGCAACATCAATCCCGGCGTGCCTGCACTGTTCGCAACGAATTTCAGGAGCCACCGGGTGTCCTTCGCGTGCTTTGCAAGCGCCAAGGCCGCGGTCAGCCTTACTGACCATACCGCGGGTTGCGCTCGCGCCGTTCCGCGATGTCGCGCACGAGGTAACTCACCGCGCGCGTCCAGGACTCGTCGGTGTTCCCGCGCATGTCGACCGACTTGGTGAACGCCACCTTGTCTGCCTTGATGTCGTGGATCTGCACGTTCAAGTTGAGGATCAACTCGCTCACCTTCTGCACCCAGGGCGTCATCACCAGTTCCACGCCCAGTTGTACGCCCACCTGTTCGGCGCAGTCGTCGCAGCGGTACAGGAAGGCCTGTTGCGAGCGCAGCGTGCGCTGGAGCGACGCGGCAGGTGTCTCGTCGACGATGCGATAGAGCTGGCGAGCCGCCAACTCGGAACGCAGTTGGGTGCCGGCGCGGGCCAGGCGAAGTTCCTGCGCGGCCTTGGTGAGCGGGTTTTCATGGTCGTCCTCGAGTTCGAAGTCGAGTACGGCGAGGCTGCGCAGGGAGCCGGACTGTGAGACCTGTTGCGAGCGGAGCGGGCGCCATGCGATCCCGAGCGCCGCCGTCGAGAAACATTCGATCCAGGCCCTGCGTTTCATGTCGCCTCCAACGCGGTCGCGTCCCATGAAAGTCGAAAGAGACATCGTAAGCGAAGAGCTCCTCTACCGAACAGAACCACAAAAGGGCAGGCCCAGCCAACCGCCCTCGCTGCGCTTGTGACGGCAGGCACCAAGGGCGCGCGATCTTGCAACGTTGGGGGTGGCGCAAGCCAGGCGCGCTCGCTATGCTGCGGCGCAGCATGATTGCGCGGCAATCGCCGCCCCCGCATCCTTCATGCATTCCAATCGAGGAGATTGATGATGAAGCGCCTCTACTTGCAGAGTTGGCTCGGTGCCTGTTGTCTACGCCTCGCCCTTTTCCTTTGGGCCAGCATGGCTTGGCCCGCCGCGTACGCAGCCGATGCATTGCCAGAGTTGCATGCGGACGCCTCGCGGACATCGGTTTCCGGCTTGTCATCCGGCGCGTTCATGACAGTTCAGTACGGCGTCGCATTCTCATCGAGTGTGATCGGCCTGGGAGTAGTCGCGGGCGGCCCTTACAACTGCGCCTATGTCAACCTCGGGGGAGTCGAGACCTGCATGTCCGGCACGCCCTCCGGCGACATGTCGTGGGTGGCAGCACAAGGATTCGCTTCGCTGGGCCAGATCGATCCTGTCGCGGGATTGTCCAAGCTGAAGGTCTATGTTTTCGGAGGCACCAAAGATCAGGTCGTGTATCCACCAGTCGTCCAAGCGACGCGTGACTTCTTCAAGGCAGCAGGCGTGCCACCGAAGAATCTTGCGTTCATCGACAAGATGCCCGCTGGCCATGCATTCATCGCGCCCGTGTTCGGAAATGCGTGCGCAACCAACGGTGCGCCGTACATCGACCACTGTCCGATAAAGAAGGGAGCGGATCAAGCCTACGACCAGCCGTTCGCGATCCTGAGTCGGATCTACGGACCATTGAAGCCGTTCGCCAGCACGCTGTCGGCAACCGTGCGACCTTTTGATCAACGCGAGTTCGCAGGTGCCAATGGCAGCTTCGACACGGCTGGCTTCGTCTACATCCCGAAGGAATGCGCGGCGGACGCGTCGCTGTGTGCCGTGCACGTTGTCTTCCACGGGTGCATGCAGGGCGCGCAAAGCGTCGGCAGCGATGTCTATGCTTCGGTTGGCTACAACCGTTGGGCCGACTCCAACAGACTGATTGTGCTGTATCCGCAGGCAGTGACCAGCGAGACCAACCCAGTCAATCCGGATGGTTGCTGGGACTGGTGGGGCTATACCGGCCCGAATTTCCAGGTTCGCAGCGGCCTGCAGATGGCGGCGATCAAGGCGATGGTCGATCGGCTGACGACACCGAAATGACGTCTCGGGTAGCCTTCCAGAAACCAGACGTTCGCGAAGGCCCGCTCATGGCGGGCTGCTGCCGATCAGCCGCAGGCGCCGAGGCAGCGATGAGACCAACAGCGGTCGCCGATCATGCCGATGTGCGTTTTGGCAGGCATGGGTTCACCCTCGCGTAGCGCATTTCCAGTCACTTTCGGTCCTCCTCGTACTGCTCGGCTCCCTCGATCGGTCGTAGCCACGTCTCGCGGCGTTTGATCCAGAGCTCATAGCTTGGCACGAGAGGGGTGGGGGCTTCTGACAGGATCCCGAGCTTGATTTCTGCCTCTCGATCATCGGCAGAGAACAATCGCGACCCGCAGCGAGGACAGAAGTGTTGCCCGCGGAATTCGGAGGTTTCGCCCGCGTGTTCAAACTGGTGGGCGGGCCAGACGGCATAGAAGGTAAAGGCCGAACCGCTTTCTTGCCGGCAGTCGGTGCAGTGGCAGATGCCGATGCGAAGGGGTTCGCCGCGAACGGAAATCTGCACCTGCCCGCAAAGGCATTTTCCCGAAAGCACCGTCATGGCTGATACCTCCCAAAGCCTACGAGGTTGACGCGCGCGTCCGGCTGCGCGGACATCTGCGATCGATGAAGGGAGCCGACTGCTGCAGGCAGCATAGCTGCCCGACGGTCGACGGCGAGAAGCCCGCGGCCGACCAGGAACTGACTGGGGTGCTTCGGGCTCGGTGGACAGCCCGAAACCCGTCGGTCGCGACCGGCTGCAAGTGGCCGGAGAGCGACTTCCGGCGCGTCTACTTGCCCGGACAAGCACTGCTCTGGTTGTCCAGGCCTTCCTTCTCGGCCCTGAAGGTCACCCCGCCTTGAGTCTGCAGCGTCATGACATAGACCGTGTCGAAATCACTGCCATGCCACTTCCCGACGAGCCCGGGATCGCCGCCGCGCTTCTTGAGGATGGCGCGCGCCAGGTCTTCGAGTTCATGGTGTTCCCAGGCCACGTAAAGCGTCTGGCCGTCGTGGGAGGGTTTCAGCAGCTCGGCCTGCAGGTCGGCGATGTCGTTCCAGCCCCAGGAGGTGTTCACGGGCAGGCCCGCGCGGATGGCCGTCGGCTCGATCGTGGCGAGCGGGCGCAGGTAGTTGTACGACACGCCGCCGTCGTCCTTGGCCACGCCCGGGTTGGGCGCGTACAGCGCAGCGGGCTCGCCATAGGCCGCGAGCAGCACGCCCGGCAGCGCCAGCGCGCGGTTCAGGCCCTGGCAGCTCAACTGGCCGAGTCCCGCATCCGGCTTTTCTGCGTGGCGAAACATCACCAGCTTGACGTCGGCCCGGGCCGAAGCGCCGGTCAGCAGGAGGCTGCATCCCAGGACGATGAGGGATAGGATTTTCATGAAGTGCCTTCGTTTGCCAAATGCGATCCCTGCGTACGCACGGCCGGCGATCATGCCGACGGGCGCCGCTCGAGGAGACTCTCGCGCACCATCGCGATGTGCCCGCGCAGGTCGTACACCAGGTCGCCGAATGCCGGCGGCACCGCGAGCTTGGTGACCGTTGCCTCCACGTGGTCGAGGTGGCGCAGCAACTCGTCGCAGCGCGCGGCGTCCAGCGGCTGCTGGTACGAGTCGCGCTCGATGCGCTGCAGCACCCCGTACCAGCGGTAGATGCGTGACTGCGCCCGCCAGCGAAACACCGCCGGTGCGATCTTGATGCCGGGGATGAGGATGATGGTCATCGGCACGATGATCGCCAGCACGCGCTCGATCAGGCTCGCGATCCAGAACGGGAACGTCCGGTAGAAGAATCCCCGGCCCGATGCGTAGTAGCGCGACGCATCCGCGCTGATGGGGATGTCGTGCTCGATCGGCGCGGGGAATTCCCCGGCCTTCTTGTAGAGGCCGGCGCGTCCATGCACCTCGCGCGCCGCCTCCAGCAGAAGGTCCGACAGCGCGGGGTGAAGGCTTTCGCGCGCGATGAGTTCGACGGTCGGCGCGATCAGGGCCACGTCCTCGGCCGGGATGTCTTCGCCGAAGTCGATCGCACCGCGTGGCAGCACGAGCCGGTTCAGGTACGTGATGCGGTGCGCGTAGCCTTCGGCCTGCACGAAGTTGAACAGGTGGATGTCAGGGTCGCGCAGCAGCTGCCGCATCATCGTCGTGGGCGTCGAGTCGCTCATCGCGAACAGCGCGTCGATGTGCCCGGCGAGAAGCTCCCGGATGGAATCCTCCGGCAACGCATGCCCGATCTGCGTGCCGTCGCCCGGCTTGATCCCGTTGGCCTCGAACAGCCGCTGCGACAGCGCGGACGCGCCGCTGCCTTCCAGGCCGACGTCGAGCCGCAAGCCCTTGAATTCCGACAGCAGCGTCCGCGTGCGGCCGCGGTAGAAGATCATCAGCGGCTGGTACGAGACGCTGCCCAGCGAGACCAGGCGCGTCGCGTCGCTGCTGGCCGTCTCGCCGCCGACGACGAAGCCGACGTCGACCTTGCCTTTCGGATCCATCAACTGCGCGAGATTGTCGCGCGAGCCCTGCGAGGCCACGATCTTCAGCGTCACGCCCTCGCGTGCCAGGATCTTGCGGTACTGCTCGGCGCTGACCCTGAACGCGCTGCCGTCGGGGCCGCTGGCCATCGTCAACGTGGTGGGCGGTGCGGAATTCAGGAAGACGAAGGCCAGAGCGCCCGCGATGATGCTGATGACCAGCAACAGACCGATGCTGATCGGCAGTCCGTGCCCGACGACGCCGGTCAGCCGCGCCTTGGCGTGTTCGAGCCGGGTGCGCAGCGCGGTCATGCGCGAGACTCGCGCCGGGCGATGCGGAGGGTGAGGGCGTTCTGGTCGGTCACGAGGGGCGGCCTGGAATGGAAGTGATGATCTTAAGCCGCATGTGGCGACGGCGGCCCGGTTGCCGCTTGCGCGCTTGGCCAGGGCCCGGTATGTGCAGAAGACCCCGGGCGATAGCCCTTATCCCATGACCCTGGTCGTCGCGCCCGATGGAATCCGTCGCAGAATCGTCATTCGCCCCCGCAAGACAAACGACACCGATGTCATTCAACAACCGTTCGCCCCTGACCGTGCTCGTCGTCGACGACGACAACGCGGTGCGCGTGCAGCTGGCCGCCATCCTGGATGCGAACGGCCATCGCGTGATCGAGGCGCACAACGCGGAGTGGGCGCTGGAGCTGTTCGACAAGCACCAGCCCGACGTCGCGCTGCTGGATGTCAACATGCCCGTGCACAACGGCTTCTGGCTGGCGCGCCGTCTGCGCGAGCGGGAGTCGGGCAAGTGGACGCCCATCATCTTCCTGTCGGCACGGGCCACCGACGGCGACCTGGAGAGCGGCATCGAGTCCGGTGGCGACGACTACCTGTTCAAGCCGGTCTCCGGCGTCGTGCTCAACGCCAAGCTGCGTGCCATGCAGCGCCTGCTGGCCATGCAGGCGCGCCTGCTCGAGCTGTCGGTGGAGCTGGCCGCGAGCAACGACCACCTGCAGCACCTGAGCGAGCACGACGTGCTCACCGGGCTGCTGAACCGGCGCGGCTTCGACAACCGGCTGGCCGAGGCGATCGCGCTCGCCAGGCGCGAGCAGTCGGCGCTCACGTTGATCCTGTGCGATCTCGACCACTTCAAGGCCTACAACGACGCGTTGGGGCATCCGGTGGGCGACGCGTGCCTGAAGTCGGTGGCCGACCTGGTGCGGCAGATGTGCCGCCGTCCGGGTGACCATGCGGCCCGCTACGGCGGCGAGGAGTTCGCGTTGATCCTGCCCACCACGCCGAAGTCCGGCGCGATGACGCTGGCGCGTGCCGTCCGACGCGTGTTCGAAGGCGCGGCGATCCCGCATCCGGCGTCGGCGACAGCGCCGCACGTCACGCTGTCGGGCGGCATCACCACCTGCGTGCCCGACGACACGACCACGGCCGAAGGCATGCTCACGCGCGCCGACCAGGCGCTGTACGTCGCCAAGGAGAAGGGGCGCAACCGCTTCTTCAGCTTCGAGATGCAGCTCGATTCGGTGGAGCAGCGGGCGCGGGAGATCGAGTGAGCGTGCGCCATATCGACGTCTTGATCTGCGTCGGGAGATGCGATCGTGTTGCGTGACGACGGGCGGGAGCCGCAAGACTGCCGCCTCCTGAGCGAGGTGTTGGGGCGGATCGGGGATCGCTGGACGATCCTGGTCGCGAGCCTGCTCGGCGACGGGCCGATGCGCTTCAACCAGATCCGCCGCACCCTCCATGGCATTTCGCAGCGGATGCTCACGCTGACGCTGCGCGCGCTCGAGCGCGACGGACTGGTCGCTCGCACGGCATACCCCACCAGGCCGCCGGCCGTTGACTATGCGTTGACCGAACGGGGGCGAACCCTGTTGGCGCCGCTGACGGCGCTCGCCAATTGGGCGCGCGAACACCGGGCTGACATCGAGCGCTCGCGCGACGCGTTCGATGACGTCCAGGTGGCGGACGACGACGCGTCGGCGTCATCGGGTGTCCACGGGGTTCACCGCCTGATCGACCGCACGCGCTGACCGCATCGCGCCGCGCAGCGCGGGCCGGTATCACGCGTGTGCCTTCTTGCGGCGTTTCGCGTTGTCGTGAGAATCGCGGCTTGTCGCCTCACGCGGCGCGCCCCAGCGGACCCGGTTCGCATCGTGGAGAGTGCGCGCGCGGCCGGCGAGTCCAACCGCGAAAGTTCACCCCCATGCCTCCTGCATCGTCGACCCCTCAAACTGCGCAGCGGCCGAGCCGCGCGTTCGACATCGCGTTCTGGGTGACCCAGGCCTTCATTGCTGCGTCTTTCGTCGGAGCGGGCGCCATGAAGCTCCTGATGCCCATTCCTCAGCTGTCCGGCATCTGGCCATGGACCGACCGGCGAGCTGTCGTCGACGCTCGTTCGGCTGCTGGGCGTGATCGACATCGCCGGCGGTCTCGGCGTGCTCCTGCCGGCGTTGACGCGCATCCAACCCGGCCTGACGATGCTTGCCGCCGCCTGCTGCATCGTGCTGCAACTGTGCGCGATGATGTTCCACGGTTCCCGCGGCGAGTTCGCCGCGCTCCCGGTCAACGTCGTCTTCATCGCCTGTTGCGCCTTCGTCTTCTGGGGGCGCTGGAAGAAGGCGCCGATTCAGGCCACCCGGCGCCCCAGCGAGTAGACCTCGCGCACCACCGGATGCGCATCCACCTCGCGCACGCGCACGAGGTCGGCGCGCAGGCCGTTGGCGATCTCGCCGCGGTCGTCGAAGCCGCAGGCGCGTGCCGGCGCGCGGCTGACCACGGCCACGGCCTCGCTCAGCGAGAAACCGGCGTCGCGCCTGAGCAGCCACGCCGCCAGCAGCAGGCTGGCCGGCACGTAGTCGGACGACAGTGCGTCCAGTACGCCTTCGCGCGCCAGGTCCAGCGCCGAGACGTTGCCCGAGTGCGAGCCGCCGCGGACAACGTTGGGCGCGCCGGCGATGGTCGCCAACCCGGACGCCCGCGCGTGACGCGCAGCCGCGAGGCTGGTGGGGAACTCGCTCATCGCTGCCCCGAGGGCGACGGCCTCGTCGACGTGGGCGACCGTGGTGTCGTCGTGCGTCGCCAGGGCGATGCCGCTGCTGCGCGCGAACGCGGCAAACCACTGCCGATGCGACTCGGCGTACTTCGCCTGGCGTTCCGGTGCGATGCGCATCTCTTCGGCGAACTTCTCGTTGCTCCAGCCCTTCTTGCCGGTGTAGTACACCCGGGCGTGCTCGATCTCCGTCCACTGGCGCTGGCCCGGCGTGTGGTCCATCAGCGAGATCAGGCGCAGCCGGCGGTGGTTCCTGAAGGGCTCGAACAGTTCCAACGCGTTGGGCGCGGGCAGTTCGGAGCGGACGTGGATGTGGTGGTCGACGCGCAGCGAGCCAGCGTCGTCGAGCTTGTCGAGCACGCGCAGCAACTCGCTCTGGTCGCGCGAGCGGAAGCCGTCGTTGTACGGGTCGCCCACGCCGATCGCATCCAGCACCGTCGTGATGCCGGCCGACGCGATCTCGCCGTCGTGGGCCTGCACCGCGGCCTGCATCGGGAACGTCACCTTCGGGCGCGGCATCACGTGGCGCTCGAGGTTGTCGGTATGCATCTCCACGAGGCCGGGCAGCAGGAAGTCGCCTTCCAGGTCGTGGGCACCGGGCACGGCAGTGGGGCCGCTGCCGACGGCGACGATGCGGCCGTCGCGCACCACCACGCGGCCGAGGATGGTTTCGTTGCCGAGGACCAGGCGGGCGTTGCCGAGGACGATATCGTTCATGAAGACGTTCCGTTCAACCGAGTTCGACGCAGCGGCTGGCGACGGCGTCGCGCACCTCTTCGTCATGGAAGATGCCGACGATCGCGGTGCCGCGCGCCTTGGCCTCGGCGATGAGCTCGACGACCACGCGGCGATTGGTGGCGTCGAGCGACGCGGTCGGCTCGTCCAGCAGCAGCAGCCGGGCAGGTTGCACGAAGCCGCGCGCGATATTGACGCGTTGCTGCTCGCCGCCGGAGAACGTGGCCGGCGGCAGATCCCACAGCGCCGGTGGCAGGTTCAGCCGGCTGAACAAGGCGCGTGCGGCACGGCGCGCGACGGCCAGGCGCTCTTCGTGGCCGGCGTCCTCGATGTCGTCCGATGCAGGCGCCGGCTCGCCATCCAGCAAGCGCTGTGCGACGACGTCGAGCGCGGGCACGCGCGGCACCGCGCGCAGGAACTGGCTCACGTAGGCGATGTCGCGCCGGCGCAGTTCCAGCATGCGCTGCGGGCTCGCGGTGGCGATGTCCACGGGTCCGGCGGACGACTCGAACCGCAGTTCGCCGGCGTCGGCGCCGTAGCTGCCGAACAGGCACTTCATCAGCGTCGACTTGCCGCGGCCGGAAGCGCCGACGAGCGCGATGCACTCGCCGGCATGCACGTCCAGCGAGGTGTCGGTTAGGACCTGCAGGCGCGCGCCGCCGCGCAGGTGCAGCGTGAAGTGCTTGGCGAGGCCGCGCACGGCCAGGCAAGGAGCGAGAGAGAGCGTCATGGCATCACCACCGAGGAGACCAGCAATTGCGTATAAGGGTGTTGCGGGTCGTCGAGAACGCGGTCGGTGAGCCCTTGCTCGACGACGCGGCCGTGGCGCATCACCAGCGTGCGTTGCGCCAGCAGGCGGGCAACGCCCAGGTCGTGCGTGACGATCAGCGCGCACAGGTGCATGCGCGCGGTGAGCGTGCGGATCAGGTCGAGCAGCTTGGCCTGTACCGACACGTCCAGGCCCGAGGTCGGCTCGTCCAGCAGCACCAGGCGCGGCCGCGTGACCAGGTTGCGCGCGATCTGCAGGCGCTGGCGCATGCCGCCGGAGAACGCGCGCGGCGAGTCGTCGATGCGCGCGGTGTCCAGCTCCACGCGTTCCATCCAGCGTTCGGCGCTGGCGCGCAAGCGGCCGTAGTGGCGTTCGCCCTGGCCCATCAGGCGCTCGCCGATGTTGGCGCCCGCGCTCACGTCCAGCCGCAGGCCGTCGCTGGCGTTCTGCTCGACGAAGCCCCACTCGGTGCGCGCGAGCACGCGTTGCTGCCGCTCCGTGAGAACGTGCACGTCGAGCCAGCGGTCGCTGGCATTGCGATAGTGCACGTGGCCGCGAGTCGGGGCGATGCGCCCGGCGATGCAGTTCAGCAGCGTCGACTTGCCGGAGCCCGATTCGCCGACGATGGCGACCACCTCGCCGGCGAACAGATCCAGGTCGGCGTCGCACACCGCGTAGCGGTCGTCGCGTGCGGAGGCGAAGCGGTGGGACAGGCCGCGCACGCGCAGCAGGGGATCGTTGGCCTCAGCCATGGGCGTGTCCTCGCTCTTTTCCGCGATGTCCTTGATCGATGCGATCGGCGCACCAGTCCGTGTCCGAGCAGGTCCAGCGCACGCTGCCGTCTGCGCCCGCGATCTCGTCGAGGAAGGTGGTGGTGTCGCCACAGCGGGCGCAAGCCTCGCCGTGCGGCTCGATGTGGAACGGGTGATCCTCGAAGTCCAGGCTGCGCACGTCGGTGTACGGCGGGATCGCGTAGAGGCGTTTCTCGCGGCCGGCACCGAACAGCTGCAGCGCGGGCATGCGATGCATCTTCGGGTTGTCGAACGCGGGAATCGGCGACGGCGACATCACGTAGCGTCCGTCCACCTTCACCGGGTAGTCGTAGCTCGTCTCGACGCGGCCCCATTGCGCCAGGTCCTCGTACAGCTTGACGTTCATCAGGCCGTACTCCTCGGCCGCGTGCAGCTTGGTCGTCTCGGCGCGGCGCGGCTCCAGCCTGTATAGCGGCTCGGGCTGCGGCACCTGGTAGACCAGCACCTGGCCCGGCACGAGTGCCGCCTCGGGGATGCGGTGGCGCGTCTGGATCAGCGTGGCCTCGCGCGTGCGCGTGGTGGTGCGCACGCCCGTCGTGCGCGCGAAGAACTGGCGGATGTTGACGGCGTTGGTGGTGTCGTCGCTGCCCTGGTCGATCACCTTGAGCACGTCGTCGCGGCCGATCACCGCCGCGGTCACCTGGATGCCCCCGGTGCCCCAGCCGTAGGCCAGCGGCATCTCGCGCGAGCCGAACGGCACCTGGTGGCCCGGGATCGCGACGGCCTTGAGCAGCGCGCGGCGGATCATCTTCTTCGTGCGCTCGTCGAGGTAGGCGAAGTTGTAGCCTTCTGCAATCGCAGCCTGGTTCGTCATGCGAGGTCTCCGTCGACCGATTGCGTTGCACGCGCATGCACGTCCTCGCGCAGCTTGCGGATCAGCTGCAGCTCGGACTCGAACGTCACGTAGTGCGGCAGCTTCAGGTGCTGCACGAAGCCCGAGGCCTCGACGCTGTTGCCCTGCGGCAGCGCGAACTCCTGCTGCTGCGCGGGGCTGGACGAGTCCTCGCCGAACTCGGCGGCGCGCAGCGCGCGGTCCACCAGCGACATCGCGATCGCCTTGCGCTCGCCGCGTCCGAACACCAGTCCCTGGCCGCGCGTGAAGACGGGCGCCACCTCGGCGCTCCCCACGAACTGGTTGATCATCTGGCACTCCGTGAGTTCGATCTCGCCGATCTCGATCGGAAAATCGAGTTCGTCGGGAATCAGTTCGATGGCCACCTTGCCGCAGCGGAGGTCGCCCGCGAACGGATGCGTGTGCGCGTAGCCGCGTTGCGTGGAGTAGCCCATGCCCAGGACCCAACCCTCGTCGGCGCGGGCCAGCATCTGCAGCCAGCCCGTGCGTGGCAGCGGGTAGGCGGGCGGGTCGCGCGTGATGTCGGGCGGCTCCGGGTCGCCGAGGGAGGGCAGGCAGGGCTCGACCAGGCCTTCGCGGGCGAGTTGCGTCAGCGCGTTGGGAACGTCCTGGCGCGGCGTGTCGAGTGCCGCGGCGTCAGACGCGGTCGTGCCGGAGGCCAGCGCGCCGAATTCCAGCAGGCGCTGCGTGTAGTCGAAGGTCGGGCCCAGCAACTGGCCGCCGGGCAAATCCTTGAAGATGGCGGACACGCGTCGATCGACGCGCATGCGGTCGGTGTCCAGCGGCTCGCTGTAGGCGAAGCGCGGCAGCGTCGTGCGATAGGCGCGCAGCAGGAATGCGGCCTCGATCGCGTCGCCGCAGGCCTGGCGGATCGCCAGCGCCGCGAGCCGCGGGTCGTACAACGAGGCCTCGGCCATCACCCGACCCACCAGCAGGCCCAGTTGCTGCTCGACCTGCGCGACCTCGAGAGCCGGGACGTCGGCGTCGCCGCGGCGTGCGGCGGCGAGCAATTGGCGCGACGCCTCGATGGCGTGTTCGCCGCCTTTGACTGCGATGTACATGTCAGTCCTCGATGACGATGCGCGTGCTGCGCGGTAGTGCGGCGAGCTGTCGGTCACTGACGAGGACCAGGTCGACGCCGCGCGGCAACTCCGATTGCAGCGTGACGCGCCAGCGCCAGAAGGCATCGCTCAAGCCGGCGACGACCAGCCGACGCGAGGTCTCGATGCCGGCGCCGTGCAGCGTCAGCGCGATGCCGCCCGGCAACGGCTGGTCGGACAGCGCATCGACCTCGACGAACAGCGTCGCGCTCGATTGCGGGGCGTCGTCGGTGCCGAGGCCGAGGTGGTTCCACAGCGCGGCATCGACGTCGCCGGCGAGGGCGGCGGTCATGAGCGCCGCCGAAGAGACCTCGCGGGCGCCGGTGTGGAAGCGCAGCCAGGCGCGCGCCTCGTCGTTGCGCAACGCACCAGCCAGATGGATGGGTGTGTCGGCGTCGAGCAGGGTGAGCAGCGTGGCGGACATCGCGATGCCCATCGGTGGACGCATCGCGGTGTCCTGCGGCACCAGTCCGTCGGTGGCCGACGCGGTCAGCCCGTGCAGGCTGCCCGGCTCGGACATCGCGCCCAGCAGCACGCGAAACGTCTGCTGGGCACCGTGGACGGGGTCGGCGAAGCCGGCGCCCATGCGGGCGAGTGTCGTGCTCATTGCGGGCTCTCCGATGACAGCGTCTCGAAGTCGACGCGCGAACTGGCTGTCAGCGTTGCAGCGGCCCGCCGCCGGCGCGCGGTCTCCTCTGCCAGGGGAGCAATCACGTCGTGCATCAACGCGTCGTGGTGCTCCGGCTGCTGCAGCATCGCGTCCAGGCGGGCGATCCATTCGGCGCGGGCCTCGTCGCGTCCCATCACGTAGCCGACACCGGCGGCCAGGTGACCGTCCACGCCGCGATGGCGCACGACGCAGCGGGTCACCGTCGCGTCGCCCAGGTTGAAGCGGTCGCCCTGGTTGCCGATGCGGGCACGTACCATCGTCAGTCCGATCTCGGGCGCACGCAGGCGGGCGAACGCGTCGTCGGAGATCGCCTGGGCGTGCCGTTCGAGCAGCTCGCGCGGCGCGTGTGCCAGCACGGCCAGCCAGTGTTGGCGAATCTGGCGCCCGGCAGTGTCTTGATCGATGTTGGTCATAATGAGGTCATCTAGATGACTGAAGATGTGGCCAAGTATAGACAGGCCCCATGACAGTTTTTTGACCTTCGCGTGAAGACCATGCTCAAAGACGAGAACTCACGAACACCCTCGACGAACGATCTGGCCGATGCCGGCCGCGCGCGCTGGCAGGCGATCGCCTCCCAGCTGCGTGCGGACATCCTCGCCGGACGGGTCGCGCCGGGCCAGCGCCTGCCCAACGAGCAGACGCTGGCCGAGCGCTTCGGCGTCAATCGCCACACGCTGCGCCAGGCGGTGCAGGCGCTGGTGCGTGAAGGCCACCTGAACGTGCGCCAGGGGTGCGGCACCTTCGTGCGCGAACTGGTGCTCGACTACGCGCTTCGCAGGCGCACCCGCCTGACCGAGAACCTGGCACGCGTGGGCGAGACGGCCGGCCGCGAGTTGCTGTCGCAGGCGCTGATGGCCGCCGGGGACTGGGCGGCGGCGCTGAACGTCGGCGCGCGCGCCAAGGTCGCCGTGATCGAGACGCGCGCCTCCGTGCGAGGCCGCCAGGTCAGTCTCTCGACCGCCGCGTTCCCATGCCCACGCTTTGCCACGATCGGCGCGCAGGTGTCGCGCCACGGCAGCATCACCAAGGCGCTGGCCGAACTGGGCGTGGTGGATTACACGCGCGCCCGCAGCGTGGTCTCCACCCGCTTGCCCACGCAGGCGGAGGCCGACGCGCTGTCGCGGCCCGCCACGCAGCCGGTACTCGTCGTGCAATACGTCAACGTCGACCGCGACGGCACGCCGGTGGAGGCCGGCAACACGTTGTTCGCCGCCGATGCCGTGCAACTGGTGGTCGAACCGGACGCCTGACATATGACGACCCGCTACGCCCTCTACTTCGCTCCCGCTTCGGGTCATCCGCTGTGGGCTGCAGGGTGCGCCTGGCTGGGGCGCGATCCTGAAACCGGATCGGCGACGCTCCCGAGATCCCATCGCGACGACCCGCGCCGCTATGGCTTCCACGCGACGCTGAAGCCGCCGTTCGCGTTGCGCGACGGCATCGATGAGACCGCATTGCTGGCGGCACTGGCGGCCTGGGCGCGCGAGCGCACCGCTTTCGAGATCCCCGTGCTGGCCGTGGCCACGCTGGGTGACTTCATTGCGCTGCGGCCGGTGGATCACGACGCGACCGCGCCGGGCAGGCCGCTGCGACGACTCGCCGACGACTGCGTCCGCCGCTTCGATGAGTTCCGCCTGCCGCTCATCGCCGCCGAAGCGGCCAGGCGCGTGATCCCCGGGCTCGACGCGCAGCAGCGCGCGAACGTCGAGCACTGGGGCTACCCGTACGTCTTCGATCATTGGCGCTTCCACATGACCTTGAGCGACAGCCTGCCCCTCGCGGCCGACGCCGATCGCCTCGGCGCCGGCCTGCTGGCCGACGCGACGCATCACTTCGCCGCCGCGTTGGCCGAGCCGCTGCGCTGCGACGGCGTGGCGTTGTTCGTGGAAGATGCCCCCGGGGTCGACTTCCGCCTTGCACACCGCTTCGAGTTCGCGCGATGACAAGCATCGATCTTCCGGGTATCGCTGGTGCTCGGCGCCTGATCGTCGTCGTCGGCCCCTCCGGTGCCGGAAAGGACAGCGTGCTGCGGGCCTGGCGCCAGGCGCCGGGTGCTGCGGCGCCTGTCTTCGCGCAACGCGTCATCACGCGCGCTCCCGATGACACCGAGGCCCACGAGGCCGTGACCGGCGGCGACTTCACCGGCCTGCGCTCGCGCGGCCTGCTCGCGACATGGTGGCAGGCGCACGGCCTGGACTACGGCGTGCGCTGGCAGCAACTGGAGCCGCTCGCCCACGGCCGATGGGTGGTGCTGAACGGCTCGCGCGCGCACCTGCCGGCGTTGCGCCGACAGGCGCCGGGACTGCGCGTGGTGGAGGTGAGCGCACCCGCGCCCGTGCTCGCCCAACGCCTGGCCGCCCGGGCACGCGAGGACGCGCTCGCACGCGATGGCCGGCTCGCGCGATCGATCGAGACACCCACTGACGCGGACCTGACGGTGGTCAACGACGGCGCGCTGCAACAGAGCGTGGCGCCGCTGCTCCGATGGTGGAACAGCCTGCGCGACGCCGATTGACGGCAAGACCTGCGCGCGAAATTGCCGAAGCAGGGTGTCGAGCGGCGCGAATGGTCGGGCTCGATAGTTGCCCTTTGCCCCCGATTGAAGGCAAACTGCTCGCCTTGCAGCGACCCGAGGATCCCGCAGTGCAAACACCGGCCTGGCAGCATGGCGTGCTCGATCCGCAAGGGCCGATCGCCGTCGCCGAACGCACGATCCTGCTGAACGCCACGGTGATCATGGCGGCCGTCGTCGTGCCGGTGATCCTGCTGACGCTGGCGTTCGCGTGGTGGTTTCGCGCCGGCAACAAATGGGCGCGGCGCGCGCCCGACTGGGCCTATTCCGGCCCGGTCGAGGTCACCGTGTGGTCCATCCCGACGCTGGTGATCCTGTTCCTGGGCGGCATCGCCTGGATCGGCTCGCACGACCTCGACCCTGCCAGGCCGGTGGCCTCGTCGGCGCCGCCGCTGGAAGTGCAGGTGGTCTCGCTGGACTGGAAGTGGCTGTTCATCTATCCCGACCTGGGCGTGGCGAGCGTGAATCGGCTGGTGGTGCCCGCCGGCACGCCGCTGCGGCTGCACCTGACCTCGGCCAGCGTGATGAACAGCTTCTTCGTGCCGCAGCTCGGCTCTCAGATCTACACGATGGCCGGCATGACGACGACGCTGCACCTGCAGGCCGACAGGCCGGGCACCTACGCAGGACTGTCGGCGCAGTTCAGCGGCGACGGTTTCTCGGACATGCGCTTCGAGACCGTCGCGACGACCCCGGCCGGATTCACCGAATGGCTGGCGGCCACCCGCGCCAGCACGGACACGCTCGATGCGATGCGCTACACCGCGCTGGCGCACCCCGGCGTTCCCGCGTCCACGGCCACCTGGGGCCACGTGGCGCCGGGGCTGTTCCAGACGATCCTGGCCACCTCGGTGAAGCCTCCCACCACGGCGCTGGCAAAGCCGGCGCCCTTGGAATGACATGTTCGGCAAGCTGACCTGGGACGCGATTCCCCTGCACGACCCGATCCCGCTGTTTGCCGCGGCCCTGGTGCTGCTGACGATCGTCGGCGTGCTCGCTCTGGTGACCGTCAAGGGCTGGTGGCCGGTGCTGTGGGGCGACTGGATCACCAGCGTCGACCACAAGCGCATCGGCGTGATGTACGTCGTGCTGGGCCTGGTGATGCTGGTACGCGGTTTCATCGACGCGCTGATGATGCGCTCCCAGCTGGCGCTGGCCGCCGGACACGCCCAGGGCTATTTGCCGCCGCAGCACTACGACCAGATCTTCTCGGCGCACGGCACGATCATGATCTTCTTCGTGGGCATGACCCTCATGGTCGGCCTGATGAACTTCGCCGTGCCGCTGCAGATCGGCGCGCGTGACGTGGCGTTCCCGGTGCTGAATTCGGTCAGCCTCTGGCTCACCGCGGCCGGCGTGCTGCTGGTCAACGTGTCGCTGGTGGTGGGCGAGTTCGCGCGCACGGGCTGGCTGGCCTATCCGCCGTTGTCCGAGCTCGCCTATTCGCCGGGCGTCGGCGTGGACTACTACCTGTGGTCGCTGCAGATCGCGGGCGTCGGCACGCTGCTGTCGGGCATCAACCTCACCACGACGATCCTGAAGATGCGCGCGCCGGGCATGGGCTATGGCCGCATGCCCATCTTCACGTGGACCGCGCTGGCGTCCAACCTGCTGATCATCGCGGCGTTCCCGATCCTCACGGCCACGCTGGGCATGCTGCTGCTCGATCGCTACCTCGGCTTCCACTTCTTCACGAACGAGCTGGGCGGCAACCCGATGATGTACATCAACCTCATCTGGGCCTGGGGCCATCCCGAGGTGTACATCCTGATCCTGCCCGCCTTCGGCATCTTCTCGGAGGTGATCTCCACGTTCTCGGGCAAGCCGCTGTTCGGCTACCGATCGATGGCCATCGCGACGATGGCCATCTGCGTGCTGTCGTTCATGGTGTGGCTGCACCACTTCTTCACCATGGGCGCAGGCGCCGACGTCAATGCGTTCTTCGGCGTCATGACGATGATCATCGCGGTGCCCACCGGCGTGAAGATCTTCAACTGGGTGTTCACGCTGTACGGCGGCACGCTGCGCTTCGAGACGCCGTTGCTGTGGGCGATCGGCTTCATCGTGACCTTCGTCGTCGGCGGCGCCAGCGGCGTGCTGCTGGCGATCCCGCCGGCCGACTTCGTGCTGCACAACAGCCTGTTCCTGGTGGCGCACTTCCACAACGTCATCATCGGCGGCGTGGTGTTCGGCGCGTTCGCCGGCTACACCTACTGGTTTCCGAAGGCCTTCGGCTTCAAGTTGCACGAAGGCCTCGGCAAGGCCGTGTTCTGGTGCTGGTTCATCGGCTTCTGGCTGGCGTTCCTGCCGCTGTACGCGCTGGGGCTGATGGGTGCCACGCGGCGCATGCAGCACTACGGCAACACCGAGTGGCAGCCGCTGATGATCGTGGCCTTCGTCGGCGCCCTGGTGATCCTGGCCGGCGTCGTGCTGACGGTGCTGCAACTGGTGGTGAGCGTGCGCACGCGCGAGCGCCTGCGTGACGCGACGGGCGACCCGTGGGGCGGCCGCAGCCTGGAATGGGCCCCGCGCTCGCCGCCGCCGGCCTGGAACTTCACCGCCCTGCCGCAGGTCGACGGCGTCGACACGTTCTGGGAAGCCAAGCGCACGAACGGCGGCGTTCTGCCCGTCGCGCCAGGCGAGGGCGAGCATCCGTTGGAGATGCCCAAGCCGAGTGCGCTGGGCGTCGTGCTCGCGTTCTTCGCGTTCCTCACCGGCTTCGCATTGGTGTGGCACATCGCGTGGCTGGCCTGTGCCGGCCTGGCGGGCATCGTCCTCGCCTGCCTGGTGCGCGCCTGGCAGACCGAACACGAGACCGAGGTGACGGCGGCTGACATCGCCGCGTTCGAAGGCCGGGGAGTTCAGGCATGAATGCGGCCACGACCCTGGTCGCCGAGGTCGAGATCCCGATCTCCGAGCGCGGCCCGTCGCCGCGCAAGGTGATCGTCGGCTACGGCTTCTGGCTGTTCCTGCTCAGCGACATCATCGTGTTCTCGGCACTGTTCGCGGCCTATGCGGTGCTGTCCGGCCGCACCGCCGACGGCCCGCGCGGCGTGCAGCTGTTCCACCGCGACAAGGTGCTGATCGAGACGGGCTGCCTGCTCGCCTCCAGCTTCGCGTGCGCGATGATGGCGCTCGCGATCGAGCTGCGCCACAAGACTTTCATGGTGCTCGGCGCGGCATTGACGTTCGCGTTGGGCGCCGCCTTCCTCTGGCTCGAGTTGAGTGAATTCGCCGGGATGATCGCGCACGGCGCCGGACCGGATCGCAGCGCCTTCCTGTCGGCGTTCTTCGCGCTGGTGGGCATGCACGGCCTGCACGTGACGCTGGGTCTGTGCTGGCTCGTCGCGATGATGGCGCAGGTCTTCACGCTCGGTTGGCGCCCGATGGTGCTCGATCGCCTGGCCTGCTTCAGCCTGTTCTGGCATGCACTGGACATCGTCTGGATCGGCGTGTTCACCGTCGTCTACCTGGGAGCGCGCTGATGGACGAACGCGACCAACGCAACAACGACCCCGCCGACCTGGAAACGCCCGGCGAATCGGCCGGCTGGAAGAGCGGGCTGGCCAAGAGCCTGATCGGCCTGGCGGCGTCCATCGTTCTGACGCTGGCGTCGTTCTGGGCCGCCGGCACCGGCCTGGTGTGGGGCCCCGGGGTGCCCGTGCTGCTGGCGGCGCTGGCCATCGGCCAGATGGGCGTCCACCTGGTCTTCTTCCTGCACATCTCCAGCGGCCCGGAGGGCACCAACACGATCCTGGCGCTCGCCTTCGGCGTGTTCGTGGTGGCGCTGGTGGTGTTCGGCTCGCTGATCATCATGGCGAACCTCGATGCGGGCATGGTGAGCATGGATGGCCTGATGCGCATGCAACGCTGAGGCCAGGCCCTTGCGCGACCTCGGCGGACCCGCCGCGGCGACCCGGGTGAAATCGACGCCGACGATACGTGAGCGGGGCTGGTGGGATATCGTTCGATCCAGTCTCCGGTTTGTCCGGACCACGCTGCACATCTCACCCACCGGGAAAGTCACCGCCATGATCCGTCAACGCCATCTCGTGCCTGCCAGGAAGCGCCCATGAGCGGCGAACGTGTTCTCGTCACCGGCGGTTCCGGCTTCATCGCGACGCACTGCATGCTGCAACTGCTGGCCGCCGGCTGCCACGTGCGCACCACCGTGCGCTCGCTCGGGCGCGAAGCCGACGTGCGCGTCACGTTGAAGGCCGCTGGCGCCGATGCGGGCGACCGGCTCGCGTTCTTCGCGGCCGACCTCATGGCCGATGCCGGCTGGGCCGAGGCCGCGGCGGGTTGCGACTTCGTGCTGCACGTGGCGTCGCCGTTTCCGGTGAACGTACCCAGGCACGAGGACGAGCTGATCGTGCCCGCGCGCGAGGGCGCGCTGCGCGTGCTGCGCGCGGCCCGCGGCGCGGGCGTGAAGCGCGTGGTGCAGACCTCGTCGTTCGCGGCGATCGGCTATGGCCATCCCGAGGTCGCGCGTCCGTTCACCGAGCACGACTGGACGGCGCCCGAAGGCGGCGGCGTGACGGCCTATGCCAAGTCGAAGACGCTGGCCGAGCGCGCCGCGTGGGACTTCATGGCGCGCGAAGGCGGGGACATGGAGTTGGCGGTCGTCAATCCGGTGGGCGTGTTCGGGCCGGCGCTGGGCGCCGACTTCTCGACGTCGATCGAGATCATCAAACGCATGATGGACGGCGCGTTGCCGGCGCTGCCTCGCGTCACGTTCGGCGTGGTGGACGTGCGCGACGTGGCCGACCTGCACCTGCGCGCGATGACGGATCCGGCTGCGGCAGGCGAGCGTTTCCTGGCGGTGGCGGGCGAGTTCGTCTCCATGCGCGACATCGGCCTCATCCTGAAGAACCGCATGGGAAGTGCAGGTCGGCGCGTGCCCACGCGCGAGTTGCCCGACTGGCTGCTGCGCATCGTGGCGCTGTTCGATCCGTCGGTGGGCCAGATCGTGCCCGAGCTCGGCAAGCGCAAGACCGCCACCAACGACAAGGCGCGCCGCGTGCTCGGATGGTCGCCGCGGTCCACCGAGGACGCCATCGTCGCCACGGCCGAGAGCCTGGTGCGGCTGGGCCTTCTCAAGCACGCCGCCAAGTCCTGACTAGGCGTGCGCCTCGCCGCGCGCCCGCATCCGCCGCTGCATCGCCAGCGACGCCGCGAACACCGCCATGCCGCCGAAGGCGAGCAGCACGCCGACCCAGCCGGTGGACGTCCAGCCCAGTCCGCTGGCGATGGCGACGCCGCCCAGCCAGGCGCCGAGCGCGTTGGCGGTGTTGAACGCGGAGTGGTTCAACGCGGCGGCCAGCGTCTGGGCGTCGCCGGCGGTGTCCATCAGCCGGATCTGCAGGGCGGGTGCGATCGCCACGATGGTGCCCAGCAGGAACACGTTGATGCAGATCGCGAGGGTGTACGGCGCCGTGAACGGAATCGCCGCGAGCACCAGCGCGCTCCACACGAGCAGGCCAGCGACGGTCTTCATCAGCGACTTGTCGGCGAAGCGTGCGCCGACCAGGTTGCCGATCACCATGCCCACGCCGAACAGCGCCAGCACGAGCGGCACCGCGTCCACGGACAGGCCGGTGACCTCGGTCAGCAAGGGCTTGATGTAGCTGAAGACGGCGAACATGCCGCCGAAGCCGACAGCCGCGATGCCCAGCGTGAGCCAGACCTGCGGCCGGGCCAGCGCGCCCAGTTCGCGCAGCGGGCTCGCGCCGTGGGCCGCGGGCACGTCGGGCACGCCCCGGCGGATCAGCACGCAGGCCAGCGCGGCGATGCCGCCCACCAGCACGAATGCGGCGCGCCATCCTAGGTGCTGGCCCAGCCACGCGGCCAGCGGGACACCCACCAGCGTGGCGCTGGTCAGGCCGGACATCACCAGTCCCACCGCGCTGGCGCGCCGGTTGGGCGGCGCCAGCGACGCGGCCATCAAGGCCGCGACGCCGAAATACGTGCCGTGCGGCAGGCCGGTCAGCAGACGCATGAAGACCATCGCGACGTAGCCCGGCGCCAGCGCGCTGGCGAAGTTGCCGGCGGCGAACAGCGCCATCAGCGCGATCAGCAACGCCCGGCGCGGCCAGTTGGCGGCCAGCACGGCCAGCACCGGCGCGCCGATGACGACGCCCAGCGCATAGGCGGTGATGACATGGCCGGCTTGTGGAATGGTCACGCCCAGATCCTTGGCCACTTCCGGCAGCAGGCCCATGATGACGAACTCGCCGGTGCCGATCGCGAAGCTGCCGACGCCCAGCGCCCACACGGCCGGCCAGAAGTGGCGTTCGCGCTCCGCGGCGTCAAGCGGGGGCGGCGCGGCGGCGAACAGGGCGGGCGAGGCAGAAGTCATGAGGGCAGAGTCCGTGCGGCAGCGTGTCCAGGGGTCCGTCGATTGTGCTGCACTGCACCAAACCGTGCTCGCGTCGGGCTTCTGGATCCTCTGCGCCAGATGCGGCTGCGCGACGGCTTGTTGCGCAACGGCATGTCTCTTGCCGTCTCCCTCTTTTCCGTCGAATCTGGAGCGCACCATGACAGCCGACCACCGAACCGCGCTGGGCACCGCCCCCGGTGATGACGCCCTGAAAGCCGGCGACCGCGTGCCCGACGTGACGTTTCGCCTGCGCCGCGGCCCCGACTGGGTGGAGACGTCCACGGGCGAGATCTTCAGCGGCCGCAACGTGGTCGTGTTCTCGCTGCCCGGCGCGTTCACGCCCACGTGCTCGGCGATGCATCTCCCGCGCTACGAGGAACTCGCGCCGGTGTTCGGCCAGTTGGGCGTCGACGAGATCGTCTGCGTGTCGGTGAACGACCCGTTCGTGATGGAGGAGTGGGGCCGCAGCGAGTCGGCCGACAAGGTGCACCTGCTGCCCGACGGCAACGCCGAGTTCACGCGCGGCATGGGCATGCTGGTGGACAAGAGCGACCTGAACTTCGGCGCGCGCTCATGGCGCTATGCGATGCTGGTGCGCGACGGGGTGATCCAGAAGCTGTTTTCCGAGCCCGACAAGCCCGGCGACCCGTTCGAGGTGTCCGACGCCGACACGATGCTGCGCTACATCGACCCGTCGGCGCGCCGTCCCGACGAGGTCGCGATGCTCAGTCGCGAAGGCTGTCCGTTCTGCGCGAGTACCAAGGCCGAACTGAAGGCCGCTGGAATCGATTTCACGGACATCTCGCTGCCGCCGCTCCAGCGCGCCCGGGCTTTGCGCGCGATGACCGGCGCGCAGACGGTGCCGCAGGTGTTCGTCAACGGGAAGCTGATCGGGGATTCGGAAGCGACCGCGCAATGGTTGGCCGCAAGAGCCTAGTGTTTGAGCCAATCGCGCAGCTGTTCGAAGACGTCCGCACTCGACAACAGCTGCATGTGGTTCGTCTGCTCGAACACGCGCTGGTGTTCGGGCAGGAACTTGAGCGTGCGCCTGGCGAGCCGGTGCTTGCCGAGCGCACTCGCCACCGGAACCAGGCCGTCGCCAAGCAGCTTGTCCTTCAGGTCGCCCTCCGCACCGACGGTGCCCGCGATCGCGTAGCAGCGCGGACCGGCCGGCAACGGCACCGCCTTGCGACGGTCGGTGGCACCTTCGAAGCGATCGCCACCCACCCAGTCCTCGTCGATCAGGTTGCCGTGGCGCAGGTCGGTGATGCCCGCACTGCGCAGCTTGGCCAGGCGGCCGAACGGGCCGGCGTAGGGCGTGGCGCTGAGCAGCAGGTCGACACCCTGGCCCGCGCGCTCCAGCGGCGCGCCATGGTGCGGCGTGCCCAGGCACGCGAGGTCGTCGAGGCGATGCGGCCAATGGTGATCGGCGGCGCGGCCGTAGTGCAGCGCGCTACGTGCGAGCAGGCCGCCCATGCTGTGGGCCACGATCGCGAAGCGAGCAATGGGCCGCGGCCATTGCTCCAGCAACTGTTCCAGCTGGTTGGCCAGCGCGCGGCCGTTGGTCGACACGTGCAGGCCGCTGTCGTAGTGCAGGTAGACCGGCGTGAAACCGAGGGCTTCGGCCAGCGCCTG
>Ga0302314_10002231_pt1 | contig 36105 bp, 26 predicted proteins | sample III_Palsa_N2_3_FD_200533 | JGI IMG/M metagenome (GOLD analysis project Ga0302314, IMG submission 200533) | Peat permafrost microbial communities from Stordalen Mire near Abisko, Sweden - III_Palsa_N2_3 | ecosystem: Environmental > Terrestrial > Soil > Palsa > Peat permafrost | place: Sweden...
GGGCGCGGGCCTCGCGAGGATCCAATCGATCCTCGATTCGACCCTTGCCTCCTTTCAGCCCCCGCTCGCACCGGAAAGGGGCGGCGGCGGCGGGTAATCAGTCTTGAGGTTGGCGGCCAGGGTCATATGGTAAGCAAACCCTATCCTTGGCCTTAGCAACCGTAGCCGAACTAGCATCCAATCTCACAGGCGGCCTCTTTGACGCGGCGTTCCCAGCGTCCCTCCTGGCGGGGGTGCTGGTCGGGATCGCCGTCGTGTGGGTGGTCAACCGATTCACGCGCCGCGCGGCCCACGAGCAGGCGGCGGAGCTCATCGAGGTGGCGAGGCGCGAGGCTGTCGTCGGGGCGGGGGAGCTCAGGCAGAAGGCCGAGTCGGAGATCCAGGAAAAGCGCGCGGAGCTCAACCGCGAATTCGACCGGCGGGAGATCGAGTCGGACATCAGGCTTCGCGAGATCAAGGCCCACGAGGAGTCGCTCGGCCTCCTCGACTTTCAGCTGGAGCAGCGCCAGGAGCGCCTGAACCGCGAGAGCGCCGCGATAAGGCAGGCGCGCGACGCGATCCGCGACCTTTCCAAGACCGTGCGCAAGAGGCTCGAGGGCGTGTCCCAGCTCGATGGCGAGGAAGTCAGGAAGCAGCTTCGCGAGGAGGTTCTCCTGGAGTGCCAGGACGAGCTGCGCGCGCTGCGCCGAGAGACGCTCGAGAAGTCGGAGCAGGAGCTCCAGACCCAGTCTCGCCGGATACTCATCGCCTCGATGCAGCGGCTGGCCAGCAAGCCCAACACGGACCTGACGGCGTCCCTGGTCCACCTTCCCAGCGAGGAGATGAAGGGCAGGCTCATCGGCCGCGAGGGCCGCAACATAAAGTCGTTCGAGGCCGCGACCGGCGTCACCCTGCTGATCGACGAGTCGCCGCAGCTCGTCCTCCTCTCGTCATTCGACCCCGTGCGCCGGGAGATCGCGCGCAACGCGCTGGAGGCACTGGTCAAGGACGGGCGCATCCACCCGGCAAGCATCGAGGAGTACGTGAAGCGCGCGACGGACGAGATCGACCTCGCCACGACCCAGGCCGGCGAGGACGCCGTCAACAAGCTCAACATCAACGGCCTCCATTCGGAGATCATCAAGCTCCTCGGGAAGCTCAGGTACCGTTTCTCCTACAACCAGAACGTGCTCGACCACTCGGTGGAGACGGCTTTCCTCGCCTCGCTGATCGCGAGCGAGGTCGGGCTCGATCCCAACGTGGCCAAGCGCGCCGGCCTGCTCCACGACATCGGCAAGGCGGTCTCCGGCGAGATGGAGGGCAGCCATGCGGCGATCGGAGCCGACTTCATCAGGCGCCACGGCGAGACGCCCATCGTCGTGAACGCGGTCGCGGCCCACCACGAGGAGGTGAAGCCCGAGACCATCTACGCGGGCCTCGTTATCCTCGCCGATACGATCTCCGCCACCCGCCCCGGGGCGCGGGCGGAGTCGACGGAGAGCTACATCCAGAGGCTGAAGCGGCTGGAGGAGCTCGCGATGTCGATCGAGGGGGTCCAGCAGGCCTTCGCGATCCAGGCGGGGCGCGAGATCCGCGTCGTCGTCTCGCCGCAGGGGGTCACGGACGACCGGGCCAGGGAAATTGCGAAGGAGCTCAGGCGAAGGATCGAGAGCGACCTCCAGTATCCTAGCACGATCAAGATCACCGTGATCCGCGAGGCGCGGTTCACGGAGACCGCGACCTGACCCGCGCAAATGGAGGCCCACCTGATCGAAATGCTCGGCATGCTGCTGCGCTGGCTGCACGTCGTCGCCGGCATCGCCTGGGTGGGCTCGTCATTCTATTTTGTGTGGCTGGACGACAGCCTCGATCCGCCCCCGCCGGATTCCGAGGAGGCCAGGAAGGGCGTGTCCGGCGAGCTTTGGGCCGTCCATGGCGGCGGGTTCTACAACCCCCAGAAGTACGCGGTGGCGCCCGCCAGGCTCCCGGACAAGCTCCACTGGTTCAAATGGGAGGCCTACACCACATGGCTGTCGGGCACCGCCCTCCTTGTCATCGTCTACTGGATGAGGGCGCAGGCGATGATGGTCGACCCGACGGTCGCCAGCCTGACCTCGGCGCAGGCGGTGGGGATCGGGATCGCGAGCATGATCGGCTCCTGGATCGTCTATGACCTCCTGTGCCGCTCGCCTCTCGGACGCCATGACGGGTTGATCGCCCTGATCGTCTTCGGCCTGCTGACGCTCCTCGCGTGGGAGCTTTCCCGGACCCTCGGGGGCCGGGCCGCCTACATCCACGTGGGCACGTCGATCGGGACGATCATGGCCGCCAACGTGTTCTTCGTGATCATCCCGGGGCAGAAGCGGATGGTCGCCGCCATGAGGGCGGGACGGAAGCCCAACCCGGCCGATGGCGCCCGCGGCAAGCAGAGAAGCGTCCACAACAACTATTTCACGCTGCCGGTGGTGTTCATCATGATCAGCAACCACTACGCCGCGACCTACAGCCATCCCTATGCCTGGGCCGTCCTGGCGCTGATCTCCGCCGCGGGGGTCCTGATGCGGCACTTTTTCAATCGCAGGCACAAGGGAGCCTTTTCCGTCCACTACCTTGTCGCCGCCGCGGTCCTCCTCGGGGTTGTCGTCCTGTGGACCGCGCCCCATATCCAGCCGCTTCCTCCCGTCACGGGCCCGGTGACGCTCGACCGCGTGAGGTCGATCGTGGGCCAGCGCTGCGTCACGTGCCATTCGCAGGCCCCCACGTTTCCGGGCATCGCCCAGCCCCCTGCGGGCGTCGTCCTGCAGACCGCGGACGGGATCGTGCAGAACGCGCAGCGGATCTACCAGCAGGTCGTGGTCACGCGGATCATGCCCCTCGGCAACGCGTCGAAGATGACGGACGAGGAGCGGGCCGTGATCGCGGCGTGGGTGACCTCGGGCGCGCCGGCGCGATAGGCCCTGGGGATCAGGGGTTCAGCGCGGCGATCACCCGGGCGTGCAGCTTGCCGCCTGCAGCCGCGACGGTCGACTTCGCAGGGTAGGGCTCCCCGCCTTTTGCATCGGTGATCACGCCTCCCGCGCCGCGTATCACCGGCACCAGGGCGGCGATATCCCACGGGTTCATGACGGGATCGTACATCACGTCTGCCCAGCCCGTCGCCACCAGCAGGTAACCGTAGCAGTCGCCCCAGGTGCGGGCGAGCTTGGCGCGGCGCATGAGGTATTCGAATCCCCGGCCGCCGGTGGGTTTCGCGGCGCTGACCGGATCGCTCGTGAGCAACGTGGCCTCCTCGAGGGGACGCGGGGCGCGAACTCGGGCGGGGCGCCCGTTCAGCTTGGTCGAATGGTTGTCTCCAATCAGGAATTGTCCGAGGATGGGCTGGTTGATGCATCCCAGGACGGGCTGCCCGTGGTGCAGGAGCCCTATCAGGGTGCCGAACAGGGGTACCGCCGCCGCGAACGACTTTGTCCCGTCGATGGGATCCAGGACCCACACGAACTCGGCATCCGTGCGGTTGAAACCGAACTCCTCGCCGATGATGCCATGGCTGGGAAACGTCTTGCTGATCAGGCCGCGCATCAGCTCCTCCGCGCCGCGGTCGGCCTCCGTGACGGGGGTCCTGTCTGCCTTGAGCTCCACCTTGAGGTCGGAACGGCCGAAGAAAGGCCGGATGAAATCACCGCTCAACCCGGCGAGCTCGATCATGAAGGCGCGGTAGGGGGCGAGGTTCACCCCATCCTTGAAACCGCGAATGCCGCCAAAGACACGAAAAAATGAGCTCGGACCCGCGCGGATTCCCGGGAAAAATGCTGGGATGCGCTGGACGGAGCAGCCGGTCTTTTTCATCGATTTCGAGGGCAGCCTGGCCACGGGCGTTCTCGAGTACGGGGTCGCCACGCTCCTGGGAGGGCGCGTGACCGCGACCCGGACCCGGCTGTGCGCCCCCACGGGCCGGGTGCGCGCCGAGGACACGGAGATCCACGGGCTGCGGGAGGAGACGCTTTGCGGGTGCGCGCCGTTCTCCTCGGACTGGGAGGAATTTGCCGGCCGCAGGGAGAAGGGCCCCCTGGCGGCCCATTATGCCGGCGCCGAGAATTCACTGCTCAGGTCGGTCTGGCCCTACCCCCGCACTTCGCCTGATTTCACCCGGCCCGGCGGGCGCGCGGCCGACTGGGGCCCGTGGATCGACTCGGCGAGGGTCTTCGCCCAGCTGTATCCCGGCCTCGAGTCGGGCCGGCTTGAGTCTCTCGTGGCGGCGTGCGGCCTCCAGGCCGACCTGGACTCCCTCGCGAGGATCCATTGCCCGGCGGGCCGGGAGCGCTATCACGCCGCCCTCTACGACGCGCTGGCCGGGGCCCTCCTGCTCGGCTCGCTTGCGCGCCATCCCCAGCTTGCATCGCTCACGGTCATGCAGCTGCTGGCCCTGAGCACGCTCGACCCGGGGAAACGCGATTCCATCGTTCAGCGGGAGCTTTTCTAGGCCGGAGTCCCCGGCCGCGGACCGCGGGCTAGCGTGGTGGATATTGCCTGATCCGCAGCTTCTGGGCCGCGAGGCGCAGGATGAACATCGAGTTCGTCGCAAAGTAGCGCGGGCCGAGGCGGACGGGCTCCGAGCAGAGGCGGAACAGCCACTCGAGGCCCGCGCGCTGCATCCAGCGCGGGGCCTGCCGGGCGTGGCCCGAGAGGAAGTCGAACGCGGCGCCGACCCCTACCATGAGGCCTGTGTCGAGCCTCCTGCCCGGGCCCGCCATGAACCGCTCCTGCTTGGGCGTGCCCAGGCCCACCCAAACGATGTCCGGCCGGGCCGCGGCGATGTCGGACTTGAGGCGCTCCATCTCGGGCTCGTCCAGCTCCCTGAAGGGGGGGGTGAACGCGCCGACGACAAGGAGCCCGGGATAGCGGGCCGACAGGCTGGCGGCGAGGTCCCCCGCGACGCCGGGCTTTCCGCCGTAGAGAAAATGGCGCAGGCCGACGGCCCGGCCCGCGTCGCACACCGCCAGCATGAGGTCCGGGCCATAGACGCGCTCCACGCCCGGCGGGCCCATCCAGACCAAGGGCATCCCGTCCGGCGTGGTCAGCCAGGACTCGTTGAAGATCCTCCTGAATCCGGGGTCCCGGCGCGCCTCGCCCAGGCCGTTGACCGTGCACAGGCACACGTAGCCGAGGTTCCTGGCGCCGCGGGCGCCGACGACCAGGTCGCGCGCCTGCGCCAGCGAAAGCGCCGAGACCCCCACGCCGAGCACGTTGTAGCGCGGCACCGGGGGCGGGTTCATGCGCCGAAGCGTGCCAGGAGGTCCGGGAGCCGGCAATCCGCGAGCGAGGCGACGCACAGGTCCGCGCCGCTGAGGTCGTGGTGGCCCGTGGAGGCGTTGGGGACCGCCGCGACCCAGAGGCCCGCGCGCTTCGCGGCGATGATCCCGGTGAGCGAGTCCTCAAACGCGATCGCCTCCCGGCCGCCGAGCCCAAAACGGTTGAGGACGAGCCTGTAGACGTCGGGCTCCGGCTTCGGGGACGCCACGTCCTCGCGGCACGCCACGAAGTCGAAGCGGTCGAGCAGGCCGAGCCTCGCCAGATGGCCATCGACGTGCTCGTGCCCGGAATTCGAGGCGAGGCCCATCCTCAACCTCGCCTCCCTTGCCAGATCCATCAGCGCGACGACCCCCGGGAGGATCGGCTTTGCCTCGCTGCGCACCCGGTTGAACGCCCTTCGCTCCAGCTCCAGCGAGTCTCGGTCCGCGGACGCGCCAAACGTCCGCCAGGGATCGAACGAGAAGTCCGCGTGGCCGACACTCCGCGTAAAGACGGCCCTCTCGAAGGGAATGCCATGCGCCTCATGGACATCCCCGTAGGCGTCGATGAGCGCGGTCTCGGTGTCCAGGATGAGTCCGTCGAAGTCGAGTATGAGCGCCCGGATCATGTGGAGTCCATGTGCGCGACTTTTTCGTTGCGCCCAAGGCGACGCAAGCGTTGACCGTCTCCTGCACCCAGCATGCTCTCCCGACTGACCCTCATCTGCGCCGTCCTTGGCGGAACCGTCGTCCGCGCCGACGACTCCTTCACAAAGGCCCTGACGCCCGCCGATTTTCAGGCGGCGGGCCTGGGCAAGCTGACGCCCGATGAGCTCGCGAAGCTGGACGAGCTTGTGCGCGCCCAGCAGAGCGGCGCGGTGGCCAAGGCCAAGGAAGAGACGGCGAAGGTGGTGACCGAGACGGTGACGGCGGCGGTGAAGGAGGAGACGACGAAGGCGGTGACGGCCGCCGTGAGGGAGGAGACGACAAAGGCGGTGGCGCAGGAGGTCCGGCAGCAGGTCCAGGCGGAGGATCGAACGGCGGCTCAAAAGCAGGCGTCCTCGGCCGGCTTCATCGACAGGGTGAAGGTGGTCCTAAAGCCGGGCACGGAGATCGAGTACACGACACTGGACGCCACGCTGGTGGGCGCCTTCCACGGCTGGCAGAACGGGACGATCTTGACGCTCGCGAACGGCCAGCGCTGGGTCGTGGTCGACGACGACCGCTACTGGGCGCCGTCTTCCGGCAAGCCGGTCCACGTGCGAATCGTGCCGGGAATCCTCGGCAGCTTCTTCATGGAAATCGAGAAGGGCGGCCGCCCGCGCGTGAGGTTCCTCGGGAACGCCGCCGCCCCGCAGGCCCCGCAATAGCGCGGACGCCGACGGGCCGACGCCCGCCGGTCATGTCTCGAACGGCACCGCCGTCTGCTCCTCGGTCTCGACGATCCGCGCGATGCTGAGAAGCTTGTCCCCGTCCGCGAGCGTGAGGAGCTTGACGCCCTTCGCGCCGCGCCCGGTCTCCCGGATCTCGCTGACGCGCGTGCGGATGCTCTGGCCCTTTGCCGTGAGCAGCATGACCTCGCCGCCGTCGCGGACGCTGAGCGCCCCGGCGACGTTGACCGATCCGTCCTCGGGAAGGTCGATCGCGATGACGCCCGTGCCGCCGCGGCTGATGAGCCGGTAGTCCTCGAAGGGCGTCCGTTTCCCGATTCCATCCTCGCGGGCGATGAGCAGGCGGTCCTCGGGGTCGCAGACCTCGATGGCCTTCACATGGTCGCCGCCGATCTTGAACCGCATCCCGGTGACTCCGACGGTGTCCCGGCCCTGGTCGCGCAGGTCGTCCTCGTTGAAGCGGACCGCCTGGCCCTTGTAGCTGACCAGGACAATCTCGTTCTGGCCCGTCGTCAGGACGCATCCGAGCAGCGCGTCGCCCTCCTCGAGCTTGATCCCGCGCAGGCCGCCCTCGCGGGTGGCGTTCGTGTAGTCGGCGAGGTTCGTCTTCTTGGTGACGCCGGCCCTGGTCGCCATCACCAGGTGCAGGCTCCCCTCGAAGTCCTTCACGCAGAGCATGGCCGCGATCTTCTCTCCCTCGGCGAGCCGAAGGAAGCTCGAGACCGATTTGCCCTTGGAGGCGCGCGTTCCCTCCGGGACGTCATAGACCTTCTTGGCATGGCATTGCCCGGTGTTCGTGAAGAACAGGATGAAGTCGTGCGTGCTGGCGGTGAACAGGTGCTCGACGAAGTCCTCGTCGTAGGTCTCGGTCCCGATGATGCCCTTGCCGCCCCGCTTCTGGGAGCGGTAGTCGGAGACGCGGGTGCGCTTGATGAATCCCAGGTGCGAGACGGTGATGACGCAGCCCTCGTTCGGGATGACGTCCTCCATGCGGAATTCGCCGGCGGCAGCGATGATCTCGGTCCTGCGCGGCGAGGCGTGCTTCGCCCTCATCTCGAGGAGCTCGCTCTTGATCAGGGCGAGCAGCTTGGCCTCCGACTCCAGGATGCCGCGCAGCTCCTCGATGAGCTTCATGAGCCCCAGGTACTCCGCCTCGATCTTGCCGCGCTCGAGCCCCGTCAGCTGGTAGAGGCGCAGCTCGAGGATCGCGTCCGTCTGCCTCGCGGAGAGCGGGTACTTGGCCATCAGCCTTACCTTCGCCTCGTCGCGGTTGGCCGAGGCGCGGATGATCTTCACGAAGTCGTCCAGGTGGTCCAGGGCGATGATGTAGCCCTCGAGGATGTGGGCCCGGTCCTCCGCCTCACGCAGGCGGAACTGCGTCCGGCGGGTGACGACATCGCGGCGATGCTCGATGTAGCACTCGATCAGCTCCTTGATGTTCATCTGCTTCGGCCGCTTCCGGTCGAGGGCCAGCAGGGTGACGCCGAACGATGACTCGAGGGCCGTCTTCTGGAAGAGCTGGTTGATCACGACCTTGGCCTGCTCGCCGCGCTTGAGCTCGACGACGATGCGGGTGTTCTCGTCCGACTCGTCGCGCAGGTCGCGTATGCCGTCGATCTCCTTCTCCGACACGAGCTCGGCGATGCGCGTGACCAGGTTCGCCCGGTTCACGTTGTAGGGGATCTCGGTTATGACGATCTGCTCCATCCCGCCCTTCAGCTCCTCCGAGTGGGCCTTGCCGCGGATCCTGACGATCCCCTTGCCGGTCTTCAGGTAGCTCAGGATCGCCTCGCGCCCGGAGATGACGCCGCCCGTCGGGAAGTCGGGCCCGCGCACGATCTCGCAGATCTCGTCAACCGGGACCGCGGGATTGTCGAGGATCGCGCAGGCCGCGTCGATGATCTCGCTCAGATTGTGCGGGGGAATGTTGGTCGCCATGCCGACCGCGATCCCCGTCGAGCCGTTCATCAGGAGGTTGGGCAGCGCCGCCGGCAGGACCGTCGGCTCGGTGGTCGACTCGCTGTAGTTGGGCACGAAGTCGACCGTCTCCTCGTCGATGTCGTTGAGCAGGTCCTCCGCGGCCTGGTTCAGGCGGCACTCGGTGTAGCGGTAGGCGGCCGGCGGGTCGCCGTCCACGGACCCGAAGTTGCCTTGCGGGTCGATCAGCGGGTAGCGCATCACCCAGGTCTGGGCGAGCCGGACCAGCGTGTCGTAGACGGACGCGTCGCCGTGCGGATGGTAGTTCTTCAGCACCTCGCCCACGACGCCGGCGCACTTGGTGTGGGAGCGGTTGTGGAGGAGACCCTCCCGCAGCATCGCGTACAGGATCCGGCGCTGCACCGGCTTCAGGCCGTCCCGGGCATCCGGCAGCGCGCGGGCGATGATGACCGACATCGAATAATCGATGTAGGCCGTCTGCATGATGTCGGTGATGTTGGCCGACAGGAGCTTTTCGGATCCGGTGTACAAGGGGTGGAGAGGGTGTTGGGGAGGGCCGGCCCTCAGACGTCGAGGTACTGCACGTTCAGCGCGTTGTCCTCGATGAACTGCCTGCGGGGCGGGACCTCGTCGCCCATCAGGAGCGTGAACAGGGAGTCGGCCTTCGCCGCGTCGTTAACGGCGACCTTGAGCAGCCGCCGCTTCTCGGGGTCCATCGTCGTCTCGAAGAGCTGCTTCGGGTTCATCTCCCCGAGCCCCTTGTAGCGCTGGATGGTCAGCCCCTTCCGCCCGTTGGCGCGGATCTGGGCCACGATTTCCAGCGGCGCGCGGAGCTCCGTCGTCGCCTCGGTCTTCTGTCCCGCGTTCTCGGTGATCGTGTACCGCGGCGCCTCCGTGGGGCTGAACCGCTTTATGTCCAGGCCGATCGCGGCGACCGCCTTGAGTATCTTCGCCATCTCGGTGCTCTCGAAGATCTCGTGGAGCGTGATCCGCCTTGGGGCGGCAAGGGGCCTCGGGGCCTCGCCCGCCGGCGCCTCGAAGAGATCGGCGTCGAGCCCCCGCTCCTTGAAGAACCGCATGCGGGCCGCCTCATCCTGGAGGAATTCGTGGGACTCCCTGTTCCCCTCGCGGATCCGCGCGACGTAGCGGGGCAGGGCGTGGGTCTCCTTGTCATGCCGGTCGAGGTAGTCGTTGAGCGGGGCGCCGTAGCGCGTCACGCCGGCGCCGAGCTTCTCGAGCGCGGCCAGCGACTCCACGATGCGGTCGATCTGCTGCGGGGTGAACACATGACGGTCCGCCAGGCGCGTGAGGACGACGTCCTCCGACCCGAGCTCGAGCAGGATCCGGTTCAGCTGCTCGTCGTTGTCGATGTACTGCTCCCGCTTCTTGCGCTTGATCCTGTAGAGCGGCGGCTGCGCGATGTAGATGTAGCCCAGGTCGAGCAGCCCGCGCATCTGGCGGTAAAGGAACGTGAGCAGGAGCGTGCGGATGTGGGAGCCGTCCACGTCGGCGTCGGTCATGATGATGATCTTGTGGTAGCGGGCCTTCTCCACGTTGAACGCGCCCTCGCCCTCCGCGTCGCCTATGCCCGTGCCGATCGCCGTGATGAGGGTGCGGATTTCCTCGTTCGAGAGGACCTTGTCCAGCCGGGCCTTCTCCGTGTTGATGAGCTTTCCGCGGAGGGGCAGAATCGCCTGGTACCGCCGGTCGCGGCCCTGCTTGGCCGAGCCGCCGGCCGAGTCGCCCTCGACGATGTAGAGCTCGCCCAGGGCCGGGTCCCTCTCGGAGCAGTCGGCAAGCTTGCCCGGGAGGCCGCCGCCCGAGAGCGCCCCCTTGCGGACGGTCTCCCTTGCCTTCCTCGCGGCCTCGCGCGCGCGCGCCGCGTTCAGGGTCTTGTCGATGATGCGCTTGGCGACCGCCGTGTTGGACTCGAGGAAGAATTTCAGCTTTTCACCGACGACCTTCTGCACGATCCCGTCCACCTCCGAGTTGGAGAGCTTGGTCTTTGTCTGCCCCTCGAAGCGGGGCTCGGGAACCTTGACCGAGATGACCGCCACAAGGCCCTCGCGGACGTCATCCCCGGTGATCGCCGGGTCCTTCTCCTTTATGATGTTGTTGGCCTTGGCAAAATTGTTGATGACCCGCGTCAGGGCCGTCCTGAAGCCGGAAAGGTGCGTGCCGCCCTCGAGATTGTAGATGGAGTTGGCGTAGGCGAAGACCTGGTCGTTGTAGCCGTCGTTGTACTGCATCGAGACATCGACCACCGTCTGGGCCTTGGTCGGGTCCTCGTTCGCGACCGAGTCCGAGAACGTGATCGGCTTGTCGTGGAGCACGACCTTGTTCTGGTTCAGGAAACGCACGAACTCGGTGATGCCGTCCTTGAAGAAGAACTTGTCACCCTTCTGGGAGCGCTCGTCGGACAGCTCGATCTTGATCCCGGGGTTGAGGAACGCGAGCTCGCGCAGCCGCCTCGCCAGGATCTCGTACTGGAATTCACGGGTCGTCAGGAAGATCTCGGGGTCGGGCTTGAAGGTGATCTTCGTCCCGTTCTTCCGGGTGTCCCCGATGACCATCATCTTCTGCGTCGTCTTTCCCTGCTCGAAACGCATCTGGTAGACCTTTCCCCCGCGCCTCACCTCGGCCTCCATCCACTCCGAGACGGCGTTGACGCACTTTGCCCCGACGCCGTGCAGGCCGCCCGACACCTGGTAGGCCCCCTTTCCGAATTTTCCGCCGGCGTGGAGGTTCGTGAGCACGAGCTCGAGCGCGGGAATCTTGTAGATGGGATGCGGGTCCACGGGGATCCCGCGCCCGTCGTCCTCGACCGAGCAAGAGCCGTCGAGGTGGATCGTCACCGCTATCGCGGTTGCAAAACCCGCCAGCGCCTCGTCAACGGAGTTGTCCACGAGCTCGAAAACGCAGTGGTGCAGGCCGCGCTCATTGGTGTCGCCGAGGTACATGTCCGGGCGCTTGCGCACCCCCTCAAGTCCTTCGAGCTTTTGAATCTTCGAGGCGTCGTATGACTCGGCGCCAGTCTGTGAATTGGAGGGGGTTTGCGGGTCGTTTTGGTCAGCCATGAACAGGTCGGGTCGGGACGGAAATGAAAGGAAAATTCTGTTCCGAAAACGCATGGGCACGCGAGGGTTTTTTTGGGAAAAATATGGGCAAAATGGCCGAAATAACCGCCCTCCTAGGCCCCGTTGCGGGGGACCCGCTATCCCCCTGCCGGGTTAAGCCGCCAGGCCGGGCCGAAAATGGGCCCGGCGGGCGTGTCTTTGGCCCATTTTCGGCATGGAACGCCCGGCCGTTGGGCTTTCGAGGAGGATGGGGTTGACCATGGTTTTGCAAGTGGCACAGTGGAGGGTCCATGCCCAGCCCGACGATCGAACTGCTTCTCATCCTGCAGGATCGCGACACGAAAAGGCACGGCATAGAGGCGCAATTGAAGGCCGTCCCTCGCGAGATTGCCGCGGTGGAGCAGAGGATAGCCGCGGAGAAGGCGGCGATCGACGCGGCGAAGGGCGAGCTGCGCGAGCTCGAGTCCAAGAAGAAGCTCCTCGAGACCGAGATAGGGTCGGCCGAGACCCAGCTTGGCAAATACAGGACCCAGCAGCTTTCCGTGAAGAAGAACGACGAGTACCAGGCGCTTGGGCACGAGATCGAGAACGTCCAGAAGCAGATCGACGAACTGGAGATCAGGGAGCTCGAGGCGATGTACGCGATCGACGGCGCAAGGAAGCGCTTCTCGGCCGCGGAGGCCACGCTCAAGCAGAACATTGTGGGCCACGAGGCCCGGATCCGCACGCTCGGCGAGCGCGACGCGACCTTCTCGGTCGAGCTCAAGGCCGCCCAGGCCGACGCCGCGGCGGCCCGGGCGCCGGTCCCGGAGCCCGCGCTTGAGGCCTACGACCGGGCGGCGGGCAGGGGGATGCCCGCGGTCGTCGCGATAAGGGGCGGCAAATGCGGCGGCTGCCACCTCAAGGTTTCCAGCGAGGTCGAGTCCGCAGCGAGGGGAAAGTCCACCGACACCGAGTTTGCGCTCTGCGACCAGTGCGGGAAGATGGTCTACTGGGAGTCCTAGGGGGAATCGCGGCCGTTGCTCGGGGCTTGCAGACCGGAGGGAATCCCGGCACGCTCGAGCCCATAGCTTTGGGGCCTGGTCGTCGCTCCAAGTTCTTTGATCCCAAGGCGCGGGTAACGCCGCGCCCGATAGAAGTTTGGAGAGGAAAGTCCGGACACCGCAGGGCAGGATGCTGCTCGAGCCGAAAGGCAAGCGCAGGCGTCGCGGTTCAAGCCGCGGCGACGGACAGTGTCACAGAAAACAAACCGCCCTGCGGTTCCCCGGAACCGCAGGGCAAGGGTGAAAAGGTGGGGTAAGAGCCCACCGCGCCCCGCCGCGAGGCGGGCGGCACGAAAAACCCCTTCCGGTGCAAGACAAAATAGGAGACTGGACGGCCCGTCCAATAGTCTCGGGTATGTCGCATCCGTCCGTCGCTGCGCGGCTTCGCCGCGCGGAGGGCGGCCGGGCGGGCCCGAAAGGGCGCGAGAGAAATGACGGCTGAAGCGCCGCAAGGCGCCGAACAGAATCCGGCTTACCGGCCCCAAAGCTATGACTTTTTTCCACCGCGCGGCGCAGCCGCGACGGTGGCGGCCCAAATTGACAGTTCTGCCTCACTGGCCCAATGGAATGCGGTTATGGAGATCAAACGCGTCGGCTCGCAGCCGTCCGGCAAAGGTCCAGCCGACTGGTTTACCGGTACGGTACGGATTGACCCGCTATTTCAAGCGCCCGACCCGGCGCTCGTAGCCGGTGCCAGCGTCACTTTTGAGGCGGGCGCACGCACCGCCTGGCACACGCATCCCCTCGGACAGACATTGATTGTCACGGCAGGCTGCGGGTGGGTTCAGCGGGAAGGTGGTGCGATAGAGGAGATTCATCCCGGAGATGTGGTTTGGTTCGCGCCGGGAGAGAGACATTGGCACGGAGCTAGGCCGACTACGGCCATGACTCACATCGCAATTCAGGAGCGATTGGACGGCAAGCTGGTGGATTGGATGGAGCATGTCAGCGACGAACAGTACAAACTGTGAATCCGGGTCCAAACCGACCCACTACCGCCGCGACAATACCCTTGACTCCCGCCGGGGCGTTTGAGTCCTTGGCCGGCTCAGGAGGCAACAACGACCATGGCCAACACCAAATCCGCTATCAAGGCCGCGCGCAAATCCGTGCGCCTGGCTCTCCGCAACAAGGCCGCCAAGACACGCCTCAAGGGCCTGCACAAGCGTTTTGATTCCGCGGTGAAGTCGGGCGACGCCGCGGTGGCCAAGGCGACGGGCAAAGCCTACCTTTCCGCGATGGACAGGGCCGTGAAGTCGGGCGTCGTCCACCGGAACGCCGCCTCGCGCGCCAAGTCGCACGCGTCGAAGTACGTGCTCGCGAAGTGACCGCGATTTTGGGATGGCTGCGGGCCATCCCAAATTGAAGACACATCCTGGCGTCGACCTGTTTCTTTCGCGCTTCGCCGAGGCCGAATGGCTTGGCGTCGTGCGCCCGTGGCTGGAGGCGGCCGGCGGCAGGCTCGAGCGCGCCCTCGTGGTGGCGCCGACCCGGGGGCAGACGCAGGCGCTCAAGCAGAGATGCGTCGACGAGGGCGTTCCGCTCCTCGGCGTGGAATTCCTGACCCCGGGCCTCGCGCGGAAAAAGCGGGCGAAGTCCGGCGGCATCGGGCGCAGCCTCCAGCTCCTCCTGCTGCGCAGCCGCATCGAGGCGCGCCTGGCGCCGCTCGCTGCCGATGATCCGGCGCGCGGGATCTGGAAGAGCCTGGCGAGCGACGTCGAGAGGGCGCTCGACGACTTCGGGGACCTGATCCGGGGAGGGTTCAGGGCGGCGGATTTCCCGCGCGCGGAGCTGCGCGAGGTGTTTTGCGAGATGGTCGCGTGGATCGAGCGCAACGGCTATGCCCTCGGGCCCCTTGAGGACGAGGCCGCCGGCATCGCGCCGCCGCCCCCCGGGGCGCGACCCGTCGCCGACAGACTGCTCATCCTTGCCGGGGGTCCGGAGGGCTGGGGTGACTTCTTCGGGCTTGCCGCCCTCGCAAGGCGCAGCGCCTCGGTGGCCGTGATTCTCGCGGAGCCGGAATTCAGGGGCAAGGGCGGCTCGGGTGAGGAATGGATCGAGGTCTGGCAGGCCCTGCTCGGCGTCGAGGCCCGGCCCATCGACGCGCCGGATCCCGCGGGGAGCTGCGCCGCGGTCGCCGAGCTCTGGACCGGCGACGGCGGCTCGGCCGAGCGCGCCTCGGTGATCGTCGGTGACTCGAGATCCGACGAGATGGCACTTGTCGCCGACGCCATTGACCGCCTCCTCGGCGGGGGCGCGGACAACATAGCGGTGATTTTCCCGGGGGCCGGGGCGGCGCATGCGCGCCTTGCGCGTCTCATGGGGGAGCGCGGCGTGCCCTTTGCAGACCTCATAGGCACGGCGGGAACGCCGCCCGTCGACACCCAGATCCAGCGGGCCCTGGCCGACTTCTACGACCGCGGATGCCGGCTTGAGGAAATGCTGGCCCTCTGGCCGCTCCTGCGCTCGCTCAACCTCGCGCGGCTGTCGCCGGCGGAGGCCAGGACCGTCTGCCAGCGCCTCTTTGACGAGGTGCAGTCGCACGCCGTCGAACCGAACGTTGCCCGCCTCGAGGGGTCGCGCAAGGCGCCCTGGCGGGAGGTTGGACGCGTGGCGCGCCTCATCCTGCCGGGCTGGCCGGCCATTCTGGCGCCGGCGGACGCCCTCGCCCGATTCGAGGCGGTGCGGGACAAGCTGATGCTGGCCGAGCCCGCGGGTTGGCCGGTTCTGCGCGAATTCGCGAAGCGCGCCGCCGAGCCCATGCCTGCTCGCGCCATCCTGGGGGCGATCCGCGCGTTTCTGCCCGAAAAAGGGCCGGTGACCGGCGCCCAGGGACGCGGCGGGTTCGCCCGCGTTACGCTGACGACGTGCCGCCGCGCCGCGGGGGTCGCCTGGTCGGACGCGATTTTCGTCGAGGCCAACGCCGGTGTCTGGCCCGCGAGGCGCGAGCCGAGCTGCTGGCTTGACGACGAAGCGAGGCGCGGGCTCAACCGCTCGGGCCGCTTTTCGCTGGGGCTCACGACGAGCGACGATCGCGCGGCGCTTGAACGCAGGCTCTATTCCGCGATCGCGAGGGACACCCGCCGAAGCATCACGTTAAGCGCGGCGCTTTTCAGCGAGGAGGAGCCGGAGGTGAGGCTCGGGCCCAACGCATGGCTCGAGCGGGTGGTGTGGAGCAAGGGCATCCTGTCGGAGGACGGCGCGGGGACCGCCGCCTTCGATCGGATTTCCGCGACCGCCCGCGCAGTCGCGGCAGACCCGGGGCCGTCGGATCCGCGGGGCGGGCAATGGCGCGCCATCTGGGACGGCAGGCGGGACCCGGTCCGCCCCTTCGATGAATTCTTCCTGGCCGACACGACGGGCGACAGAAGGCCGCAGCGCCTGTCCGCAAGCCAGATCGAGCGGGGGATCGCGGATCCGGCGGAGCTCTGGTTCGGCGCGGTCCTTGGGGTCGCCCGCGTCGAGTGGCGTCCGTTCGCTCGCGACCGGCGCAAGTCGATCGGGACCGCCGTCCACGGAGCCCTCGCCGCCGCGCTGCGCGGCGCGCCGGCGGAGGGGGATTTTTTCCATATGCCGGGCCCTGAGGCGGCCGCGGCGCGCCTTGCCTCGGAACTGGCTGACCTGCGCGCCAGGTGGCCGGCGGATCGCTACTGGGACTCCTTCCACATGGACGTGTGCCGGGCGGCCCGGGAGCTGCTGGCCCGCGTCTATGCGCTTCCCGGTGCGCGCTTCGGGGCCGTGGAAGTGCGCCTGCCCGAAGGAGCGACCGTGCCGGTGGGGGATGCAGGCCGTCTCCCCGTGTCCGGGTTGATGGACCTCGTCCTTTCCGATCGGCCTGGCTGGAGCGGGGCACGCGTCGAGATCGTCGATTACAAGACCGGGAGCGGATCGAAGCTCTCCGCAAGGCGGATGGCGTCGACCGGCCTATCCCTGCAGCTCGGCGTCTACCTGCAGGCGGCCATCTCCGCGGGCGCCGCCGGAACCGTCTGGATGCTCAAGCCCGAGGAGCTGCCGCACCGGGTCGGCATGGAGGACGTGGACAGGGCCAGTGCCAAACTCGCCGTCCTAGGCGTGCACCTTTCCACCGGCGTCTACGGCGCGCGTACCCCCGACAGGACCGAGTTCACGCACGGGTTCGAGTGGCCCCTCGCGTGCGCTCCCATCGGCTGGGCGGTCCTCGAGGCCAAGTTTGCCAGGACGTTCGGGTCGTGGGAGGCCGAGGAACCCGACGACGACGACGATGATTGAGCACCCCACGGACCAGGCCGCGCGGGACCGCTTCACGAGCGAGTGGGGCGTCAACCTTGCCGTGGCCGCGAACGCGGGCTCCGGGAAGACCACCGCGATCTCGGAGCGGCTCGCGGCGATGGCGATGTCGGCCGAGGGGGCCGAGCTGCTGGGGCGGACGGCCGTCGTGACCTACACCAAGAAGGCCGCCGCCCAGATCGGCCAGCGCGCCAGGGCGGTGCTGCTTCGCCGGATGGCCGGCGCGGGGAGTCCGGACGCGGCGCCGCTGGGCCGCCTGGACCGGGCGTTTTTCGGGACGATCCACAGCTTCTGCCTTCTTCTCGCCCGCCGCCACGGGAGCACGCTTGGGATCCACCTCAATCCCGCGCTTGTCGAGGACGGGGAGGACGCTTGCTGGGAGGAATTCCTGGAGCAGGACTCGATGACGTTCACCTCACTGGGCGCGCCGCAGATCGCGACGTTCCTGCGCCATGCCTCGCTCGAGGTCATCTTCGAGCTCGCCAAGGAGCTCGACCTTGCGACAGCGCGCCGCCTCGGCGCCCGCCTGGCGTCCGCCGCCGCGCCCGCGCCGCCGCAGGCCGTACTCGACCAGATCCTGGCGGTGGCGCCCGCGCGCAGGGGCGCCAGCGCGGAGGCGCTCGCCCGGAACAAGGAGACGGCGCGGGAGTGGCTCCGGAAGTTTTCAGAGGAGTCGGAGCGCCTGCCTATCGCGGTCGCCGAGGGGAAGGCGGCGGGCATCGCGGATCTCTACCGCCGGCTCTTCGCGCCGCTCAAGGGCTGGCTCGCCGACGCGGGCGCGGTGCTGGCTGCCGAGCTTTCTATGCGGTACCGCTCATGGCGCTTCGACCGCGGTATTCAGACCTTCGCCGACCAGATTGAGACGGCGTCCTCACTGCTCGACGACAGCTCGATGCTCGAGCGCGTTCGCGCCGAGGGCTGGAGGGTGATCCTGGACGAGGCGCAGGACGCGGACCCGACGCAGTTTAAGGTGCTTGTCGAGATTGCGCGCCCGCCGGGGGCCTCGCGAGGGACGTGGCCGGGGGGCGCGGGGATCGGACCGAGGGCCGGCCACTTCTGCATGGTGGGAGACGCACAGCAGGGGATCTACGGGTCGCGGGCCGACGTCCGGAACTTCCAGGATCATGTCGCCGCGTTCGCGGTTGGAAACGGGGGCGAGCAGCTGACGTTCGACGTGACGTTCCGGGCGCCGCGCCGCGTGGTCCGCCTGCTCAACCGCACGCTCGCCGGCGCATTCGGGCCCGCTCGCGCCTTCAATTTCGGCCTTCCTCGCGCGGACGGCGCGCCCCCGCCGTTTTACCAGGTGCCCTATGAGCCGCTCGTGCCCGGTCCGGCGAACGCCGAGGGTGCTGCCTGGATGCTGCCGATCGCCGCCGCTCCGGTCGAGGGCAGGCGGCGGGTCTCCGACCGGCGGCTTGCGCAAGAGGCCCGGCAGATCGCACGTCTGCTGGCTGCGGGTGGACCCGGCTCCGTGGGGGCGCCGAGCTGGGGCGACATCTGCATCGTCGCGCCGATTACGGCGTGGCTGCGGATAATAAGGGACGAATTTGAGGCGGCGGGCCTGAAGACGGCGCTCCAGATGCGCCGCAACCGGAACGGGGACAATCCGGTCTACGCTTGGCTCAGCGGGTTGCTCGCGGTGGTCTGCGACCCCGAGAACACCTTCGAGTGGGTGGGTGTCCTTCGGGAGGTCTTCGCGGTCAGCGATTCGGCGATCGCGTCCGCGCTGGGGGACAAGGGACGCCTGAACTGGGAGGAGCCCGGGCAATACCCGGGGCCGGTCGGGGCCGCCATCGACGTGATTCGGCCCTACATCGACCGGGCGGAGGCGGAAGGCGAATATTTGGGGCGCTTCGCGTCCGAACTGGCCGCGGCAAGCGGCCTCGCCGGAATTGCGCGCCTGTCGGATCCCGAGGGCGGGCTGGGGGACGAGCTGGCCCGGCTCCTTGCCCGCGCCGACGAGCTGGGGGTCCGGGGCGCGGGGCCGCGGGCTTGGCTTCGCGACCTCCTGGAATCGATGGACGCGTTCCGCGCCTCCGGGAGGCCGGCGCGGGACGCCGTCAACCTGATCACGTGTTATTCCGCAAAGGGGCTGGAATGGCCGGTGGTCGTCCCGGTCGGTATGTGGCGCAGGATCAAGTACAGGGAGCCGCGCGGGCTGAGGATCATTCCCGAGCGCGGCGGCCCCTCGAGGGTGGTCTTCGACAGCGAGGGCGTTGGCGCCGAGACGCGCGACTCGAGGGGGCGCGAGCTGCTTCGCGAGCACGTCCGGCTCCTCTACGTCACGCTCACGCGTGCCCGGAACGCGCTCGTGATCCCCTGGACGGCCGGGGGCACCCACGAAAAGCACAGTTTCGCCGAGCTTTGGGACCTGGATCCCGAGGCGCTTGACCCCCTGCCGGCGACCCCGCCGCTGCAACCGTCGTCGGCGGCGCAGAAGAAGGCGGGGGCGCGCGGCCCGGCGCCCGCCGAGCCGGTCCTTGCCCCCGAGCCGGGCCCGGCCTCGCGGGCCCTCCCCTTCCCGAGGAGGATCCTCCCCCACGAGCTCGCGCTCGCGCCGGACATGGCCCGTGCCGCGCGACACGAATCGTCGGGAGGGGAGCCGCCTCCCGCAAAGGACGGCGCCGACCCGCTCGAATACGGCGTCTGGTGGCACGAGACGCTCGAGCTCATGCCCTGGGGGGGGGACCCGGCCGCCGTGGAGGCGCACGGCGCCGCCTCGATGGCAAAGGCCGCCGAGATGGGCTTCGAGGCGAGGGGCCGGGACGAGTGGGAGCGCCTGCTCGCGAGCGAGCCCTGGCGCCTGATGCGCGATTCGCGGTGGACCCGCCTCGCGGAAGTCGGGATCTTCGCGCCCCTGGGGCCGGAAGGCTGGATTGACGGGGTGATCGACCTTGTCCTCCACGATCCGTCCGCCCGTGAGGTGTGGATCGTCGACTGGAAGACGAACCGGAGGGGCGCCGGGGAGGACGACGCGGCCCTGCTGGGGAGGCTTGCCGTCGACTATGAAAGGCAGCTTACGGCCTACGGGGCATGCGCATCGGGGTTTTTCCGGGACTGCCCCGTTCGCCTCTGGGTGTATTCGACGGTCGTCGCCGCCTGGACGGGTGTCCCGAGCCCGAACTGAGGCGACGGCGCCCCGCAGGGGGAAGATTGCACTCGACAGTCCTGCCGGCGAATCGCACCTTCGCACACCGAACTCCACATGGGAAATCTCAAGAAGAAGCGCCGCCTCAAGATGAACAAACACAAGCGCCGAAAACGCTTGAAATCCAATCGCCATAAAAAGCGCACTTGGCAAAAATGAACCGAACCCGCCGCATTACGCGGCGGGTTCTTGCTTTAGAGTAAGCGTAATTACTTACGGGCGCGTGGTTAATGCCGGTTTAGCCTTGTAAGGCACCCCAAGTCATGCTGAGGTGAGCGCCCTTTCCCCGCAAACCGGTCGCAATACCGCCGGTAGGCCTAGAACCAAATCCAAATTCCGCGCCCACGCCCTCATGTTTTTTTCAAAAAAAACCAAGGGATTCTTCGTCGAAATGAACGAGAGTTCGGTGCTCCTGGCCCGGACCAGCTCGGGCTCGGCGCCCATGGAGATCGAGGAGTTGCGGGAATGCGCCTTGACGGATCAGACGGTGGTCGCCGAGACCCTTAAGCAGCTCCAGCCCAGGCGGCCGCCGAGCGGCTACCTTCATGCGGTGGTCGGGGCCTATCCACCCAGGCGCCTGATCCGCAGGCACAGCCTCGAGCTCAAGAAGATGAAGGAGGCCGGCTACATGGCCGATGTCTTCACCCAGCAGCTTCGCATCGAGCAGGACAAGTTCACGATCGCGATGATCAACGCCGGGGACGGCACCGACTACGACCTGGCCAAGGCCAACCAGAAGGACGTGATCTTCTGCGGCGCCCCGAACGAGGACATCAGCTCGGCCCAGGAGAAGCTGCTCAATGCCGGGATCTTTCCCGAGCGCCTGGAGCTGGGAAGCGTCGCCACGCTGGGCGCGCTCGTCGACTGCCTTGCGTTCGAGAAGTCCAAGACGCCCACGCTGGTGCTGGACGTCGGTAACGACACGACCCACAGCTTCATCGTGTCGGCCAACGGGGTGGAGGCGTCGCGGCCGATCCCCCAGGGCCTCGAGGCGATGGTCCCGGTGGTGCAGAAGGAGCTTGGGCTCAAGGACGAGGAGTCCGCGAGGAAGCTTTTTCGCTCGAACAGCTTCGATTTCACCGGGATGGGCCCGCTGCTGATCAAGCGGCTGCTCAAGGAGCTCCAGTCCTCGATCGGCTTCTACGAGGTGCAGACGGGCCAGTCGGTGGGGCAAGTGATCTGCATCCAGCTCTCGCCCAAGCTCGCTTGGCTCGAGGGGGCGCTTGCGTCCTCGCTCGGCATAGCGACCCTGAAGTTCGACCCGCTTCCATGGCTGCGGTCGCGCCGGGTGACGGTCCCCGATGCCCTTACCAAGACCGCCGGCGAATTCCGCTGGTTCGGCCTGCTCAGCCTGATGGTCCAGTACACCACCCTGCAAAATGGCGCCCACAGCGACGAAAAAAAGTGACGCGTCCGCGTCCTCGGTGCCCGCATGGCATCCGAATCTTCGGATCGTCGAGCAGCTGCCCGACACGAAGGTCGTGCGCACGGCGTTTTTCGTCAACGGGCTGGCCGCCGTCATCGCCATCCTCGCGGCGCTCTACCTCGGCCACCAGGAGTGGAAGCTCCACGGCGTCAACAAGGAGATCGCGGACTGGCAGAGTCAGATCGACCAGGACAAGAAGCAGAGCCAGGACTTCGTGGCGCTTTACGGCGATTTCAAGCTGGAGGAGGCCAAGACAAGCGAAGTGGCCGACTTCATGACCTCCAAGCCGATCGTCTCGGCCATCGTCCTCAGGCTCGGCGAGATGACTCCGAAGAAGATAGCGTTCGACGGGCTTGATTTCAAGGACACCGGTGTGTCCATCAAGGCGACGGTCAAGGGCGCCCCGGACAGGGCGAGCGGCGACGCCTCGGCCTACGAGAAGCAGCTGCGCGCCGACAAGGTGCTCGGGCCCATGTTCTCGGACGTCAACCTGCTGACGATGAGGCGCAATACCTCCTCCGGCCGCCTCGTCATCGAGATATTCTGCGCGTTCAAGAAGGGGGCGAAGAAAACATGATCGCCAACGCGGAACTCGTCGGCTTCCTGCGAAAGAACGTGATCTGCGTGATCTGCGTGGCGGTGAGCATCGGGATCGGCATCACCATCTATCTGCGCATGGACCAGCTTCCCGAGGCCGAGAAGATCCTGGCTGACAAGTCCAAGCAGGGAGAGCTCATCGCGGCGAACATCGAGGATGCGCACCAGCTCAAGGAGCAGCATGCGGCCCTCGTCGCCGCGAACCAGGCGATCGCGAACCGGATGATACACGTGGGACAGCTGGCAGAGAACCTGCAGTATTTCTACCGGCTCGAGAGCGCGACGAACGCGAAATTGACGGATCCGCACCAGATTGCATGGAGCCCGCCGCCGAAGAACTCACCCAAGACGAACTACACGCCCGTCGGCTTCGCCCTCACGGCGCAGGGTACCTACGCCCAGATCATGGACCTGCTCCGGAGGCTGGAAAACGGCGAGCATTTCTGCCGGGTGATCACCTGCAACATCCGCCCGATCGCCGATCAGCGCGGCTCGCCGCTGTCGATGAGCCTTTCGCTCGAGCTCCTTGCGATACAATGAGGCCCGCGAAGCAGATTCTGCAGTTGGCCCTCGGGGCGCTCCTCCTCGGCGTTCTTGGCTTCCCGGCCTTTGCCAGGGTGGAATCGGAGGTCTCGACTCCGGAAAAGCGGAAGCTTTCGGTCGAAAGGGCCGTGCGCCTCTCCAAGCAGACCAAGGCGGACCCCCTGCCTGCGGAAGTCCTGCTGCCCTATGCGCCCCCAGGGTTCGAACTTACGGACGCGGAGGAGGCGGCGGCCGCCGCCGCCGCGGCCAGGCTGGCCGCCGCGGTCAATCCGGGCGCCCCGAGCGGGCCCGCGGCCCCGTCGGACCACGACCTGCTCGAATCGATCGCCGAGAAGATCAAACCGTCCGGCACCTTCAACCTCGGCGGCCAGCCTATCCTCGCCATTGGGAAAAGATTCGTGAAAACCGGGTCCCACTTCATTGTTACGTATAAGGGATCCGACTACGATCTTGAGTTGACCGGCATAGACGGTTCAAACTTTACGCTACGCTACAAATCCGAAGAAATCACCCGGTCAATACAACCAGGAAAATCACCATGAGAATCCGCCTTTTACTTCTCACCGCCATGTCGGCAATGCTCGCCACGGCATCGCCCGGGCGCGCGCAAGCCAAGCCGGCGGTTCCTCCACCGCCCTCCGACACGGGGGCCGCCCCCGCCCAGGCTTCCGAGGTGTCCATGAAGGACAGCGGGGGGTCCGCCGCCACCAAGAGCAAGGACACGTCGGGGCACGACACGCTCTCCGTCGACTTCCCCGACGAGGAGATCCGCAACATCCTGCGCAACGTGGCCGAGCTCTTCGACCTGAACATCGTCATTCCCGACACGCTCCAGGGAAAGACCTCGATCAAGCTCCATGACGTCACCTGGCGCCAGATATTCCAGGTCGTGCTGACGCCCGTGGGCTACACGTTCGTCGAGGACGGCAACATCATAAAGATCGTGAGCAACGAGAGCCTCACGCAGGAGCCGGTGTCGACCGAGATCTTCGTCATCAACTATGCCAAGGCGGCCGAGATCCAGCCGACGCTGGCCTCGCTTGTGGACGCCGCGGCCGGGGGCAAGATCGTCATCGACACGCGCACCAACAGCCTCGTGATCACCGAGCGCCCCTCGCGCATGAAGCGCATCCGTCCTGTCATCGACCAGCTCGACCGCCCGACGGACCAGGTGATGATCGAGTCGAAGTTCGTGGAGATCTCGAACAACGACGTGAAGAACATCGGCGTCAACTGGAGCTCGCTCAGCGGGTACACGGTCACCGGAACGCCCGGGTCCCAGGGGCTCTACAGCTACTCGAACACGTACGGATCGGGCCTGACCAACGGCAACTCGACCTCCACCAGCGGAAACAACGGCTCGACCAACAGCGGCTCTACCAACCTTAGCAGCGGCTCGAACAGCAGCTCCAGCGTCGCGTCGACCAACGGCGCCGTCACGAACACCTCGACTACGGGCACAACCAGCAGCCTCGCCAACGCGATCGGAAACACGATCTCCAGCGGCCTCAGCACCGCGACCAGCGTCTCCAGTGCGGTCACGGGAACGGGGACATCAGTCAACATGCTCTCGGCCGTATTCTCCGCGGACCAGTTCAAGCTCGTCCTTTCCGCGCTCCAGCAGCTCAACGATTCCAAGATCGTCTCCAATCCGACGGTCGTGACGCTCAACAACACGGAGGCGCAGATCAACGTCGGGCAGCAGTACCCGATCCCGAACTACACGTTCAACCAGCAGACCGGCACGTTCGAGGTGGCCGGCTTCACCTACAAGGACATCGGCATCATCCTCAAGGTCACGCCGCAGGTGAACGCGCGTGGATTCATCAAGCTCACGCTCTCGCCCGAGGTGAGCCAGAACCAGGGCACGACGAGCTTCGGCGGCGCCAGCGGCGCCTCGATCCCGATCATCGGCACCCGCAAGGCCGTGACGCAGGTGTCGATCAAGGACGGCTACACGATGGGCATCGGCGGCCTGATCAGCACCAACTTCAACAAGGTCACCAACAAGATCCCGTTCCTGGGCTCGATTCCCATCATCGGCTACCTCTTCAAGCAGGACAACTCGACGGATGTCGTGGACAACCTGGTCATCTTCATCACCGCGAAGACGATCAGCGCCGAGGGGGCGCCGGTCGAGCAGATCTTCAACTCGAAGGAGATGCGCCAGTTCCAGCTGAGGCGCTCCGACTTGCCAGGCTATCGCGACGGCTCCGACCCGTTCATGAACGAGTCCCCCAAGGCCGTGCCGTTGAAGTCCCCGTAACCTCTTTCCTCCAAGACGCCCAGCGCGAGGTAACACTATGAAAACACGTATCACATTTCTATTGACCCTCCTGTTCGGCGTCTCGGCGCCGGCTGCGTTCGCGCAGCAGCAGCAGCCCACGCTCTCCGTCAGCATGACGGAGGTCGACGTCTTCAACGAGGACTTCGTCTTCGGATCAAATCCCCCCTATGACGGGATGGCCCAGGGGAGGCCGCTCAACGGCGGCTTCGGCCCCTACCAGGACGAGATCAACATGTGGGCCCAGGCCATCGGGACAAACCCGGTCGGCGGCTTCACCTACACATTCTATGTCAACGGGAACCAGCTCGGGGTCGCGGTGGACGAAGGGCCGTCGCCAACGCCGACCGGGGCGATGGTCACCCCGACCGTGGCGAACACGAACAACTACCCGCAGGGGGTCTCGTGGACCCCCCCGCAGCCCGGAGTATACTACTTTTCGTGCTCCGTCACGGACGGGCTCGGCCACGCGGCCACCTCGCTGGCCATCGAGTATTTTGCGACGGGAATCGCGATGGTGAGCCCGGTGACGAACTCGATCGTCCCGTACGGATCCTCCGTCGTGGTCGAGGCGGCGGCGGCGACCCAGGGGGGCGCTGTCTCCAGGGTTGATTTCTGGGTCGACGGAGGCCCCAACTCCGGGGGCACGTTCCTCGGGACATCGGTCAACTATCCCTACTCGGTCATCTACACGCCGCCTTCGCCGACGGTCGCCAACCAGGTCCACGAGATATCCGCGGACTCGTATGATGCGAGTGGCAACCTCCTCGCCACGTCGACGGCCACCAGCGTGGTCGTCGCCAACCCGGTCATGCCGATCCCGACCTGCGTGATCAGCACGCCGCAGGGCACGCCCGCCGTGCCGTCGACGCTGCCGATCCCCAACTACGTCGCGGACGCGAGCGCGTCCATCCCGGTGGTGGTCACGGCGACCGGCGTGTACAACATCTCGGAGGTCCAGCTCTACATCGACGGGGTCCTGTTCCAGACGGTCACAGTATTCCCGTACACCTTCAGCTGGCAGCCCACCGTGACGGGAATCTACAACCTCACGGCGCTCGCATACGACAGCAAGAACAACGTCGTCGCCTCGACGACGAGCACCAGCGCAACGATCACGCCGTCGCCGACCACGGTGATCATCGGGGCGCTCCCCACAGTGGCGATCACGTCGCCCGCCAACGGGGCGACGCTCAACGGCGGAGGCACCGCTACCATGACCGTCAGCGCGTCGGACTCCAACCTGGATGCCCACGGCAACCCGGTTGCGATCACCCAGGTCCAGTTCTTCCAGGATGGCAACCTCGTCGGAACGGCGACGGAGCCCACGACCCCGGGCGGGAACACCTACACGATCACGTTCACCGCCACGCAGATCATCAACTCCATCACGGGACTCCCGGGCGAAAGCGCGCTCACCGCGAGCGCGACGGACAGCCTGGGCTTCTCGAACACGTCCCCCGCGGTTGACGTCACCGTCACCTCCGGCGGTTCCGGCGGCGGCACGATCGTCGGCATCCCGCCGACGGTCAGCATCACCAATCCCACGGCCCAGGAGAGTGTCGTCGTCAACACCCCGGTCACCCTCGCCGCGACGGGCACAGCGCCCAACGGGAACATCGTGCAGATCGAGTTCCTCGTCGACAACAACGTCCTGTCGACCGCCACGCAGTACCCGTACTCGGTCATATGGACCCCGAAGAACCTTGGCACCTACAAGATCACGGCGCAGGTGACCGACAACTTGGGCGACAAGGTCGATAGCACCGCGATCACGGTCACGGTGGTGAACGAGCCGCCGCCAACCGTCAGCATCACGTCGCCGACATCGGGCGGGATCATCACGGCGGGCGCAGGCACCACGATAACCGCGACCGCGGCGTCGTCGGGGGGCACGATCGCCTCGGTCCAGTTCTACGCGAACGGCATCTCGATCGGCACGTCCACCACGCCGCCCTACACGATCTCATGGACGCCGCAGTCGGCGGGCGTCTACACGCTCACGGCGGTCACGACCGACAACTCGGGCGAGGTCTCGACCTCAAGCCCGGCGATCGTCGAGGCCGTGGTCAGCACCGGCGGCCTGGGGAACGCGGTCTATTTCGGCCAGTACGAGGGCCTCAAGGACGGCGGACGCTTCGCCTTCGCCATCGTTGACGGAACGACCGGGTGCTACATCGGGCATTCGAGCGCGTCCTTCACCCCGGCCACGGCCTTCTATTCCGACCTTGGCGTCAGCTCCGGCGGCTCGTTCTCGGCGACCGGGATCTCCGGCAACGCCTCGGTGACCGGCGTGACCGGGACGCTCTCCCCGAGCAGCGACGAGTTCATCGGCACCGTCACCCAGGCGGGGGTCAACCCCGTCGCCGCCGGCTATTACACCGGGAGCATCGTCGGCGACGCGGCGAGCCAGGTCACCGCCATCGTCGGATACGACGGCGAGATCATGGTCTACGTGGCCGACACCGGCTTCTCGGACGCGGGCGACAGCACCCTCGACTCCGGCGGAAACTTCACGATCGTCACGCCCTCGAACAACACCATCACGGGGACCGTCAACCCGTCCACGGGCTTCATGACCGGGAAGCTGACGGGAGGGCCAGGGGGCTCGATCCTCGCGGGCAGGGTTTCCGGGGGAACGTTCAGCGACGGCGTCATCAGGAACATCTCCACCCGCGGCCAGATCGGGGTCGGCGGCAACAACATGATCGCCGGGTTCGTCGTGGGCGGCCAGGTGGCCAAGCAGCTGCTTGTCCGGGCGGTCGGCCCGACGCTTTCGACGTTCGGCCTGCAGGGGGCGATCCAGGGAACGCAGCTCTCGATCTACTCCGGCTCGACGCTCGTGGCGCAGAATATCGACGGCTGGAGCACGGACCCGGTGAATGCCGCGAATGTGGCCGCAGCTGAGTTCCAGTCCGGCGCGTTCGCGCTTCCCACGGGAAGCGCCGACTCAGCCCTCGTGGGCACGTTCGCCCCGGGCGCCTACACCGCCTTGGTCACGGGCCTCGGCACCGACACGGGCATAGGGCTCGTCGAGGTCTACGACCTCGATCAGCTCCTGCTGTTCTCCACACAGAAGCTGGTCAATGTCTCGACCCGCGGAACCGTCGGCACCAATGCCAACGTGCTGATCGGCGGCATCAGCATCGACGGGGCGGCGCCGAAGCGGCTCCTTATCCGCGCCGCTGGCCCCGCCCTTGCGCCGATGGGCGTGCCGGGAAGCCTGGCTGCGCCGCACCTGCTGCTCTACAACAACGCGCAGGCGCTCATCCGGGAGAACTTCTCCTGGCAGACCGGCAACGACCCGGGCCTGGTCGCGGCGGCGGAGTCGCAGACCGGCGCATTCGCCTTCATGAACGGCAGCGCCGACTCGGCGATCCTCATCGTCCTTCCGCCCGGCAACTACACCGCAGAGGTGAGCGGGGTGGGTGGGACGACGGGCACCGCCCTGGTGGAGGTCTACGAGATCCCGTGACGCGGGGCGGTCCGGCGGCCGCGACAATTGGTTGGTGATTTGGTGATTTCGGGCTAGGGTCCTTGTCGTCCATGATAAGGACCACGAGCCCAGCCATTTCGCCTTCCCCCAAGGGGCACCCGTTCGCCGGCGCGTTCGCGATGCTGGGGCCGCACATGGCGGCGCTCAACCTGTTCCTTCAGGGGCAGCTGGCCGCGTTCGAGCCGGAGATCCGCGCCATGGTGAACTACTGCATTGACACGTCGGGCAAGCGGATCAGGCCAGCGCTCGTCTTCCTGAGCGGCTGGACGGACTCGGAAGCGGTCTCCCCCGACTTGGTGCGGGCGGCCGCCGTGGTCGAGCTGGTGCACCTGGCGACGCTGGTCCACGACGACATCATGGACTCCGCCGAGGTGCGCAGGAACCGGATGACGGCGATGCGCGAGTTCGGCCCGACCGCGGCGGTCCTGCTCGGCGACGCGCTCTTCGCGCACGCGCTCCACCTGGCGACCCATTTCCCCACGACGGAGGTCTGCGCGGCGGTGTCCGAGTCCACCCGCAGGGTCTGCGCGGGCGAGATCGTCCAGAGCATGAGGCGCCGGTCGACCGACCTCACGCCGGCCGATTACCAGCGGATCATCGACCTGAAGACCGCCGAGCTTTTCCGGGTCTCCTGCTACCTTGGCGCCCGCCTTGCCGATTACGAGGGCGGCTACGTGGACGCCCTGGACCGGTTTGGCCGGCACCTCGGCATCGCCTACCAGATCTACGATGATCTCGCCGACTTTTTCGGGCGCGAGGAGAAGATCGGAAAGACGCTCGGGACAGACCTTGCGAACGGCAAGCTCACGCTTCCCCTCTTCGTGCTCATGGACCGGCTCCCTCCGTTTGAGCGGGAGACGCTTTCCGGGGAGATCGGCGGCCTGCAGCCGTCCCAGCCCGCGCTCCGGCTCAAGCAGATGCTCGCCCTCGGGGTCTTCGACGCGGTTGAGGCGGCCGTCCAGGGCGAGGTTTCGGCGGCGTGCGCGGCCCTTGCCGAATGGCCCGGGCATCCGCCGACGCACCATCTGCTTGCGCTGGGCGACGTCCTTCTTGCGCAGGCCGCCTCGCTTCGGCCGGCCGGCTGAATGGACGCCCGCGGGAAGCCGTTTCGGTTTGCCAATAATCGTTTGCGGGGATTCCCTGTCTTCGCCGAATGAACGCCAGCAAAGCCCTCGAGAAGACGCTCGTGGCGTCGCCGGAGCGCAAGCTCGAGGCGGATGCCGACCTCTCGGTCGTGCGGCAAGTGCAGGGGGGCGACGTGGCGGCGTTCGACCGGCTGATCAACAAGTACCGCGAGCGCGTGCTGGGGATCGTCTACAACATGACTTCCAACCGGGAGGATGCCGCGGACCTTGCGCAGGACGCTTTCATCAAGGCTTTCCAGTCGATCCACCGCTTCCAGGGCCAGTCCTCGTTCTTCACCTGGCTGTACCGCATCGCCGTGAATTCGACGCTGAGCCACCTAAGGAAGAACCGCCTCAGGTCCTTTTTCAGCCTCGAGTCCATACGCGAGGATGATCCGGTCTCCCGGGAGCTGCTCGACGCCCTCACCGACAGGACGGGCGTGGGCAGGGATGCCTTTGTCCGCGAACTGCAGGAAAAATTGAACGATGCGATGCAGAAACTGTCTATCAAGCATCGCACAGTGGTGACTTTATTCGAAATCGACGGACTTAGCCACCAGGAGATCGCTGAAGTGATGGGCTGTTCGGTGGGAACCGTGCGGTCGAGGCTGCATTATGCAAAGCAGTTGCTTCAGGCCGAGCTCCAACCTTATTTGCGCTGATGAAAGACAAGGAAAGAAAGATCGCGGTTGAAGACCTCCTGCGCCTCAAGAGGGCGGAGCGGCCGCCGGCCGAGTTCTGGGCGAGATTTGAATCCGAGATTCGCGCCAAGCAGCTCGCGGCGATCGTCGTAAGGCGGCCCTGGTGGGATGGGGTGCCGAGGATTTTTGCAATCGCCTCCCGCAAGCATCTCCCGCTTGGGGCGGCGGCGGCGCTCGCCCTGACCTGGGTGGGCGTGCACTATGCCGAGGGACCATCCCCGGCTATGCGGACGGCCCCCGCCGGCCCCGCGGAATCGCCTGCGCTCGCCGTGGTTCCGGCTGCCGCCGCGCCTGCGGCCTCCCGGGCGGCCCTGCCCATGGAAAGCGCGGAGATCGAGGCCGCCCGGGTCGTCCCGGCGCCTCGTCCGGTCGTCGCGTCAAGCACCTCGCACCTGACGAAGGCGCCCGAGTCCATCCCGGCGGAATCCGTCTCGCGGAGCCCCTTTGGCGACGGGATTGCCGTTACGCTTGCCGATTTTCGCGAGACGCAGCCCGACATCGCTCAGCGCGACGTCTTTGGGTCCGACCGGGAATTTGAGGCGTCGGTCGCATCCGATCGCCAACCGGTCGCCGAGCCCCTGGCCCGGGTGGATCCGTCCGGGGACCGCCTTGAGCGGCTGCTCGCGCCGGCGCTTCCGGCCTATTCCTCGGGCGCCGGCTCCGCGCTCTCGGGCGAGCGGCTGAAGCAGAGGGCCTCGGACGACCGGTTGTACGAGTCGATGGACCGGTACGGGTCGGGCGGGATGTCGCTCGAATTCAGGTTTTGACCGGGTTGGCGAGGGACGGGGGCAGGCAGGCGCCGCATCCGTTCGCGAAGAAGTCGTTTCCCTTGTCGTCGACGAGGATGAACGCGGGGAAATTCCTGACATCGATCTTCCACACGGCCTCCATGCCGAGCTCGGGGTATTCGAGCACCTCGACCTTTGAGATGTTCTCCTTCGCGATGATCGCGGCGGGGCCGCCGATGGTTCCCAGGTAGAATCCCCCGTGCTTCTTGCACGCGGCGGTCACCTCGGGCCCGCGGTTGCCCTTGGCGAGCATCACCATCGAGCCCCCGAGGGACTGGAACAGGTCGACGTAGCCGTCCATGCGCCCCGCCGTCGTAGGGCCGAACGACCCCGAGACGTATCCCTTCGGCGTCTTGGCGGGCCCGGCGTAATAGACCGGGTACCTCTTGAAATACTCGGGAAGGCCCTGGCCGGCGTCCACCCGATCCTTCAGTTTCGCGTGCGCGCCGTCGCGGGCGACGACCATGGTTCCGCTCAGCGCTACGCGCGTCGTCACGGGATACTTAGAGAGCTCGGCGCGTATCTCGTCCATCGGGCGGTTGAGGTCGATGGGGACCACGCCCGTGTCCCTGAGGGTGCGCTGCGCAGCGGGTATGAAGCGGCCCGGGTCCGTGTCGAGGTTCTCGAGGAAGATCCCGTCCCGGGTGATCCTGGCCTTGATGTTGCGGTCGGCGGAGCAGGACACGCCCATGCCCACGGGGCAGCCCGCGCCGTGCCGGGCCATGCGGATGACCCGGGCGTCGAGGGCGAAATATTTCCCGCCGAACTGGGCGCCGATGCCGGTCTGGCGGGCGATCTCGAGGACTTTGGCCTCCCACTGCGCGTCCCGGAACGCGCGGCCGAGCTCGTTGCCGGATGTCGGCAGCGCGTCCAGGTAGCGGGTCGAGGCGAGCTTGAGGGTCTTCATGCACGCCTCGGCGCTCGTGCCGCCGACGACGAACACCAGGTGGTAGGGCGGGCATGCGGAGGTTCCCAGGAGGGGCAGCTTGTCCGCCACGAACTTCGCGAAGCTCTTCGGGTTCAGGAGCGCCTTTGTCTCCTGGAAAAAGAGCATCTTGTTCGCGGAGCCGCCGCCCTTTGCGACAAAGAGAAACTCGTAGGCCTGGCCGGGCGTGGCGACGATGTCCACCTGCGCGGGGAGGTTGGTGCCCGTGTTGACCTCGTTCCACATGTCGATAGGCGCCACCTGGGAATAGCGCAGGTTCTCCTTCGTGAAGCACTCGTAAACCCCGCGGCTGAGGAACTCGGCGTCGTTCGCGCCGGTCATGACCTGCTCGCCCTTCTTGGCGAAGATGGCGGCGGTGCCCGTGTCCTGGCACATCGGCAGGATGCCCTGGGCCGAGATCTCCGCGTTCTTGAGGAGGGTGAGCGCCACGTAGCGGTCGTTCGCCGAGGCCTCGGGGTCGTCCAGGATCGCGGCGAGCTGCTTCAGGTGGCTCGTCCGCAGCATGAACGCGCTGTCGCGAAACGCCTGCTGCGCGAGGAACGCGAGCACCTCGGGGTCGACCTTCAGGATCTCCCGGCCCTCGAACGGAGCGGTCGACACGCCCTCCCTCGAAAGGAGGCGGTACTCGGTTGCGTCGCCCGAAAGGGGCAGCGGATCCTGGTATTGGAAAGGCGGGGTGCCCATGACCAAACCATGCTCATCTCCGCGCCCAAGTAAAGGTGGCGCCTTGGCGGGATGGCCCGGGCCCCGGGGCTATCCCTTCGGCGCGGCGCGGGCCGCCGCGTCGTTTGCCGCGGCCATGGCCCGCACGGTGTCGTGGAACCGCCCCAGGTCGGCGGGAGTGACCACCTCGCCGTTGTCCCTGCGCCAGCCGGCGTAGCCGGGCCAGATGCCGCGGCAGAGGAAGTTAGCGACGACCGTCGCGAGGCCCGTCACGCTCACGTAGTCCTTCTGCTCCTTCTCGTCCCGCTCGCGCGACACGAGGTGCGCCGGTATCGGCTGGATGCTCCCGCTCGAGACGTGCGCGAGGTCGTTGAGCACCACGAACGGGCGCGAGTCCTCGAGCGTCGTCGCGGGCCTCGGTGTTTCCCCGCGCAGGTACCGGCAGTACTCGACGTGGTTCTCCTCGAGGCCGTCGAACGGCCCGCTCGCGATCCGCTCTGTCCTGCCGTCCTTCCACGAGACCTCGATCAGGCCGCCGACGGCGTACCTGAGGATCGCCTTCTCGCAGATCACCGTCTCGGAGCTCGTGCTCGCGCCGGCGCAGGCGTGGGACAGCGCGAACCTCAGGGTGCAGCCCGTCGCGAGGTCGGCCTCCACGAAGAAGGTGTCGGCCCCCTCGATCGCGTGGGCCCGGTAGAGCTCGGCCCTGACGGCGGCCACCTCGGCCCAGCTGTGGAGGCCGGGCGCCCCGGCCCAGAACAGCATGTTGTGGACGAAGTGGGACATCGCGTTGCCGAAGCACGAGTCGAGAACGATCTGGTCGCTGATGATGAGCCTGCCCGACCAGCCGTTGCGCGCAAAGTAGGAGGCGGGGCGGGGCCAGAGCGCGCTCAGCGTCCCTCCGCGGATCGCGCCGAACTCGCCCGAGAGCAGCCTCTCCTTGAGCGCTAGGCGGCTCTTCTCGACGATGTAGTTGAAGCCCACGAGCGAGGACTTGCGGGCGCGGGCGTCCGCCGCGACCATCCGGTCAAGCTCCGCGTGGTCGAGGGTGGGGGGCTTCTCGACATAGGCCGGGATGCCGAGGGAGGTGATCGCCTCGTGCATCTCGGCATGCAGCTGGATCGGCGTCGGGGTGACCACATAGTCGAGCTCGCCGCGGCAGGCATCGAGCATCGCCCGGTAGTCGTCGAAGACCCGCACGCCCCGCGGACCGAAGCGCCAGATCTGCTGCTCGGCGGCGTAGCCGGCGCGCCCTGGGTCGCAGGTGCCGACCAGCCGGACAATGCCGCGTTCCTCGAGTCTTGCGACCGTGTTGTGGTGGGAGCCAGCGAACCCTCCCATTCCGACGATGCCGATGCGAATGGGCTGCGTCACACGATCTTGAACTTCGGAAGATCCTGCCCGTCGATGAGGCCGACGGGCCTCCCGGCCGAGTCCACGACGATCAGGTCGTCGATCTTGTGGAGCTCGAAGAGGCGCAGGGCGTCGACGGCCAGGGCGTCGTCACGGATCACCTTTGGCGAGCGGGTCATGAAAGCCGAGACGGGCCGCTCGAGGAAGCCGGGCCCCGAGATCGCGGACCGGCGGAAGTCCCCGTCCGTGAGGATGCCGCTGAGCCTGCCGCCCTTCGCCCTGACGAGGGCGATGCTCCCGCTCTTCGCCTTGGTCATCGCAAGGATGGCCTCCTGGACGGTGACGGTGTCCTTTGCGACCGCAAGGCGGCTCCCGCTGCGCATGATGTCGCGGGTGGGAAGGAGGAGCACGCGGCCCAGGTTTCCGGCCGGGTGGTATTTCGCGAAATCGTCCCGGGTCAGCCCGCGCGCCTCGAGGAGCACCATCGCGAGCGCGTCCCCCAGGGCGAGGGCGGCCGTGGTGCTCGCCGTCGGCGCGAGCTTGAGCGGGCAGGCCTCGAGACTCACCCGGTAGATGAGCCTGTGGTCGGCCCGCCGGGCCAGGTCCGATTTCGGGTTGCCCGTGAACGCCACTATCCTGAGCCCGAAGCGCTTGAGCATCGGCATGAGCCTGAGGATCTCGTCCGACTGGCCGCTGTTGCTCAGGAGGATCGCCAGGTCGCCCTCGTAGCAGAGCCCGAGGTCCCCGTGGAGGGCCTGCGTGGGGTCGAGGAAACACGACGAGACGCCCGTGCTGTTGAACGTCGCGGCGATCTTTCCAGCGATGTGGGCCGACTTGCCCACGCCGCTGAAGATCAGCTTGCCTCCCGCGGCGATGGCCGACTCGACCGCGCGGGCCGTGTCTATGAACTCCGCGCCAAGGCCCCTCGAGGTCTCCTCCAGGGCGTCGCACTCGATGCGGATGCACTGGCGGGCGCGGGCAAGCGCGGATTTCGGTGCGATGGCCATCAACGCGGGTTGTTGTGGAGTCCCATTTGTGTTTGAGTCGGCAGGAGAGACCGAGAAATTTACCGCCCCACTCCGACCGTTCAATCCCTTTCGCTTCAGATGCAGACACGCTCATTCATCCTGGGGGCCGCCGCGCTCCTCGCGCTGGCCGCGGGGCCCGGCTGCGGGGGCGACGCCCCCTCGCTTTCATCCGAGCTGGACGACCCGTCCTACCACGCGGGCCAGCAGCTGGAGCACCAGGGCAACTGGGACGAGGCCCTTGCCGCCTACCTCAAGGTCATCGACCGCCGCGGCGACGGGGCGCCCGAGTCGAACCTCAACGCCGGGCTCATCTACCTGAACCACCTCAAGAACCCGATCTTCGCCATCTACCATTTCACCCGGTACCTCGAGCTGGAGCCCAACTCGAAGCAGGCGGTGTTCGTCAGGGGCATGATCGACTCGGCAAAGCGCGAGTTTGCGCGCTCGCTGCCCGGACAGCCGCTTGAGAGCCAGACCGAGCACATGGGAGTCGAGGACCAGGTCGAGCGCCTCCAGCGCGAGAACGAGGAGCTGAAGGCCGAAAACGCGGCGCTGCGCGCGGGAGTGGCCGTTCCCGTGACGCATTCGAGCTCGATCGACCTCGGATCGCTGCCGACCCCCCAGAGCCTCGCCGAGGAGCCGGCCCAGCCGGCGGCGGGCTTGGGGTCGCCGATCTCGCTCGCCCCGGTGGGGCAGGCCGACGCCGGCGCCCCGGCCGCCATCACGGATGCGCCTCAGGAAGGCGCCCCGGCGCCGGCCAGGGAGTCCAAGCCCGCGGCGGCCGTCCGCCACCACACGGTGGCCAGGGGTGACACCCTCTTCAGTCTCGCCCAGAAGTACTACGGAAACCGCTCCAGGTGGCGCGACATCTTCGCGGCAAACCGCGACATACTCGCGAGCGAGAACTCGCCCCTCAAGATAGGCACCGAGCTGAAGATCCCCTAATATGGGGAGACCTCGGTCAAGCTGCTTTTAGGGTGGTTTGAACATTTGGAAGTACATTGGGTTTTGATGGAAGCGGCTCCT